>Ga0079225_10000344_pt1 | contig 24763 bp, 23 predicted proteins | sample Poulit2012_FD_76344 | JGI IMG/M metagenome (GOLD analysis project Ga0079225, IMG submission 76344) | Agricultural soil microbial communities from Georgia to study Nitrogen management - Poultry litter 2012 | ecosystem: Environmental > Terrestrial > Soil > Agricultural land | place: USA: Georgia... | reverse complement strand
GGGGCGCGCCACGCCGCGCTCCCAGTAGTCGTTGCCGCCGGCCGGACCGATCGCCTTGTCGGCCGACCAGACCTGCCCGTCGCGCAGCGCCGCGAGTTCGGCGTAGCGCGGCTCGGTCGCGATGGCGTCGTCCAGCGTCTCCCAATCGGTGTCGACCAGCCAGACCGGGGCCTGGCCGGCCTCGGCGAACACCGACTCGAAGTTCAGCTGCAGCGTGCCGGTGTCGGTGTCGTGGGCCCACGGGTAGTCCCCGCCGGCGTCGAGCACCAGCCGCCCGCTGTATTCACGGCCGGTCGGCATCGACCAGGTGCCCTCGTACACGGTGCCCAGCAGCACCTGTTCGGGCGGCAGGTCGGCGACCTTGTCGACCAGCACCTCGTAGGCGTTGCGCAGCTGACCGTAGACCTCGGTGGCCTTCTTCTCGGTGCCGGTGAGCGCGGCGATCACCTTGACCCATTCGGCACGGCCCAGCGGGGTCGGCTCGAGCCACTCGGCGTCGGCGACCACCGGCACCCCGGCGTCGCGCAGCTTCGGATACACCGGGTCGTCGAGACCCTGGGTGAGCAGCACATCGGGTTGCTCGGTGGCGATCAGTTCGGTGTTCAACTGGCCGCTGGAGGCGTAGTCGACGACGTCGCCGTCGTTGATCCGCCCGCGGATCGTCGCGTTGACCACGTTGTCGCTGCCGGCGACGCCGGTGACCACGTCGGTCTGGTCGAGTTCGGCGAACATGCCCAACTGGCTCGTCGACCCCGAGTAGACGCTGGTGACCGGCACCGTGATCTGCGGGGCGCGGGCCAGCTCGCCGGAGAGTTCCGGGGCCGGCGCCCCGCAGTGCACCAGCACGTAGGACTGGGGCTTGCCCCCCGGATAGGGCTGCTTGACCGTCAACACCTGGTAGCTCTTGTGGTAGCGCAGCGTGAAGTTGGTGGCGTCGGTCACCGTCGACTTGTTCGGGAAATAGTCGGTGTCGGCGTCGAAATCGGTGATGCAGTCGCCGTCGGTGGCCTTGGTGACCGTGGTGGTCGTCGTGGTGGTCGTGGTGGGGGCGCGTTCGTCGGACTGCGTGGTGCAGGCAGTCAGCGTGACTGCCAGGCAGCCGGTCACGGCGAGGACGATCCGGAGCGGGCGTGGCATCAGTCGGTCGGCTCTTTCTCGGGGCGGACGCGGCGCGGCGGCCGGTCGGTGGGCGCGTGTTACCGGCGTCATTGTTGCATCTCACACCCGAGTGAGGACCAGCGCGCCATGGCGTGCGCGCTACCATCGCCGGAGTGGAAACAACGACCGCCTGTGCCGCAGCCGACCATGCTCCGGCGCCGCTGACGCAGGATGCCGGCTGGCATCGTGCGGCGCGGTGGGCGCGGGTCCTGGCGTGGATCACGCTGGGGTTCGTGGCCGTGGAGGGCACCGTCGGGCTCTACGAAGGCCTGCAGGCGCAGTCGATCGCGCTGACCGGGTGGGCGTTGGGTGCGATCCCCGAGGGGCTGGCCAGCGTCATGGTGCTGTGGCGGTTCACCGGCTCGCGCACCCTGTCGCACACCGCCGAACGGCGCGCCCAGATCGGTGTGGCGGTGTCGTTTTGGTTGTTGGCCCCCTACATCGCGGCCGAATCCCTGCGCCACCTGTTCGCCGAGCGGGAGGCCGAGACCAGCGTGATCGGCATCGTGTTGACCACGGTCGCGCTCATTCAGATGCCGACGATCGGCCGGCTGCAACGCAAGCTGGGCGATCGGCTGCGCTCGGCGGCCACCAAGGGCGAGGGCGCCCAGAACTACCTGTGCGGCGCGCAGGCGGCGGCGGTGCTGATCGGGCTGGCGGTGACCGCCAACTGGTCGGGTGGCTGGTGGCTGGACCCGGCGATCGGGCTCGGCATCGCCGGTGTGGCGGTCTGGCAGGGGGTCCGCGCCTGGCGCGGCGAGGACTGCGGCTGCTGAACTCCCCGCCGCCCGGCTGACCGCCGGCCGACGCCCGGCCGACGCCCGGCCCGCCGCCCGGCCGACGCGTCGAGTCGCACGTTTGCGTCGCCCCGTCCGGCGTGTCGGCACGCAAACGTGAGTCTCAGCGCGAGAACGGGGCCCGTCGTGCGCTCGGCCGGGCGCTCTGCCCCAGAGGAGGACGCTAGGCGCGGTAGTCGCGGGCGTCACCGAGGTGCTGGCCCCCGTCGACGACGAGAACCTCGCCGGTCACCCAGTTCGCCGCGTCGGAGGCCAGAAACGCGATCGCCGCGGCGATGTCGTCGGGTTCGCCGATGCGGCCCAACGCGGTGCCGGCGGCGACTTGGGGCTCGTGCTCGCGCCACAGCACCTCGGCCATCTTGGTGCGCACCAGGCCCGGGGCCACCGCGTTGACCCGCACCCGCGGGGACAGCTCCAGGGCCAGCTGCTTGGTCAGGTAGATCAACGCCGCCTTGGTGGTGTTGTAGACACCGATGCCGGGCTCGTGGGCGAGCCCGCCGATCGAGGCGGTGTTGATCACCGACCCGCCGTGCTCACCCATCCACGCGGTGGTCGCCAGGCCGGTCCACAGCAGCGGTGCCCACAGGTTGACGTCGACGGTCTTGGTGAACCGGGCGTGATCCTGGGCGATCAACGGCCCGTATGCGGGATTGGTGGCGGCGTTGTTGACCAGGATGTCGAGGCGGCCGAACCGCTCCAGCACGGTCTGGACGCACCGGCGCGCCGCCGCCTCATCGACCGCGTGCGCGCCGACGCCGACCGCCGCGGGCCCGATCTGCTCGGCGGCCTGCTGGGCGGCCTCGGGTCGACGCGAGGTCACCACCACGTCGGCCCCGGCCGTGGCCAGTGCCCTCGCGGCGGCCAAACCGATGCCGCGCGACGCCCCGGTGACCAGCGCGGTCTTGCCGTCCAGCCCGGTGCTCGCCCTGCCCGCCTCACTCACGGTGTCCTCCGGTCCGGTCGCCGATCGTCTGCAGGCTCGCCCGGTAGCGGCGCATTCCGCGCAGCCAGCGGTCGTAGTCGGAGGCCTTCTGCGCGAACATGGCCGCCACCTCGGGGTGCGGCAGGATGAGAAACCGTTCCCGCTCGATCGCGGCGAGCACCTCGCGGGCCACCTGGTCGGCGCCGAGCACCGCCCCGGCGGCGGTGACCGCGCGGATCGCGGTCGCGGCGCGCGGGTCGGCCGGCGAATCGTCGACGTCGAGCATGGCGGTGTCGACGCCCATCGGGCACAGGCAGCTGACCCGCACACCGCGGTCGCCGTAGGTCACGGCCAGCCATTCGGCGAAACCGACCGCGGCGTGTTTGGAGACCGCGTAACCGGCCGCGCCGATCTGGGTGAGCAGCCCGGCGGCCGACGCGGTGGTGATGAAATAGCCCTCACCGCGCTGCACCCAGCCCGGCACCAACTGACGCGCCGCCCGGATGTGGGCGCGCACGTTCACCTCCAGCACCCGGTCCCAGGCGTCGTCGTCGGCCAGGTCAGGGGCACCCATCACCCCGGCGTTGGCGAAATACAACTCCACCGGTCCGAATGTCCTTGCCGCGGTGTCGATCAGCGTCGCGATCACCGCCGGGTCGGCCACATCCCCGGCGACGCCGACCGCCGCCTGCGGGTGGCGCGCGGTGATGGCCGCGGTGGTGCGCCGGGCCGCCGCCTCATCGAGGTCGGCGACCACCACCCGGGCATGCCGGTCGGCCAGCGCGGTGGCGATCGCCGCACCGATGCCGCCGCCCGCGCCGGTGACCACCGCGGTGCGGCCGTCGAGCCTCATGCGGCGGGCTCGAAGTAACGGCGCGGGTTGGTCACCAGCATGGTGGTGATCTGATCGTCGGTGACCCCGCGCTGCCGCAGCGCGGGCAACACGTCGTCGCTGATGTGGGTGAAATTCCAGTTCGGCATCGCCGCGGTGCGGCCTTCCTCGGTGAACCAGTCGATGAAACACGACGCGTCGTGGGAGAGCACCATCTTCTCGGCGTAGCCCAGGCGTGCCAGCTCCGCGACGGTGTCGACGCGGTCCTCGAACGAGCACAGCAGATCCACGCCGAAGCGGTCCATGCCCAGATAGGAGCCGGCGTCGGCGAGTCGGCGCAGGTAATCCAGATCGGTGGTGTCGCCGCTGTGGCCGATCACCACCTTGGTCAGATCCACGCCCTCCTCGGCGAGCACCCGCTGGGCGACCAGCCCGGATTCGGTGTGCGGGTTGGTGTGCACGGTGATCGGGGCGCCGGTGGCCGCATGGGCCTGGCCGACTGCGCGCATCACCCGCTCCACCCCCGGCGTCAGGCCCGGCACCTCGATGGCGCACTTGAGGAACGCCGCCTTCACCCCGGTGTCGGCGATGCCCTCGCGGATGTCGCGGACGAACAACTCGACCATCGGCTCGGGCATGTCGACGACGTTGCCCGGCCCCAGGTAGTGGAACTGGAACGGCACATCGTTGTAGGTGTAGATCCCGGTCGCGGCCACGATGTTGACGGCGACCTGATCGTTGACCCGTTGGATGCGGGGCAGATAGCGGCCGAGCCCGATCACGGTCGGGTCGACGATCGTCTCGACGCCGCGATCCCGGCAGGCGGTCAGCTTGGCGACCGCATCGGCGATGCGGGCCTCCTCATCCCACGGGCTGGGGAAATCGGGGTAGTTGGCGCGGATCTCGGTACCGAGGATGAACACGTGCTCGTGCATCAGGGTGGGGCCCAAGTCCGCACTGTCCACCGGGCCGCGGACGGTGTCGACAGCAGTCATCGGCGCTCCTGGCGGTCGGGGCGTTTGTCTCTTCATACACCGCCGCGTCGGCCGCTGCTCCGCTATTGAGCGATCTGGCGGTTCTGGGGCGGCAGGCGGTAGCGGATGAGCCGAGAACTGTTGGCGACCACCGCCACCGAGGAGGCGTTGTGCAGAATCGCCGCCAGCACCGGCGAGAGCGCACCACCGGCACCGATGAGCAGTCCCGCGGCGTTGACCGCGATCGACATGCCGTAGTTCTGCCGGATCACGTCGACCGCACGCGCGCCCAGATCGCGCACGTCGAGCAGGCGCCGCAGGTCGTCGTTGGCCAGCGCGACATCGGCGGTCTCCACCGCGACGTCGGTGCCGGCCAACCCCATGGCGATGCCGATGTCGGCGGCGGCCAGCGCGGGGGCGTCGTTGACCCCGTCGCCGACCATGCCGACGGTGTATCCCCGGTCCTGCAGGTCGCGCACCGCCCCCAGCTTGTCTTCGGGCAGCACCTCGGCGCGCCAGTCGTCGATCCCGAGCTCGGCGGCGACCGCGGCGGCGGTCGCCGGGTGGTCGCCGGTGAGCATGACGATCCGGCGGACCCCGTGGGCACGCAGCTCGCCCAGCACCCCGGTCGCCTCGGGGCGGACCTCGTCGCGCAGGCTGATCAGCCCCACGAACACGCCGTCGACGGCCAGCAGCAGCGGTGTCTCGGCCTGCCCGCGCAGTTTGTCCACCCAGTCGGCGGCCTCGGCCGGGACGGCGACGTTCTCGCTGCTCAGCAGCGACGGGCTGCCCAGCAGCAGGGTGCGCCCGTCGGCCCAGGTGCGCATGCCCAGCCCGACCAGCACCTCGCACTCCTCGTGCGGCGGGATGGTGATGTGCCGTTCCTCGGTGGAGCGGATCACCGCCTCGGCCAGGGGGTGACGCGAGTGGATCTCCGAGCTGGCCGCATAGGCCAGCACCTGTTCGGGCTCCCAGTCCGGGTGCATGGCCACGATGTTGGTGACCACCGGGCGGCCCACGGTGAGGGTGCCGGTCTTGTCGAACACGATCGCGTCGACCCGTCCGGCCTGTTCCAGATGCGAGCCCCCCTTGATGAGGATGCCGCGCCGGGCACCGTTGCCGATCGCGGCGCTGATCGCCGTCGGGGTGGCCAGCCCGACCGCGCAGGGGCAGGCGATCAGCAGCATCGTCATCGCGCGGCGCACGTCGCCGGTGACCACCAGGGTGGCCGCCGACAGGATGAACGACGCGGGAACGAAACGCCGCGAGAAGGTTTCGCCGATGGTCTGGATGGGGGCGCGGTCGTGCTGGGCCTCCTCGACGCGGGTGATGATGCGCCCGATCACCGTCTGGCTGCCGACCGCGGTGGCGCGCACCACCAACCGGCCGCGCATCACCACCGAACCGGCGTGCACCTGTGCGCCCGCGCCGACGCTGACCGGCAGCGTCTCGCCGGTGATCGCCGACTGGTCGATGACCGCCTCGCCGGTGACGACCGCACCGTCGACCGGCAGGGCGACCTGTTCGTGGATGACCACCTCGTCGTCGATCTGCAGCGTGGCGATCGGGGCCTGTACCTCGGTGTCGTCGGCCAGCCGGATCCAGGCGGTGTCCTGCTGTCCGCGCAGCAGCTCCGAGATGGCCCGGCGGGTGCGCCGCAACGTCAGATCCTGGAGGTATTCGCCGATGTTGAGCAGCCACAGCACGGTCAGCGCGACCACGTTCTCGCGCAACACCAGGCTGGCCACGGTCGCCGCCGACACCAGGGCATCGGTGCCCGCGCGCCCGGAGCGCAGCGAACGCAGCGCGCCCCGCAGGAACGGGTATCCGGTGAAGATCGTGACCCCGGTGGCGACCAGCCGGCTCGACGGCCCCAACAGCGGCGGGCGCGCGAAGGCGTAACGGCGAATCCCCAGCAGCGCCAACGCCGCACCGCCGATCGCCATTCGCAGCACCTCGGTGTTGCGCACCTCGGCCGAACGCGGCGGGCGCTGCGGGATCATCGCGGCGGGCACCCGCCGGGCCGCGGTGACCGCGGCCACGATGGCGTCGCGGTCACCGCGTGACGGCGTGTACCACACCACCACCGAGCCGGTGCGCGGATAGGCGTGCACCCCGCGCACCCCGGCCACCTCGTCGAGGGCGTCCTCGACGGCCACGGCGCGACGGGAGTCCCCGCGCAGCCAACCGACGCGCAGACGCAGGCGTCCCGCGGCGTCGGAGACGACGACCGGTGCGGTGTCGGTGCTCATGGGGGCCGATCAGTGCTCGTGATCGTGCGCGGCCGGTGCATCGAGGGTGGGGGCGGGGGCCTCCTCGCCGAGACGGTCCCGCGCCTCGGCCACCACGTCGGCGACCTTGAGCCGGGCGGTCTCGGCGACCTCCTCGGCGCGCCGGGTGCCGCGCAGCCCCCACTCGGTGGCGGTCACCGCGCTCTCGTGCAACGGTGCCTTGGCCGCCGCCTTCTTCAGCGCCTCATAGGCGGTCACCCCGACCAGCCCGGTCACCACCGCGCTGCCCGCCTTGCCCAACAGACCCCACGCCGCCATCGCGGACCCCTCTCCAGTCATGTCATCCGGTCCGCACCGACATTAACATCGATACATTGCTATATCAACATATATTCCCGCGGGTGGTTTTCTCGGTCTGCGCGCGGCGCGCCATCGCGGCCGGGTCCGGGTGCGTGACCTGCACCAGCGAGCCGCCCACCGACAACACCGCCAGCAGGTGGTCCACCAGCTCGGTGGGGGTGTCCCAGGTCGCCGTGGAGAGCACCCGGTCGGTGGCCACCACCGCGTGGGCGTCGGCCGACCGCTGGCACGCCGCGAGCAGCTCGCCGACCGTCATGCCCGCCAGCGCCGGCCCGGGGTCGGTCTCCGCGGCGATCTGGTCACCGTGCACCCGCACCGCGGTGGCGTAGTCGGTGACGCCGATCGGCAGGTCGGGCACCGGGCGGCCGAACGGATCCAACGAGAGCACCGCCACCTCACCGCCGCCGGCGGCGGCATCGGCGGCATCGAGGCGCTCGACGGTGCACAACGCGATCTCGGCGTCGAGGCCGTCGAGGTCGTCGACACGCCCGGCGGGGACCAGCAGCGCCTCCGCGCCGATCCACCACGCCCCGAACAGCACCGCGGCGGTCTGCCAGTGCGCCGGCAGCAGCACCGCGACCCGGCTGCCGGGCCCGGCGCCGAGTTCATCGCGCAACAGGTTGCCCGATTTGGCGGCCCAGTTGGCCAGGGTGGCCGCCGACAGCTCGATCCGTTCACCGGTGGCGTCGTCGTAGTGGGTGATGCGCGGACCCACCGGGTCGGTGCGCAACAAGGGCTCGAGAATCGCTCCGCTGACCGTGGTCACTCTCGCCAGGCTAGTTCACGCACTTGGGATCCGCCGAGCCCGCGGTCAGGATCGGCGACGGGGGCGGGGACTCGTCGCCGTCGGCGGCGCTGAGCGCGCTGTAGTCGCCGTAGTCGCCGCCGGAGACGTAACTGCCGTCGGAGCCCGGGCCGGTGTAGTCGGTGGCCAACAGGACCCGCACGGTGTTCGGCGGCAGCGCCGGGTCGGCGACGACGGTGAGCCCGCCGAGTTCCTCGGCCACCGCCTGCACACCGAGGTCGCCGGCATCGGTGGCCTGCACCTGACTGGTGGTGACCGGCGCCCCCTCGTTGTTGGCGACACTTCCGGTGTTGAACCCCTTGGCCGCCAATACTTCCGACACTGCCGACGCCAGGCCGTTGATGTCGGTGTCGTTGAACACGTTGACGGTGGTGTCGGACGGGGAGTAGGCCAACTCGTCGGTTTTGCCGTCGGCCTGTTCCTGCAGCAGGCCCTCCACCCAGTCGGCGACCACGTCGGGGTCGACCTGCACCACACTGTGCATGCCGTCCTCGGTCCAGCCGTTCTCCCGGATCACCGGGATGGTGGCGAACGCGACGTTGCCGGCCGACAACTTCTGCAGTTGGGTGGCGAATTCCATGATGTCCCAACCGGAGGAGATCACCACCGACCGTTGGATGGCCTGCTGCAGACGGTTCAGCGTGGCCGGGCTCGACAGCGTCTTGCCGGAGATCACCTTGTGGGCCAACTCGGCCATCACCGCCTGCTGGCGCACCACGCGGTCCAGATCGCCGCGTGGCAGATCGTGGCGCTGGCGTACGAAGCTCAATGCCTGTGCGCCATCGAGGGTTTGCCACCCGGCAGGAAAGTCCGCGCCCGACAGCGGCTCGTAGACCGCTTCTTTCAGGCAGACGTTCACCCCGCCGAGGGCGTCGGTGATCAGGGCGAAGCCCAGCAGCCCGATCTCGGCGTAGTGGTCGATGGTGACCCCGGTCAGCTCGGTGACGGTGGCGATGAGGGCCTCGCGGCCGGCCTCGACGGCGCGCTGCTCGACCTCCGGGTCCTCCATTCCGGCGGCGACGAGCGCTTCGCGCTCCGCCAGCTTGGTCTCGCCGTACACGCCGTTGATCTTGGTCATGCCCATGCCGGGTGCCTTGACGTAGGAGTCGCGCGGGATCGAGATCGCGGTGGCCGACTTCCCGCTGTTGGGCACGCGGATCAAGATGATCGTGTCGGTGTTGGTCGCTTCTTCGTCGCCGGCCCGCAGGGTCGCCAATTCCTCTGGGGTCAGCGGGTTGCCGTGCGCATCGGTGCGACTGTCGTTGCCGACCAACAGGATGTCGATGGCGCCGTCGTCGCCGCCCTGGCCGAGCAACGGGGTCGACATGTGGAAGATGCCCCCCTCGAAGGAGCGAATTGTGGTCCACGCCACGCCGGTGCCCAGCACGACGCTGACGGCGGCAATCGTGGCGATCACACGTGCAAGACGCTCCATGGGCATCGATTCAGGTTACGTCGCCTCGCCCCGCATTCCCGGTAGCCGCGGTCGGCGTGCCAAACTTGGGCGGTGTCCGATCGGGTGGTGATCACCGGTGCGGCCGGTCAGCTCGGCCGCGCCCTGGCCGCGGTGGCCGCCGCTGGGGGCCGCGACGTCGCGGCGTTCACGTCCGCGGACTGGGACATCACCGACCCGGCGGCGGCGCGGGCCCATCTGCGCGCCTCGGATGTGCTGGTCAACTGCGCGGCCTACACCGACGTCGACGGTGCCGAGAACGACCCGCAGACCGCACACGCGGTCAACGCCACCGGTCCGCAGAACCTGGCCACGGCGTGTGCGCGGGCCGGCGCGCGGCTGATCCACGTCTCCACCGACTACGTGTTCGGCGGGAGCCCGCCCGGCGGGTCCGCGCCGGCCGACAGCCCGCGCACCCCGCAGGACCCGGTCGCCCCGGTCAACGTCTACGGCGCGAGCAAACTCGCCGGGGAGCGGGCGGTGCTCGGCGCGCTGCCGGGCGCCCACGTGCTGCGCACCGCCTGGGTCTACACCGGCGGGGTCGACGACGGTGACTTCGTCGCCGTCATGCGCCGGCTGGCCGCCGGGGAGCAGACCGTGACCGTGGTCGACGACCAGATCGGCTCGCCGACCTACGTGGCCGACCTGGTGACCGCGGTGCTCGAACTCATCGACGCGGGCCCCGCCGAGCCGGGCGCGGCGCTGCGCCACGCCGCCAACCGGGGGGCGGTCAGCCGGTTCGCGCAGGCACGGGCCGTCTTCGCCGCCCTCGGCGCCGACCCCGAGCGGGTGCGCCCGGTCTCGAGCGCGCAGCGGGTGCGCCCGGCGCCGCGCCCGCGGTACTCCGCGCTGGCGTGCGCGGGGGTCACCCCGCTGCGGGACTGGCGGCAGGCGCTGGCCGCGGCGCTGGCGGCGCGCCCTCTATCCTCAACGCCGTGAGTGCTGCGCTGACGGTGGTGACGGTCACCTACTCGCCGGGATCCCATCTGGACCGGTTCTTGGCGTCGTTGGCGCTGGCCACCGAGCGCCCCGTGCAGGTGATGCTCGCCGACAACGGCTCCACCGACGGCGCACCGCAGGCGGCGGTGGCCGACCACCCCGGGGTCCGGTTGTTCGAGACCGGCGCCAACCTCGGCTACGGGACCGCGATCAACCGCGCGGTGGCCGAACTCGACCCGTCCGCCGAGTTCGTGGTGGTCGCCAACCCGGACGTGCAGTGGGGGCCGGGCAGTATCGACGCGCTGCTGGCCGCCGCCGACCGGTGGCCGCAGGCGGCCAGCCTCGGTCCGCTGATCCGCGACCCCGACGGCGAGGTGTACCCGTCGGCGCGACACCTGCCGAGCCTGGTGCGCGGCGGGATGCACGCGGTGGTCGGCCCGGTCTGGCCGCGCAACCCGTGGTCGACGGCCTACCGCCAGGAACGGATGGCGCCCACCGAGCGTCCGGTCGGCTGGCTGTCGGGGGCGTGTCTTTTGGTCCGGCGTGCCGCGTTCGACCAGATCGGCGGGTTCGACGAGCGCTATTTCCTCTACATGGAGGACGTGGATCTCGGCGACCGGTTCGGCCGGAGCGGCTGGCAGAACGTCTATGTGCCGTCCGCGGAGGTCCTGCACGCCAAGGGCCACTCGACCGGACGCGACCCGGCGCGCAACCTGGCCGCCCACCACGAAAGCACCTATATTTTTCTGGCCGACCGTCATGCCGGCTGGTGGCGGGCGCCGCTGCGCTGGACGATGCGCGGGGCGCTGGCTGCGCGGGCCCGGCTGGTGGTCCGCGGCTCACGACGGCGACTGGCGAAAGGGCGGCACTGATGGCAGACGATCGACCGGTGGACGCGGTGGTCCTGGTGGGCGGCAAGGGCACCCGGTTGCGGCCGTTGACGCTCTCGGCGCCCAAACCGATGCTGCCGACCGCCGGGCTGCCGTTTTTGACCCACCTGCTGTCGCGGATCGCCGGCGCCGGGATCGAGCATGTCGTCCTGGGCACCTCCTACAAGCCCGACGTGTTCGAGAAGGAATTCGGCGACGGCTCCGCACTCGGGCTGCAGATCGAATACGTCACCGAGGAGACCCCGCTGGGCACCGGCGGTGCGATCGCCAACGTCGCGCCGTTGCTGCGCGGGGACACCGCCATGGTGTTCAACGGCGATGTGCTCTCCGGTGCGGATCCGGGCCAGCTGTTAGCCTATCACCGGCAGAAGGCCGCCGACCTCACCCTGCACCTGGTGCGGGTGGGCGACCCCCGTGCGTTCGGCTGTGTGCCCACCGACGCCGACGGTCGGGTGACCGCCTTTTTGGAGAAGACCGAGGACCCGCCGACCGACCAGATCAACGCCGGCTGCTACGTGTTCTCCCGCCGGCTCATCGAGCGGATCCCGCGGGGCCGGGAGGTGTCGGTGGAGCGGGAGGTGTTTCCCGCGCTGCTGGCCGACGGCGCGGTCAGCGTCTGCGGCTACGTCGACGCCACCTACTGGCGCGACATGGGCACGCCCGAGGATTTCGTCCGCGGCTCGGCCGACCTGGTGCGCGGGCTGGCCCCGTCGCCGGCGCTGGGCGAGCACCGCGGGGAGAAACGCGTGCACGACGGCGCGGCGGTCAGCCCCGGTGCGGTGCTGATCGGCGGCACCGCGGTCGGCCGGGGCGCGGAGATCGGGCCCGGCGTGCGGTTGGACGGCGCGGTGGTGTTCGACGGGGCCCGCGTCGAGGCGGGGGCGGTCATCGAGCGCTCGATCATCGGGTTCGGCGCCCGGGTGGGTCCGCGCGCGCTGATCCGCGACGGGGTGATCGGCGACGGTGCCGACATCGGCGCCCGCTGTGAGCTGCTGCGCGGCGCCCGGGTCTGGCCGGGCGTGGCCATCCCCGACGGGGGGATCCGCTACTCCTCGGACGTCTGAGCGGCCCGCGCCGCCAGGTAGGACAACGCCGCGTCGGCGTCGGCGGGCAGCGCGGTCAGCGGCCACCAGCGCAGATCCAAAGACTCCGCACTGATCCCGATCCGGGCGTCGGCCGGCGCCCGCGCCACGAACTGCAGATCCAGATGACGGGTGGGCACGCCCAGCGAGCAGGTCAGCGGGTGGACGTGGATCGCGACCAACTCCGGATCGATTCGCAACGCGGAGATCCCGGATTCCTCGGTGGCCTCGCGGGCCGCGGCGGCGACGATGTCGGCGTCGTCGGACTCACAGTGCCCGCCGAGCTGGACCCAGCGGCCCAGGCGCGGATGCAGGGTCAGCAGCGCATGGACGCCGAGGTGATCGAGCACCAGCGTCGAGGCGGTGACGTGGCCCGGCACGCAGTCGCGGGCGCAGGCGTCGGTGCGCGCCTCCACGAACGCCAGCACGGCGTGACGCAGCACGTCCTGGGCGGCGTCGGGCGCCGACCACTCGGTGAGCAGCCGAATGGTCGACTCGCGCACGCTCATAGGACCACCAACCGGTCCCCGACGGTGGCCGGTGGCCGCGGACTCGGCGGCCCGTCGACGGGATAGCCGATCGCGACCGCACCCATCGGCTCCCACTGCGGCGGCAGATCCAACTCGGTGCGCACCAAATCGGCGGCGAAGATCGTCGAACCGATCCAGCAGCTGCCCAGCCCGCGTGCCGCCAGCGCCACCAGCAGCGCCTGGACCGCCGCACCGACCGCCACGGTGAACATGGTGTGTTCGGCAGCGGTGCGAGACGCGTCCGGATAATCGTGGGCCCCTTCGGGGACCAGAAACGGAACGACGACTTCCGGTGCGTCATATAGAATCTGGCCGCGTGCGACGCGCCGTTCGATGACGTCGGCCGGGCGTCCGTCGGCGGCCAGATCGGCGCGCCACCGATCCTTCATCCGGTCCAACAGGGCGGTGCGTACTGCGCGGTCGCGCAACCAGACGAACCGCACCGGTCGGGTGTGGTGCGGCGCCGGGGCGGTCAGCGCGTCGGCCACCGAGGCGGAGACCAATTCGGCGGGGACCGGCTCGCCGGCGAACCGGCGCACCGAGCGGCGCATGAGCAGCGCGTCGCGCCGGCCCTGCTCGAGAGCCTCGGCGGTGCCGAGCCAGAACAGGTCGTCGGTGCCGCGGCGCACCAGTGCCTCGGCGGTGGACCCGTCGTCGGCGGACGGCATGCCGCGCACCACCGCCACCGGGATGCCGGTCAGCTTGCCCTTGACCAGGTCGGCGGCGGCGGCGACCTCGTCGGCCACCGCGATCTCGGTGACCTGCAACTCATTTCCGTGTCCGTCGACGGCTCCGGAGTAGGAGTGCAACACCGCCAGCCCGCTGGCGCCGATCGCCACATCGATCTGTCCGGTGCGCCAGGCGCGGCCCATGGTGTCGGTGATCACCACCGCCACCGCGACCCCGTGTCGCTCGCGCAACCGGGTGCGCAGAACACGGGCCGAGGTGTCCGGATCGGTCGGCAGCAGCGCCAATTCGGTGCCGGCCACGTTCGAGCCGTCCACCCCGGCGGCGGCCTGCACCAGACCGTTGCGGTTCTCGGTGATCAGTGTGCGGCCCTTGCGGGCCAGTACCCGCACCGCCTCGGCGTCGATGAGCCGGCGCCGCAGGGCGTCGCGCTGCTCGGGGTCGCTGGGGGCGCTCACCATACGGCCCTCGCATTTGGAGACCACCTTGCTGGTGACCACCACGATGTCGCCGTCGCGCAGCCACGGCGCGGCCGCGGCGATCGCGGCGGCCAGGTCGTCGCCGGGGGCGAAGTCGGGGAGTCCGGGGACCGGCAGGATCTGCATCGGTGCCGCGCTGCCGTGCTCAGCCATCGAGGCCTGCAAGTCGCAGTCCGGCGCGCACCATCTCCGCCGTCGCCTCCGGGTCGGTCATCAGCAGCGGCACCGCCTGCACGGTCACTCCGTCGGCCTCGCCGCCGTCGGTGCCGTCGCCGTCGTCGACCAGCCAGTAGTCGAGGACACCGGTGGTTTTCCGGGAGCCGTAGAGCGCGCCGACCGCCGCGGCGCTGGTCTGCACCCCGATCGTCGACAGACACTGGTCGGCCATGCCGCGCAACGGTTTTCCGGCGATGATCGGGGAGTAGCCGACCACCGGGGCCGGCGTGGAGCGCAGCGCGGCGCGCACACCGGGCACGGCCAGGATGGCGCCGATGCTCACCACCGGATTCGACGGGGCCAGCATCACCACGTCGGCGTCGGCGATCGCCTCGGCGACCCCCGGCCCGGCCCCGGCGGATTCGGAGCCGACGAAGGCGAAGCTGTGGGTGGGCACGGCCGCGCGGTGGCGCACCCACCACTCCTGGAAGTGGATCGCGCGCTGCTCGTCGTCGGCCGGGTCGGTGATGACCACGTGGGTTTCGCAGCGATCGTCGCTGACCGGCAGCAGCGTCGCGCCCAACGGCCACCGGTCGCAGAGCGCCTCGGTGATCTGCGACAGCGGGTAGCCGGCCCGCAACATCTGGCTGCGCACCAGATGGGTGCCCAGGTCCCGGTCGCCGAGGGCGAACCAGTCCGGCTGCACCCCGTAGCGGGCCAGTTCCTCCTTGGCGTGCCACGTCTCGTCGCGGTGACCCCACCCGCGTTCGGGGTCGACGACCCCGGCCAGGGTGTACATGCACGTGTCCAGGTCGGGGCAGATGCGCAGCCCGTGCATCCAGGCGTCGTCGCCGACGTTGACCACCGCGGTCAGCTCGTGGGCGTCGGAGCGGGCGGGGTCGGCGAACCGGCCCAGGCCCAGCAGCCGCTGCGCCCCCAGCAGGAATCGGGCGCCGCCGACCCCGCCGACCAAAACCGTGATCTTCACACCGATCGACACTACTGTTCGGTAATCAAGGGGGCGCGCCGAGGATCGGGTGTGGCCAAGATGACAGGGACTCGCCGGTCACAGACACGCCCGGGTTTGATCACGAGATGATATGGAAATGCGGCCAAGAGCTTGACCGCGGCATCCAACCCGTGTCTAATCACATCAGTGTCATTTCGCGGTTGGCCAGCCGAAATCGGTGCCCCAGACCGAGATTCGATCACTTGTTCGAATCGAGATGGCCGCACATCACCAATAGTGGGCGAACTTTGATGATCAACGAAACCAGGTGAGGAGGCGGAGCGTGTCCATCGAGCACCTTCCGGGCGATATGGGACCAACACCGCACACTGAAACCGGATCGGCGATTCCCGGGGGGCGGGCACGACCACATCTGAGTCTGGTGGCGGACACGCCGGACGCCTTCGGCGACGATCTGTTCGACATGGACTCGGCCACCCGCGAGGAGTGGCAGGACCGCGCGCTGTGCGCGCAGACCGACCCCGAGGCGTTCTTCCCGGAGAAGGGCGGATCGACCCGGGAGGCCAAGAAGATCTGTCAGCGCTGCCCGGTGCGCAACGAGTGCCTGGAGTACGCCTTGGCCCACGATGAGCGGTTCGGTATCTGGGGTGGGCTCTCCGAGCGGGAGCGCCGTCGGCTCAAGCGCGGCATCATCTGAGCCGGCGCGCTAGTCGCGCTGATCATCGTCGATCGTCGGGTCGATGACCGACGGATCGACGTCGAGATAGGTGGCGACCTGGGCCACCAAGATGTCATGGAGCAAATCGGCGAGATCGTCGGGATCTTTCGCGCGCCGTTCGATCGGCTTGCGGAACAACACGATTCGCGCCCGCGTGGCGTTTCCCCGCACATCGACGCCGGCCGGGATGAGCCGCGCCAAGGCGATCGGTCCGTCGGCGACGACCTCCGGCGGCCACTGCACGGTGTCGGGGTCCTTGGCCGCGATGCGCGGGATCTCATCGACGGCGACGTCGAGGGCGGCCACCCGATCGGCGAAGCGGCGCTCGATCGGCTCGTAGGCCTCCAGCACCGCCATGTCGAACCGTTCGGCGCGGCTGCGCCAGCCCGGGACGGTGGGGGGAAGCAGCGGGCCCCGCATCTCCCGGCCGCGCCGACTCGCCGCGGAACGCCGATCGCTCACCGGGTCGATGGTAACGGTTGCACATCGCCGCAGCCCCGGTTGCGCGTGTCCGGCGCGGCGAGGGTTGCGTGCCACGATAGCCTCGGGCTGTGAGTGTTCCCCGTCGCTGCTGCCGGCCCGGATGCCCGCACTATGCGGTGGCGACGCTGACGTTCGTCTACGCGGACTCCACCGCGGTTGTCGGCCCGCTCGCCACCATGCGCGAACCCCACTCGTGGGATCTGTGCGTCGGGCATGCCGGTCGCATCACCGCGCCGCGCGGTTGGGAGCTGGTGCGCCACGCCGGCCCGCTGACCGCGCCCACCGACGACGACGACCTGGTGGCGTTGGCCGACGCGGTGCGCGAGAGCCACGGCGGGCACACCGGGGTGGCCGCGGCCACCGGGTTCGCCCCGCAACCGGCGCCCACCGGCGGCGAGGCGGCCTCCGGATCGCGGCCCTCGGGGCGTCGGCGCGGCCACCTGCGGGTGCTGCCCGACCCCGGCTGACCCCGGTTTGCCCGCGCGCCGAGGAGCCCCGCGGTCACGGCGGCGGGGCGCGCCGCGCCCGGTAGGCTGATCCCCACGCGAGTCCCCTCCCGTCAGGAGCACAGTCATGTCCCGGCCCGCCGCGGCTGTCCACCGTGTGATCAAGGCCTATGACGTGCGCGGTCTGGTCGACACCGAGATCGACGAACCGTTTGTCGCCGAGGTGGGCGCCGCGTTCGCGACGCTGATGCGCGGCGAGGGGGCGACCCGGGTGGTCATCGGCCACGACATGCGGGCCAGCTCGCCTCGGCTGGCCGCCGCGTTCGCCGCCGGGGTCACCGACCAGGGGCTCGACGTCGTGCGGATCGGGTTGGCCTCCACCGACCAGCTCTACTTCGCCTCCGGACGGCTGGACTGCCCGGGCGCGATGTTCACCGCCAGCCACAACCCGGCGGCCTACAACGGCATCAAACTGTGCCGGGCCGCCGCCCGGCCGGTCGGTGCCGACACCGGCCTGGGCGACATCGGCGAGCAGGTCATCGCCGGGGTCGGCGCCTACACCGGCGCGCCGGGATCGCTGGGTGAGGCCGACGTGCTCGCCGACTACGGTGCCTACCTGCGATCGCTGGTCGAGACCACCGGCTGGCGCCCGCTGCGGGTCGCGGTCGACGCCGGCAACGGCATGGCCGGGCACACCGCGCCGGCGGTGCTGGGGGTGATCGAGGCGGTGACGCTGCTGCCGCTGTACTTCGAGCTCGACGGGACCTTCCCCAACCATGAGGCCAATCCCTTGGACCCGGCGAACCTGCGGGATCTGCAGGACCAGGTGCGCCGCAGCGGTGCCGACATCGGGTTGGCGTTCGACGGCGACGCCGACCGCTGTTTCGTCGTCGACGAACGGGGCGAGCCGGTCTCGCCGTCGGCGGTGACCGCACTGGTCGCCGAGCGGGAGCTGCGCCGCGAGCCCGGCGCCACCGTCATCCACAACCTCATCACCTCCCGCGCGGTGCCGCAGTTGGTGGCCGAGACCGGGGGCACGCCGGTGCGCTCGCGGGTCGGGCACTCCTACATCAAGGCGCTGATGGCCGAGACCGGCGCGATCTTCGGCGGCGAGCACTCGGCGCACTACTATTTCCGCGACTTCTGGGGCGCGGACTCGGGCATGCTGGCCGCCCTGCACGTGCTGGCCGCGCTCGGCGGCCAATCGCGGCCGTTGTCGCAGCTGGCCGGCGCCTACCAGCGCTACGCCGCGTCGGGGGAGATCAACTTCACCGTCACCGACGCCGATCGGGCGGTCGCCGCGGTGCTCGCCGCCCTCGACGGCCGGATCCGCGCCACCGACCGCCTCGACGGGGTCACCGTCGATTTGGCCGACGGCAGCTGGTTCAACCTGCGCAGCTCCAACACCGAACCGCTGCTGCGGCTCAACGTCGAAGCCGACACCGACGCCGCCGTCGCCGCCCTGGTCCGCCGGGTCGGCGAGCAGATCACCGCCGCAGAACCGGAGACCGCGCCACGGTGAGCCCGCAGCAACCCCTGATCGATCTCGATGACGGCGATGGACTTCTCACCGCCGACGCCGACGGTCTGCTGCGGGCCGCGGCCATGGCCGGTGCGCAGGTGCGATCGACCGCCGCGGCCGTCGCCGAGGGGGCGCTGGCCGACATCGGCGGCCGGGAGCCGGCGCGCACCCTGATCTGGGTCGGCGGGCGCGGCACGGCCGGCAGCGCCGGGGCCCTGCTGGCCGCGCTGCTGAGCGGGTCGGCCGGCCAACCGGTGATCGCGGCCGGGGAGGCCCCGCCGTGGATCGGCCCGCTCGACGTGCTGGTCGTCGCCGGTGACGACCCGGGTGACCCGGTCTTGGTGGCCGCCGTGGCGCTCGGGGTGCGCCGCGGAGCCCGGGTGGTGATCGCCGCCCCCTACGAGGGCCCGTTGCGCGACGCCGGCGCCGGGCGCGCCGCGGTGCTGGCGCCGCGCATCGGGGTGCCCGAGCCGCTGCGGCTCACCGGGTATCTGGCTGCCGGGCTGGCGGTCGCCGGCGCGGTCGACGTGCGGGTCTCGGCCGATCTGGGCGCCCTCGCCGACGCGCTCGACGGCGAGGCGTTGCGCAGCGGCGCCGGCCGGGAGGTGATCACCAACCCGGCCAAAGCGCTGGTGGAACGCATGGCCGGGCGCCGGGTCGCGCTGGCCGGCGACGACGCGGCGACGCTGGCGTTGGCCGCCCACGGCAGCGCCACCCTGCTGCGTCTCGGGCACACCGCGGTCGCGGTGACCGGGCTGGCCGACGCGATAGCGGCGCTGCGGGCCGGAGCCGACCCGCCCGATAGCATCTTTCACGACGAACAGATCGACGGCCCGCCTCCGGTGCGGCTGCGGGTGCTGGCGTTGACCCTCGCCGACCAGCGCACCGTGTCGACCGCGCGGACCGCCGGGTTGGCCGGCATCGAACTGGTCGGGGCCGGAGACATCGCCGAGCGGGCGGGAGGCCAGGAGGGAGACGAGGTGGCCGCCGACAGGCTGATCGAGGCGGGAGCGGTTCCGGCCGAGCAGCAACTGGGGGTGCTGGCCGTCCGGCTGGAACTGGCCGCGGTGTATCTGGGTCTGGGCGCCGGGACAGACGGGGGATAGTTCAAGCCGTGGAACTGTTACGCGGGGCGATTCGCACCTACGCCTGGGGATCGCGCACCGCCATCGCCGAATTCACCGGCCGGACGGTGCCGGCCCCGCACCCGGAGGCCGAGCTGTGGCTCGGCGCCCACCCCGGCGACCCGGCCTTCCTGCGCACCGAAGCCGGGGACACGTCGCTGCTCGACGTGCTGGCCGAGGACCCGGCCGGCCAACTCGGCACGGCGGCACTGGACCGCTTCGGTGCCGCGTTGCCGTTTCTGGTCAAGGTGCTCGCGGCCGACGAGCCGCTGTCGCTGCAAGCGCACCCCAGCACCCGGCAGGCCGTCGAGGGTTTCCGTCGTGAGGAGCGCTCCGGGGTGGCGCGCAACTCCCCGGTCCGCAACTACCGCGACACCAGCCACAAACCCGAACTGTTGGTCGCGTTGCAGCCGTTCGAGGCGCTGGCCGGCTTCCGGCCGGTGGCCCGCACGGTCGAGCTGTTGCGGGCGCTGGCGGTCTCCGATCTGGATCCGTTCATCGAGCTGCTCGACGGGCACGCCGGCGATCAGGCCGACGCCGACGGTCTGCGGGCCCTGTTCACCACCTGGATCACCGCGCCGCAGCCCGACCTCGATGTGCTGGTGCCGACGGTGATCGAGGGGGCCATCCACTACGTCGGTTCGGGGGCAACCGAATTCGGCGACGAGATGCGCACGCTGCTCGAACTCGGCGAACGCTACCCCGGTGACGCCGGCGTGTTGGCCGCGTTGCTGTTGAACCGGATCCGGCTCAACCCCGGCGAGGGGATCTTCGTGCCCGCCGGCAATCTGCACAGCTACCTCAACGGTGTCGGTCTGGAGGTGATGGCCAACTCCGACAACGTCTTACGAGGTGGGCTGACACCCAAGCACGTCGACGTGCCGGAGTTGCTGCGGGTGCTCGACTTCACTCCCACCGAGGAGCCGGCGCTGCGCGCACCGACCCGGCGCGACGGGTTCGCCACCGTCTACCAGACCCCCACCGAGGAGTTCGCGGTGGCCGCCCTGCGCCTCGACGGCGACGATCTGGGCCATCAGGTCGATGCGCCGTGCCCCTACGACGGTCCGCAGATCCTGGTGGGCACCGAGGGCTCGACGACGGTCTACGCCAAGTCGGGCACGGTGACCCTCGACCGCGGGACGGCGGCCTGGGTGGCCGCCGACGACGGGCCGATCCGGCTCTCGGCGCGCCGGCCCGCCACGGTGTTCCGGGTCACCGTCGGCCTGTGAGGCGGCGCGCCGGCGTGCGGCCGGTCCCGGCGGGGGCGCGGAGGTGAGCGCCTCCACGCGGGCGATCGTGGCCGCCTTGAGCGCCAATGCCGGGATCGCGGCCGCGAAATTCGTCGGCTTCGCCATCACCGGCAGCTCGGCGCTGCTGGCCGAGGCGGTGCACTCGGTGGCCGACACCGGAAACCAGGGCCTGCTGCTGTTCGGTCAGCGGGCCGCACGTCGCGCCGCCGACACCCTGCACCCGTTCGGGTACGGGCGCAGCCGCTACTTCTGGTCGTTCGTGGTCGCGTTGGTGTTGTTCACCCTCGGGTCGATGTTCGCCCTCTACGAGGGCTACCACAAGATCGGCCACCCCACGGCGGTGACCAGCCCCGCGGTGGCGATGACGATACTCGCGGTGGCGATAGTGCTGGAGGCCTACAGTTTTCGCACGGCGGTGCACGAGTCGCGGCCGTTGAAGGCCGACAGCAGCTGGTGGCGGTTCATCCGCACCTCCCGCAACCCCGAGCTGCCGGTGGTGCTGCTGGAGGACGCCGGGGCGCTGATCGGGTTGGGCCTGGCGCTGGCCGGGGTGAGCCTGACCCTGGTGACCGGCGATCCGGTCTGGGACGGGGTGGCCACCGTCGGGATCGGAATCCTGCTGGGGGCGATCGCGGTGGTGCTGATGGTCGAGATGTACAGCCCGCTCATCGGGGAGGGCGCCACCGGTGCCGAGGACCACGCCATCCGCACCGCCTTGGCGGCGACCCCGCACGTCGAGCGGGTGATCCATCTGCGCACCCAGTACCTGGGCCCCGAGGAGATGCTGGTCGCGGCGAAGATCGCGCTGCGCCCGAGGATCCCGCTGGCGACCGTCGCCGCCGCCATCGACGACGCCGAGGCCCGCATCCGCGCGGCGTTGCCGGCGGCCCGGGTGATCTACCTCGAGCCCGATCTGGACCGCACCGACGCCGGGTGACCACCGGCGCAAGGAGGGACGATGACCGACCGGCGGCACCGCTGGCGCATCAAGTCGGTGGAGCAGTCGATCGCCGACACCGAACAGGCCGGCACCCGGCTGCGGCGCGACCTGACCTGGCGTGATCTGACCGTCTTCGGGGTGTCGGTGGTGGTCGGGGCCGGGATCTTCACCGTCACCGCGTCGACGGCGGCGGATCTGACCGGCCCGGCGATCTCGCTGTCGTTCGTGATCGCCGCCGCCACCTGTGGGCTCGCGGCGTTGTGCTACGCCGAGTTCGCCGCGACCGTGCCGGTCGCCGGCAGCGCCTACACGTTCTCCTACGCCACCTTCGGCGAGTTCACCGCCTGGATCGTCGGCTGGAACCTGGTGCTGGAGTTCGCCCTGGGCACCGCGGTGGTCGCCAAGGGGTGGTCGAGTTATCTGGCGACCGTGTTCGGGTTCGGCGGGGGCACCGTCGCGGTGGGCCCGGTCGCCCTGGACTGGGGCGCGTTGCTGATCGTGGTCGTGGTCGCCGTGCTGCTGGGGCTGGGCACCAAGCTGTCGTCGCGGTTCTCCGCGGTGATCACCGCGCTGAAGGTGGCGGTCGTCGTGCTGGTGGTGGTCGTCGGCGCCGGCTACGTCAAGGCCGCGAACTTCACCCCGTTCATCCCGCCCGCCCGGGCCGCGGCGGCCGGCGGCACCGGCTTGGACCAGTCGGTGTTCTCGCTGCTCACCGGCGCGACCAGCAGCCAGTACGGCTGGTACGGGATGCTCGCCGGTGCGGCGATCGTGTTCTTCGCGTTCATCGGGTTCGACGTGGTGGCCACCACCGCCGAGGAGACCCGCAATCCGCAGCGCGACGTCGCCCGCGGCATCCTGGCCTCGCTGGGCATCGTCACCGTGCTCTACATCGCGGTCTCGCTGGTGCTCTCCGGGATGGTCTCCTACACCGATCTGCGCGACGCCGGTGGGGCCGCGCCCAACCTGGCCACCGCGTTCCTGCTCAACGGGGTCACCTGGGCCGGCACGGTGATCTCGGTGGGCGCGCTGGCCGGGCTGACCACGGTGGTGATGGTGCTGATGCTCGGCCAGTCGCGGGTGGTGTTCGCGATGGCCCGCGACGGGCTGTTGCCCCGGTCGCTGGCGCGCACCGGATCGCGCGGCACCCCGGTGCGGATCACCGTGCTGGTCGCGGTGCTGGTGGCGCTGGCCGCCTCGGTGTTCCCCATGGACAAGCTCGAAGAGATGGTCAACGTCGGCACCCTGTTCGCGTTCGTGCTGGTCTCGGCGGCGGTGATCATTCTGCGTCGCACCCGTCCGGATCTGCCGCGCGGGTTCCGCGCACCGTGGGTGCCGGTGCTGCCGGCGGTGTCGATCCTGGCCTGCGGCTGGCTGATGCTCAACCTCACCGCGCTGACCTGGATCCGGTTCGGGGTCTGGATGGTGCTCGGGGTGGCGCTCTACCTGGGGTACGGGCGGCGGCACTCGCGCATCGGTGCGCGCCGCGCGGACCGCGCCGGCGTCGACGACCCCGACCAAGAATCTTTACAAATATAAGGTGAATGTCTAGACATAAGACAAATAAGCTTGTAATGTCCACTTGTGAGGTGGCCGAACCCACAAGGAGGAAGAGCAGTGAGCGTCCAGACGGCTGTACCCATCGCGTCCGCGCCGAGCGCCCCGGGGTGGCGCGACAAGAAGCGCTACCTGTGGCTGTTGGGCCTGATCGCGCCCACCGCGTTGTTCGTGGTGCTGCCGATCGTGTGGGGACTCAACCAGGCCGGCTGGCACACCGCCGCCCAGTCGTTGTTCTGGATCGGGCCGTTTTTGATCTACGTGCTGCTGCCGATTCTGGACCTGCGCTTCGGCGCCGACGGCCAGAACCCGCCCGATGAGGTGATGGCGCAGCTGGAGAACGACCGCTACTACCGCTACTGCACCTACCTCTACGTCCCGTTCCAGTACCTGAGCGTGATCCTGGGCGCCTACCTGTTCACCGCGTCGAACCTGAGCTGGCTCGGCGTCGACGGCGCGCTGGGCTGGCCGGCCAAGATCGGGCTGGCCCTGTCGGTGGGGGCGTTGGGCGGCATCGGCATCAACACCGCCCACGAGATGGGACACAAGAAGGCGACCCTGGAGCGCTGGCTGTCGAAGATCACCTTGGCGCAGAGCTGCTACGGGCACTTCTACGTCGAACACAACCGCGGCCACCACGTGCGGGTGGCCACCCCGGAAGACCCGGCCTCGGCGCGGCTGGGCGAATCGTTCTGGGAGTTCTTCCCGCGCAGCGTGTGGGGCGGGCTGCGCTCGGCGCTGCACCTGGAGGCCGCGCGGCTGCGCCGGCTGGGCCGCACCCCGTGGGACCCGCGCACCTGGGCGCGCAACGACGTGCTCAACGCCTGGGCGATGTCGGTGCTGCTGTGGGGCGTGCTGATCGCGGTGTTCGGGGTGGGGCTGGTCCCGTTCGTGCTCATCCAGGCGGTCTACGGTTTCTCCCTGCTGGAATCGGTGAACTACCTGGAGCACTACGGGTTGCTGCGGGCCAAACGCCCCAACGGACGCTACGAGCGCTGCACCCCCGAGCACAGCTGGAACTCCGATCACATCGTGACCAACCTGTTCCTCTACCACCTGCAGCGCCACTCCGATCACCACGCCAACCCGACCCGGCGCTACCAGACGCTGCGCAGCATGGACACCGCCCCCAACCTGCCCAGCGGCTACGCCTCGCTGATCGGGCTGACCTACCTCCCCCCGCTGTGGCGCCGGCTGATGGACCACCGGGTGCTGGCCCACTACGACGGCGACGTCACCCGGGCCAACATCGCCCCGCGGCGGCGCGCGCAGATCCTGGCCCGCTATCCGGTGGCCGGCTGAGCCGGCACACCGTCGCCACGACCACCGTCGCCACGACCGAAGGAGCACCGATGACCGACTACAAACTGTTCCGCTGCCTGCAGTGCGGCTTCGAGTACGACGAGGCGCAGGGCTGGCCCGAGGACGGCATCGACCCGGGCACCCGCTGGGCCGACATCC
>Ga0079225_10000343_pt1 | contig 24793 bp, 29 predicted proteins | sample Poulit2012_FD_76344 | JGI IMG/M metagenome (GOLD analysis project Ga0079225, IMG submission 76344) | Agricultural soil microbial communities from Georgia to study Nitrogen management - Poultry litter 2012 | ecosystem: Environmental > Terrestrial > Soil > Agricultural land | place: USA: Georgia... | reverse complement strand
GTGGGGCCGATGCTTGCAGCCTTGCGATTCGTCGACGAACTCGAGGGGCAAGGTCTCCTGCACCGGGTGCGTCGGGTCCGGGTCGGACTCTATGGTTCGCTGGCCGCGACCGGCATCGGGCACGGTTCGGATTCGGCGGTGCTCGTAGGTCTGAGCGGTTGCGATCCCGAAACGCTCGACCCCGACCAGGTGGGTCCGCTGGTCGCCGAGGTGAAGACCCAACGCAAGCTCCACCTCGGCGGGCGTCTCGTCATCGAATTCGAACCGGAGACGGATCTCGTCCTGCACTTGCGGAAGAATCTTCCTGGCCATCCCAATGGGATGCTCATCCGCGCCGAGGTCGATGATGAGGTCATCGAGCGCGAGTACTACTCGGTCGGTGGGGGATTCGTCGTCACCGCCGAGGAGCTCGCGGCCGAGAAGGACGCTGCGGAGACGATCGAGGCGTCTGAACAGGCCGGGCAGGAAGTCGGTCGGACGATTGATTTCGCCACGGCCGATGAACTCCTCGCCCGTTGCCGCGAGCATGGGCTGAGCATCGCTGAGCTCATGGCCGTCAACGAACAGGGGCGTTTGCGAAACTCAGAATCTCTCGCTGACTAGTACGAATGGATACATGAAATAAGGCATCCCATCACTTATCCCATCGAAAGTGCGTCAGAATCCCATGGCCTCCGTGTAACAGTTATCCGCCCACGTTCTAGCTTGGCGCCAGAGTGGGAAGCATGACCGGGCGACTGTAGGTGATCGACCTTCGGCGTTGGGAAACAGTGATGAATGGGAGAGCGCGATGCAGGAGTACAGCAGGTCCGGTGAGTTCGTCGATGAGCTGACTGCGGATATGGTCGGCTGTTGGCTGGTGACCACAGAGGGTTCGCAGTCGGTCTGGAACCTCTCGGCAATGACCTACTTCCGGGTGCCACTGTCTTCGGGTATCTCTGGGGACCGGTTGTGGGACAGGCAGACGAAGCCAATTTTCGAGGTTGAGTGGTGGCCGAAGGTCGGTTTTCGCGCTGCTCTGGTTTTCCTCCGTGATGACGTGCTTTTGGATGAGGGTGTGGTGATCCGTACGCGGGTGACCTCCGAGGTACAGTCCGTCGAGCACCTGGTGGACAAGCGAGCCGATGATCACTGAGAGGCTGTCCATCAGCTATGAGTTGTTCGAGTATCTTGTGGCGTTGGAGTTCGGGTGGGAGCGCACTGATCCGCGTACGGTGCGGTCTATTCCACCGTGGCAGGCACTGACCGAGAGTGCTAAGAACCACTACCGCAAGAAAGTGCTCGTCCGACTGACAGCTGCGGGTATCGACGTGGGTCCTTCGCCGGAGTATCGCCTCGAAAGAGGAGCTGGTCTCCGAAGCGTTCGAAGATAAGGTCCAGACCTATGCAGACCTCGCTGAGGAGGCCTTGGAGGCAGACAATGTCTCCACGTCGTTTCGGCAGTTCCTCGATGCGGCGGTGGAGATGCAGTTGAAGGATCTCGGCTGCGCCGAAGTGATCACCATGAGCTTCCCCAACACCATGAAGAGCGAACAGCCTCGTCGCCGGTCCTGAATAGCAAGTCGGCGCTCGGCCTACCCTCTGATCGGGCTGAACAGCATCGACCCGTCGAACGCCATTCCCGTCATTGAGCCCTCAGCCTCGATGACCGACTACTCCATGGGGCTCACTACTTCTGCGACCCAGGACATCGCCTCGGCTGTGAGTTGTCGGTTGGTCTCCTGGTATCCGTGGTTTTCGTATCCGTGGCTGGCTTCGGGTATCTGGATGGTGTCGAGCGTGCTGTTGCTGGCCTGTGCAGCCTCAATAACTGCGGTTTGTGTTTCACTGAAGCTGGGGTAGTCGTCGTCAACACGTACCAGTAGTTTCGGCAACTGTGGTGCATCGGTGATGGCCGTAGTGCAGTCGAAGCGGGGTCTGTCGCCTGGCCAGTTGGGAGGTGGGGCGAGGACTGGGTAGGTCCAGGCGATTCCGCGGAGCCAGGATGGGCGTGTTCGCAGCCAGTCGGCGGCGAGTCCACCTGCACCGGAGAAGAACCACAGCACGATGCGGTGGGGATCGACCTGGGGGAGTTGCCGGACCTGGTCCACAACAACGGAGATGTCGTTGGCTGAGACTGGATAGTGCTCCGTGGTGTGCAGTCTGTGGTCAAATGTGACACCGGCCAGTCCCTGGGAGGCCGCAAGGGCTCCATACCCGGTGAACATCGCCCAGTGACGTGGTCTCGGAGTCTGGTCTTCCGGTATCGGTCCACCATGGACGAAGATCACCGCGGGCTTTGGTTCGCTCGGATCGGGGGTGTAGAGATCGAAACTCTCGTGTTCGAGACATGCCGGGCGCTTGAGACCAACGAAAAAGTCGGCTTCAGCTGTGGCCTCGTGATCGGGCGCATGCAGGTGTGCTGGTGTCATGGGAACTCCTAGGTTGCAATACGACCAGCTTGCAACAGATGTCTGTATAATGCAAGCTGATCGTATTGCAAAAAGGTGGGTGCTATGCCGAAGAAGGTCGATCACCAGCAGCGCCGGGCCGCAATGGCTGAGGCGTTGTGGAAAGTGGCTGCCTACCAGGGGCTTGAGGCGGTGAGCCTGAGCCGTGTTGCACAAGAGGCCGGAGTCTCCAAAGGGCGGGTGCAGCACTACTTTCCTTCACGGGATGGCCTGCTTGATTACACGGCCACGCGTGTCCAAGACCGGGTCAACCAGCGAATCAGAGCAGACCTGCACCAGGCATCTGGGTCCATCGATGCTACTCGGGCTGCCTTGCTAGGGGTACTGCCCCTGGATACGGAGTCAGCTATCGATACAAGAGTCGGTTTCGCGTTCTTTATTCGCTCGCTTGGGGATCCCGCCCTGCGCCAACGGTATCGCGAGCGCAACCAGCAGTTCATCGACCTGCTAGTCCATTACCTGACCAGGGCACACGATGAGGGTATCCTCGATTCCTCCCAAGAACCCCAGAGCGCTGCTGTAGCACTGTTCGCACTGGTTAACGGTTTGAAAGAGCCGATTCTCCTCGGAGACCAAAGCCCAACAGAGGCCATCACGATCATCGACGGAGCGCTCGAGCTGCTCACCCATCGAGCCCGATAATTTCGCGGCCGAGCTAGAATCCCGCCGAGTACGGGACTGTGGATTTAATGGTGTTTCCGGCCCGACACTCCGGGGTTGAACCCGGTGGAAGGTGCCGAGATGAGCGTGACACTCTCTCTTCCGTGGGGAGTCGGACTGAAGAACGGGACCCTAGACGGTATGTAGTAGCTCCTTGCGGTCTGCAAGGGGTTGCGGGCCGGGGCCCCACTCACAGAGATTCGTGGGTTACCGGACAAGACGTCCCTTGCCCGGCCTTGCCGACATTTGTGGGAGGCCCCGGTGTTTACCGAGCGTACGAGTGTTGGGCTCGATGTGCACGCACGATCTGTCTACGCGGCAGCAATCGACAGCGACACAGGAGAGCTCCTCCAATCACGACTGACCCCATCACATGAACACATCCTCACCTGGCTCAGAGATCTACCGGGCCCGGTGGCGGTGGTCTACGAGGCCGGCCCGACGGGGTTCGGTCTCTACCGGAGACTGCTCGACGCCGGGATCCGGTGCGAGGTCCTCGCCCCGTCGAAGCTTCAACGCCCGGCCGGGGACCGGGTCAAAACCGATGCGAAGGACGCGGTCCATCTGGCCCGGCTGCTGCACCTGGATGAATACGTGGCAGTGGCTGTTCCTTCCGCGGACCAGGAGGCGGCCCGGGATCTGGTCCGGGCCAGGGAGGACTGCCGTGGGGATCTGATGCGGGCCTGGCACCGACTCTCGAAGCTGCTGCTGCTGCGCCATGGGATCCTTGACACCGGAGGCAACGCATGGACCGCAGCGCATCACAGCTGGCTGGTACGAGAGGCCCAGACCCAGCTGGCTCACAGCTCCACTCGGATGGCCTTTGACTCCGACTACGAGGCGGTGCTGGCCATGGAAGCTCGTCGCGGTCGCCTGGATGAAGCGATTACGGTTATGGCCACCTCCCCGCAGTACGCGCCGCTGATACATCGGTTGGGGTGTCTTCGCGGAGTCTCGACCCTGACTGGGTTCGGGCTGGCGGTGGAGATCGGTGACTGGCACCGATTCACCGGCAACAGCATCGGCGCCTATGTGGGTCTGGTGCCTTCGGAACATTCCTCGGGCCAGTCCCGGTCCCAGGGCCCGATCACCAAAGCCGGGAACACCCACGCCCGCCGGCTGTTGGTCGAGGCCGCGTGGCATCACCGGGCTCGGTACACGATCGGTAAGACGATGCGTGATCGCTGGGAGCTCGCTCCTGCTGCGGCGCGTGCTCGTGGTGACGCCGGGAATCGGCGTCTTCATGATCGCTGGGCGAGGTTCATCGCGCGGCGGAAGCGTTCAACGGTAGCGAACGTGGCTGTGGCCCGGGAGCTGGCTGGCTGGTGCTGGTCCTTGGCGGTGATGCAGGACTGAGCCGACTCAGGCCAAGAGACCGCTTTGTTGCGATGAGGCCGGTGGCAGCGCGTGGAGCGATCCGCGGTACAGCTATGAGCAACCAGGCTCACGCCTGGTGATGCTCGATCCTAGACACGGGGAAACGCTCCTGCCGAACATCCCGTCCTGCGGTACCCAACCCGCGTATATCAGTCTGACCGCGCGTCGCTTCTGACACGCTCACCGACCGATCCGCAGCGAAGCACGAGGCGCCCGCCCCTCGCGTGGGGACGGGCGCCTCATCCTGCCTCTTGACAGGAAACCACTACATATCAGTTGTAGTGCCCTTCAACCTCTTCGACGAGACGATCTTTGGTGTCTCAAACACCAATGACGCCATGCCAATCGGGTTCATTCCCGCCATGGTCCTGCTCACCGTGATATGTCTGGTGCGCACGGAACGTCTACCGAACGGGCCACACCCCACGAGCGACTATTGGTAAAGAAGTCAGGAGCCAGGAACAACGATGGCGCGGAGAGATGTGACACATGGCGAGTATGTTCAGCGGGTGAGGTCTGTTCCACAGTCCGAGGTGCTACGAAAACTCTCCTCGGCGGCATCGCGGATCGCGCAGCAGAGAGTAAGGGAAGAGAAGCTCGACCCTCCCGTCGTTCAAGAGTTCACCCTTGCTGGCATCGCTAGGACTTCACTTGCGCGAGGGAACGACTTGCGCAGTCGCGAAGTCACTCGAAGATTAGTGATTCGTCTGTGCCAGGAGTATCTGGAAACGAGTTACACGCCTACAGGTGAGGAAACCATCGGGGAATTACTTCGCCCAATGATGTTTGAGCAACTACTTGTACAGCTGTCTCCGATGCACAACATAGCCCGCGCCCATGCCCTGTTTGCGCATCACCTTCCGAGGGTCGAGGGGGCACCGTCCACAGATGAAATTGGAGCCGTTCTTGGCGTTCCTCGAGTGGCCGATTTTACTCGGATTGGTTTTGCTACCCATGTAGGGGCGATGCTCCACGCAGGATCTCTCTCAAAGTCTATGCTCGTATCCCATAACGTCGTCCCGCTGTTCTCACCATTACACCCAAGTGAAATCGTTCCGCATCTTCAGGCCCACTACGCATGGTCACTGGGAGAGCACAGGCAGAATGCAAAAGATGCCCTCGATGTAGCTCCCAAGAATCAAGAGGGACTTGCGTTTAATCCACTTCAATCACGTCCTCTGATCGACATGGGTGATGAATTCATATGCCCCGCGCCTCACTTCTTGATGGACAAGTTCACGGGAACTGGCCTGTATTACACTCTGGCGTCCGAACTGGGCGCTAAATTCACCAACGCTCTTGGACATGCGTTTGAAGACCATGTCGCGGACCAGTTGCTGCTTCTCTGCGCCGCAAGTGTGCACCGTGAGATCATTTACGGCAAGAACAACGAGAAGAGCTGTGACTTCCTCCTTGTTTTCGACGAAGTGGTGCTTCTCGTCGAAGCGAAATCAAGCAGACCGCCAGAAAGTTTCCGGAAGAGTCTCACTCCCGCGCGAGAGCTGAATGCTCTAACGAAGGCGTGTGATCAGATCACGAAGACCGCGAAGTTAATCCGTGAAGGACACAAAGCATTCGAACAAATCCCACGGGACAGACCGCTCAAGGGCATGGTGGTCACCCTCGAACCTCACTTCATCTCAGGCACCGAAGCACAAGAAGATATCCTCGAAGGGCCGGACGGAAGCCCTCTTCTCGAGGTGTTCGCCCATGACCTGGAGCATTTCTGCGCTTGGCAACAACAAAACGAACGACTCGGCAGAGATTTACTAGATGCTTGGCCGGACCATGAGCTTGGCCGGTTCAGGGGACTTCAGGGAGTTGCCGGTGGGACAGAACGCAAGAACCCGGTTATCGAGTACCACTATCAACGCGCGGTCGATATAGAAGTAGTCAAGAACGCTGTTTACGCCACAGAGACCACGTAGTCCCGAACTTAGCAAAACCGGGGCTTGACCCTCACGTGGCGTGAGGCAGGACAGTGAAGGGCATGGATAACAACCTTTACCCCGCGTTCAGCATCAGTCCCGTTCCTCAGCCCAGCACCGATACCCCTGCTCCCGAGCTGTTTCGTGGCATGTACGGTATGCCTTCTTTCCCAACTGTCCCTACTGCCGATCTCGAAGCATCCTCGAACTTCTGGACCCGGGGGCTGGGGTTCTTCGATTTTTTCAGCGCACCTGGTCAGTTCGTTCACCTCCGCCGCTGGGCATTCCAGGACGTTCTTCTGGTCCCCGGAGAAACACCTGCTGAGACCCCGCCAGCGACAGTCAGCTTCGCCTGTGTCGAGAAGCAGCTGGAAGATATCGCTATAGCCTGTGAAACCATCCTGCCGAGAAGCACGAGCGGACCAACTATTAAGCCGTGGAACTCCGTTGAACTCGACGTCGTTACTCCGGAGAACATTCGAGTCACGATGACTGCTGCTCGCCCCTATGACCCTGAGAGCGCCGAAGCCCAGAACCTCAAGGAGCTTGGCATTGAAAAGTCACGGTCCGATTGAGGCAGACTGGAGGAGCCATGAAACCTCCAGCCCATGATCCCCAGTCAGACCTCACCGTAGGCAAGGTAGCGTCGCTGCTTGGGGTCACTGTGCGTACTCTGCATCACTGGGATGAGATCGGACTGGTCCGCCCGTCAGAACGATCTCATTCCGGCTACCGAATCTATACAAGTGAAGATCTCTCTCGTCTGCACCGAGTGCTGATCTATCGAGAACTTGATCTGCCTCTGGATGAGATCTCTCAGCTCCTGGAAGCAGGCAGCGATGATGCACTGGCATCTCTGGTGCAGCAGCGGGACCGAGTTTCCGAACGCATTCAACGTCTTGAGCAAATGTCCTCCGCGCTGGAGAAGCTCATCGATGCACAGCAGTCCGGCATCCTGCTTACACCGGAGGAACAGGTATCGATCTTCGGAGGGAACTGGAACCCAGAGTGGACGCATCAGGCTCGAGAACGGTGGGGAGACTCAGTTCAGTGGACTCAGTATGCAGAACGGTCAACTCATCGCAGCACCGAAGAGTGGGAAGACATCGCACGTAAGAGTCAGCGGCTGGAAGCGTCGCTGGTCGAGGCATTCCGTTCTGACGTCAGGCCGGGAAGTCTGGCTGGGAATGCACTGGCAGAAGAGCACAGGACACTGATCTCAGAACACTTCGACTGCACGCACTCCATGCAGGTCTGCATTGCCCAAATGTACGTGGCAGACGGAGAATTCCACGCCCACTACGAAAGTCTCGCCCCAGGACTCAGCACTTGGCTCAACGAACTCATCGACGCCAACGCGCGCACGTTAGGAATAGACCCCGAAACCGTGCAATGGGAGTAAGACGGACAGCTCTTCTAGGCATCAGCTAATTGAAAGAAGATAAGACTACACCTGTGGAACTCATTCGCACAGACCGTCTCTCCGATGCTGCAGAATACGCCTACGCCTCCAACCTGACTTGTGCCATGTGGTGGCGTTGAGTGGTTGGGGGCCTCTGGATCCTTGTGTTTCCGGGGTTCTTCTATCTGTGGTGGGGCACTAATCGTAGGGTTGAGGGGTGCATGACAGGAAGGTAAGAACCGCCTCAGGGGCTACTGCGGTCCAGAGCGTGGAGAAACGCCATGGTCAGCGCCGAATCGTCGAGCACCTCGGCTCTGCCCATTCCGAATCCGAGCTAGCCTTGCTGGTGCATGTGGCAAAAGAACGGATCCACCGAATGCACCTGCACACAACAACGCCGGCCCCCTTTACTGGATTGCGGGGACCGGGCGCATGAGGTTGACCAGATAGCGTTGGATTTAGAAGCCCTGGTGGGTGTATTTGCTGCCGAAATCCCGTCGTCCACTCCAGAGCCACGTCAGGCTCTCCAGTTCTCTGCTGGAACAAGCAGTTAGCGTTCTCGGGAGGTTCTGTGATCCCTAGGTCTTTGCCGAGTCAAGGAGTATCTGCCAAAAACCTGTCTGGTAGAGTGATCTAGGTCATGACCTAGTAAGTGTGGCCATTTGGGGGTTCATCATGGTTCAGCAGGTTCTCCGGTTCCGCACCAGCCCCTGTCCTCTTCCAGTCCTTCGGTAAGGCACTCTCGACGAAGGTCCTGGCATGACCCGGCTGGTGTGACGCGGCGTACTGCCGCGGGTCCTTTGCGCGTTTCTTGCGCAACCGCACTGAAACACACCGGAGTCCTTATTCATGTCTACCTCTTCACCGCGTCCGCGGCTGCCCTTTGGCCGTGATTTCGGCTACCTGTGGAGCGCTTCAGCGTCCACGAACCTCGGCGACGGCATCCTGCTGGCTGCGGGACCGCTGCTGATCGCTTCGATGACATCCTCGCCTGCCCTGGTGGGTGGTGCAGTGTTTGTCCAGCAGCTGCCGTGGCTGCTGTTCTCCCTGTTCAGTGGTGCCCTGGCTGACCGGCTGGATAAGCGCCGGCTGATTGTGGTGGTCAATCTCTGCCGCGCTCTGGCGATGGCGCTGCTGGCCACTGCTGTGTTCAGCGGGTTTGCGACCGTGCTGGTGGTCTATGCCGTGCTGTTCGTCCTCGGAGTGGCCGAGACGCTGGCCGATAGCGCCAGCAGCCCGATGGTTGTCGCTGCTGTCGATGATGAGCGGCTGGGACCTGCCAACGCGCGGCTGGGGCTGGCCTTCACGATGGGAAACCAGCTGGCCGGACCACCATTGGGTGCTGCTTTGTTCACCCTCGGTGCGGCGATTCCGCTGGGCGCCCAAGCCCTGACGTTCCTGCTGGGGGCCATCCTAATCTCACGCATCCGGGTGGACACTGCACCAGAGCGGGAGTCGGCTTCCTCTGCCCGCGGAGTCATCGCCGATGTGGCTGACGGTCTGCGCTGGCTGCGCTCCCACCGGTCTCTGCTGATCCTGATCGGCGGAATCCTGGTGATGAATATCGCCTTCATGACGGCGTTTGCCACCTGGGTCCTCTATAGCACCGAACTGCTGGGACTCAGTGAGTTTCAGTACGGACTGCTAATGACCTGCTCAGCGCTCGGCGGTCTGGCTGGACCACTGGTCTACGGGTTCATCCAGCCCAGAATCGGTCACGCGGGGATCCTCCGGTTCGCCTTTTTCTTCGAGGCAGGAATGTTCCTGTGCTTTGCCACGGTGCCCCCGGCGCCGGTGGTCGCGGCGATCATGGTTGTCTTCGGCACCCACACGATGGTGTGGGGCGCGGCGGCCACGACCCTGATACAGCGGACCACGCCGAAGGCGCTGCTGGCCCGGGTCACCAGTATCTATGCGATGGCCAATATCGGCGGTGCCGCCGTCGGTGCAGCCTGCGGGGCGATCACTGCCGAGCTGTTCGGTCTCACCGCAGGGTTCTGGGCCGCCGGGGCGATGATGCTGGTGGTGGCTGCCGGCACCTGGCGGGCAGTCGCAGCCATCCATCAGCATCGTCACCCTGATCTATGACAAACGTTCGGTAGACGATGGATACTCCTGGTCCGAAGGCTCGATCACTGACCTCACTGACCTTACTGACGATGCGATCGCCGGTGCTGAGTTCCTGAAAGACCGCGGCGATGTGGATCCGGAGGTGGTGGGACTGCAAGGACACAGCGAAGGCGCGTGGACAGTTGTTGTCGCTGCGAAGCGTTCAGACGATGTCGCATTCGTCGTGGCGTCTGCTGGAAGGGTCGCGCGTCAGAATATGTGGCAGGGGTAGTGAGTTGCTGATGCAATGCCCCTGGCTGAAAGGTTTGAATGTCATGAGTCGTCCACCGACGATCCCTGTGGGGTGACTGCCTCCATCATCTGCTTGGCACTGACGGCAGCTTCAGCTGACTTTTCAAACTGTTCCCAACGGTTCGCATGGTGCGGGGTGGCCCATCTGGCGGTCACTTCATCGGCGAAGGCATCCAGGCACAGGTCAAGTGCTCGGTCGAGTTCGCACAGGCGCACTAGTCGGGTCGTGAACGGCCAGATTCATTGTGAAGTTCCTGCCGCAGAGAGCGTCAGTCTGGTCGGTTGGTCATATCGTGCTGACCTGAGCGGCCACTGTCGGGGGCGCACAGTTTACGCCCCGCTGGTTGCCGCCCTTTGACGGGGTGCGAATCCGGCACCCCCGATGACCGAGGCGGACAGTGCCGTGCTTCATGTGCTTCATAACCGTCTCCGGACCTGTGAAGACGTCTTGCTAAACGTGCGCCGAGTGCCCCATGATGGCTTTTCGGCCCTAGTGTAGGGGCACGGTTGGCACTGGGGGCCATCCCGACATGCTCACGGAGCGCATCAACAGCACGATTTCTGCTGCGCCAGCTTCTTGTAGGTGGTCATTACCGTCACCGCTCGAGGGTTCAGCCGAAGTCTCTTCGGCGCAACCGCAACAGGCCGCCGGCAGCGAGGACCGCGGCGACCGCGGTGAGCAGGAGCAGGGTGAACGCAGTCACCTCAGTGGATGGGTGGACGTGGGAGAAAGGGGAGACGGCGAAGACAGCGTCGCTGACCTGCTGGGTCTCCCAACCCAGCTCGATGAGCAAGAACACCCCCAGCGCACCCCAGCCGAGGAGCGCAACGAACCTAGGGAATAGGCCGTAGGCGGCCGTGGCCAGAGCAGCCATCACCCACACGGCGGGCAAGGCCGCCATGGTGGAGCCGAGGATACGCGACATTTCCCCGGCGACGTCGCCGGCAACGAGGCTGTAGGTTAACCCCGCGCTCAGGCCGAGCGCAGCAAGGAGCACGGCCGGGCCGAGGGCGGCGATCACCAGGTGGCTTGAGGCCCAACGCAGCCGGGGGGTGGGGCCGCTGAGCAAGGAGTCGGCGTGCCCGCTGGTTTCCTCCGAACGGAGCTTGAGTACGGCCATGATGGCGTAGGCCGACACCAAACAGATGGAGAGGGCGTAGACGATCAGCGACACAAAGGCTTCGCCGACGTCTGCGGCACCTGCGAAGGCGAGGAAGTCGCCTCCCGGTTGCGTGTCGCCCAGAAGTTCTGTGGAGATCGGGGCGACCGAGCCGGCTAAGCCGCCGATGAGCGTGAACCCGAGGGCGCAGGACAGCAGCGTGGTTCTGTGTAGCCGCCATGCCAGGGCGAGCGGGCTGCGCAGTCTCGGGGCGGCCTGCGCCGGTCCGGGTCGTGGCCGCAGGAAGCCGGCGTCGAGGTCGCGGCCCGCGCAGAGCGCGTAGGCTGCGGTGGCCAGCACCGCGGTGAAGCCCAGGATCAGGGTGAAGACCCACCACTTCTCATCGGCGAAGGGCTGGGTCAGGCGGGTCCAGTTCAGCGGCGAGAGCCACGAGATCCACGCGAAGTCGCTGTCTTGGCCGGCCGCGTCACCGGCGATGCGCGGCAGGAAAAGCGCGGTGAAGGCCATCAGAGAGATACCTCTGGCCGTACCAGCGCTCTCGCTGGCCTGGGCGGCCACGGCCCCGATGGCGGCGCACATCCATCCGGCGCCCGCGAAGGAGAGCCCCAGCGCGAGGGAACCGGCGGCGGGAAGCCCGAAGGCCAGAAGGGCAATCATGACAGCAGCGGCCAAGGCCAGGTTTGCGCCAAACACCGCGGCCAAAGCTGCGGTGAGCGGGGCGTTGCGGCCTGCGGCGGTCGAGCTGAGCAGTTCGCGTCTGCCCGATTCCTCCTCGACGCGAGTGTGGCGGATCACCCAGAGCATGCTCGGCATCCCGGTTAAGAGCATACCCATGACACCGACCCGCCAGGCGAGCAATCCGCCCAGGCTCGGGGCGAAGATGGGCCCGAGCATGCCCAGGGTCGCCGCGTTGCCGTTGCTCTGCTGGGTGAACGTCTCGCGTGCCTCGGCGGTGGGGTAGAGCTCTTGGAAGGCCGTCGTCTGGCTGACGACGATGACCACGGGCAGGGCGATGAACAGCGCGAGCAGGAGCCGATCCCGTCTGAGGATCAACCGGATCAGCGTTCCGGTACCGGTGAGGGAAGTCATCAGGCCGTCCCTTCCCGCTGTGCGGTCCCACCGTTGGGAGTCTTCTCTGTGTGGTAGTGGCGCAGGAACAGCTCCTCCATGGTCGGGGGTTGGCTGATGAGGCTGCGCAGCCCGAATGGGGCGAGGTGACGAAACACCGCGTCCAACTCATCGGTGTCCACCTGGAAGCTCACCCCTCTGCCCTCGACAGTGAGGCCGTGGACCCCGGCGAGATCGTCGAGGCCCGAGACAGGCTCGGCGAGCTCCGCCCGGACAGAGGTGCGGGTGAGGTGGCGAAGCTCGGTCAGAGTCCCACTCTCGACCGTCTTGCCGTCGCGGATGATCGAGACCCGATCACACAGGGCCTCGCCCTCGGCGAGGATGTGGCTGGACAGAAGCACCGTCCTGCCGCGCTTGCTCTCTGCCTTGATGCAGTCGTTAAAAACTGCTTCCATCAACGGGTCAAGTCCGGAGGTGGGCTCGTCGAGCATAAGCAGCTCCACATCGGAGGCGAACGCAGCAACCAGGGCCACTTTCTGGCGGTTTCCCTTGGAGTAGGTGCGCGCCCGCTTGGTGGGGTCGAGTTCGAAGAGCTCGAGAAGTTCTGCCTTCCTCGCCGGATCCATCCCGCCCCGCATCCGCCCCAGCAGGTCGATGACTTCGCCTCCGGTGAGGTTGGGCCACAGTGTGACGTCGCCCGGGACGTAGGCCAGCCGCCGGTGCAGCTCGGTGGCCTGGGCCCACGGGTCGCCACCCAGCAGGCGTGCGGTGCCGGAGTCGTGCCGCAGCAGCCCCAGCAGGATGCGCAGCGTGGTCGACTTCCCAGCACCGTTGGGGCCCAGGAAACCGTGCACCTCGCCGGTTGCTACGGACAGATCCAGCCCATCGAGTGCCCGGGTTCGGCCGAAACTCTTCACCAGGGCCGATACCGATATTGCCTCAGTCATCGTCAGATGCAACCTCTCGTGTGGGTTCATGTGTGTTGGGCGCTGTCTCGCTCGAGCCCGCGGGCGGATCCGATCGTTGGGGCAAGTCGGTCACATCCGCGCGCCAGCTCTGGGCCCGGTCGCTGTCAACGAGCCCTGGCGCCAGCAGGTCGAGGGTGGCCAGGCTGACCCGGGCCACGCCTTCTTCGGAGAACACGTCGGTATCGAGCGCATCGCCGACGTGTCGATGCAGCACGGTGACGCCCAGCCGCATGGCGGTGAGCACAACCGCCTGCGCGTGCAGGTCGGCGGTCCCGCCGTCGCGTGTTCGCAGGTGGTCCTCGGTCACCGCCACCAGCGCGTGGAAGATGGTCGCGGCGGCGGGCGAGTCCTCGACCAGTGCGAGCGCGAGATAGCGCACCAGCCAAGAGTCCTCCTGGCCGATGTGATGACCCTCGGGCAGCTCACCTCTGGTCACACTGCTTTTGACAATGTCGATGTAAGCGGCCAGGGCATGGGTGTCGCAGGCCTCCCGCAGCCCGTCCTTGCTTCCGAAGTGATGCCGCACAAGGGCCGCCGACACACCCGCGGCAGCCGCGACATCACGAATGGTGGTCGCGGCAAAGCCGCGCTCGGCGAACAGCCGCAAAGCGGTATTGCGGATACGTGCCCGGCCGGTGAGATCGGAGGGGTCAGCTGAAGAAACCATAACGCGACTGTACAAGAAAACAGTGGGCTGTACAAGAAAACAGTTGGCTATACGCATGAACAGTATCAGGTGGTCTGACCGTGTCACCGGGGGGACAGGGCGGGCATGCCCGCGTATCTCAAGTAGCGCCTGTTTGAGGCCGGGCTCCTGCTGAATCGGTTAAGTCTCTGGATGGCCTACTGCGACCCGGGCACCGGGTTTCTGCCTCCAAGCCGCACGGTCACCTGAGAGTCAGCGATTGAGTTGGAGGCGTGCCCAGGCCGAGCAGGCGAGCATGGTGAAGGCAAGAGCAACAACTACGGTGAGAGCAAGCTGCATGGTGGTCACGGCGGTGCCGTCTGACATGGCCCAGAGCCCGGGCGCGGCCAGCGGCATCCAGCCCCCGGCTCCCATCAGCGCTCCGACTTGTCCGGCGACAACCAGTGCGATGGTGGCACCGACTGCGGCCAGCAGAGAGCGCGTGAGGGTGGCTATCCATGCGACGGGGACTGCGATCCCTGCCGAGAACATCGCCAGCGCCCAGAGTCGCCCCAGAGCGACCCACGCATTGCTGCTGGGTGGCCCGTAGCCGAACAGAAGCCCGAGGACGAGCACACTGAGGACGAGGGCGACACTGACCAGGGTGGCCCAGATCGCATAGACGGTGAGCTTTGCCAGCGCGATGCGGCTGCGGCTGATGGGCAGGGCGAACAGTCCGGTGATTGTGCCATCGGTGAACTCGCGACCGAATATCCAGGCCAACACGATCCCGAATCCGAGGACGGCGGCGACAGCGGTGATCTGTGCCGCACCTGCGAGCAGGCCGCCCCAGTCCAGTGCGGCCGCAGGCCCGGCTTGGGCGATGAGTTCGGCGTTTCCACTGGCTATGCCAGCGGTGATTCCTCCGAGCAGCGCAAACATGCCGAACACGATGGACAGTGTGGCGATCACTGCGACTAGGGATCGGCCCAGTTTGATCGCCTCGACACGGATTGCCGCGTTCATCGTTTCTCCTCGGCAGCCTCGCGGTGTTCATCGTCGGCTCGGATGCGTTCGAAGAAGGCGCGTTCGAGGTCGCTTCCGGTGGTGTCGAGTTCCCCGATCAATCGGCCCGCGTTCATCAACAACACTCGATCAGCGATGCGCGAGACCTCGTCAAGGTGGTGACTGCTGACCAAGATTGCCGCGCCCTCTCCTGCTTGTCGGGTCAGTTCCTCGCGCAGCAGAATCACCGAGGCCGGGTCGAGAGCGCTGCTTGGTTCGTCCAGCACGATCAACCGGGGATCGTGCTGGAGAGCGGCCGCCAGGCCGACACGCTGCCGGTTCCCCAGCGACAGGCGACGGAACCGGCGATCGGCGACCGGCCCGAGCCCCCATGTCTGCACCGAGGCATCCACGTGCCGCGGATCGCCGCCGTGGAGCAGACAAGCGATGTGCAGGTTCTGCCGCACCGTCAACTCCGGGTAAGCCAGCGGCACCTCGATCAGTGCCCCGACCTGCGCCCACACCTGCGCAGGCACCGCGGTCAACGAGTGGCCGAACATCCGCACTGTGCCCTGGTGCGGACGAAGCATCCCGAGCGCGAGGCGCATCAGAGTGGTCTTGCCCGCCCCGTTCAACCCGATCAATGCCACGACCTCGCCCGGCTCAACCCGGAACGTCAGACCGGCAACGCCTGCCCCGCCACGGAACCTGAAGCCGACATCTGCGAAGTCAAGCACGTCACTGACCTCCCAGCACGTCAAGCGCATGGCGCAGGTCCTCGTCGAGGTCTGACTGCTCGGAGCGTGCCCATTCCATGAGCGCCGTGCTCAGCCCGGAGATCACCGCGGTCGCTGCGACGTGTGCCGAGGTTACGGCCACGCCGCGAGCGGTCAGCGCATCGACCAGTGCGGCGATCGTTGCTTCGCTGTGGCGCTCGATTGCCCCGTGGAGGCTGCTCGCCTCTGCAATCATCCGCAGACGGACACGTAACTCCCGGATACTGTCAGCATCGATCTCGGACCATGTCTGCCGGATACCCTCGGTTAGAGACCGCATTGGCGGCTCATCGGCGGGGCGTGTCCGCACCGCCTCCGCCATCAGCGGATCGAACGGGTCGGCCAGCAGCAAAGCCTCCTTGGAGGAAAAGTGACGGAACAGGGTCATCTCACTGACCCCGGCACGCTCCGCGATCCGAGCCGTGCTCGTCGAGTCGTACCCCAGCTCTGCGAACAGCTCCAACGCAGCCCGGCCCAACGCCTCATGTGTCCGGCTCCATCGATCCATACCCCCTATGTTAGTCACTAACTATTAGAAAGCAAGAAGCCCGCACGAACCGAGACCTCGACCCACACCGACTACTGACTGCCTCACTCTTTCAACGAATTCAACGAGTGAATTCACGGGCTTCCCGCCCGCGGTTCATCATTCCCGAGGCCGAGCGCGTCTTCGGGGCACTCGCGGTACGTGGCCCCCGCCCGCCCCCTGGAAAACGGGTCTGGGAACAGCGGTGGTTGCTCGTCGATTTCTGCTGGCCACACGGAAGCACTGCCTTTGCGCTTTGAGCACTACACGGGTTGTTGGCTTCTCCCGTACATGCCGCGGCGCATCAGTGCTTCTAGCGGACCTTGCCGCCCAGTGTGCTCGAGCCAGGACGCCAGTCCCAGGCCGACTAGGGCATGTCTCCTTTATCGGCGTAGCCATGTCACGATCGCGCTGATCACGACAGCCGCTCGATACGTGATCGCGAGCTTGTCGTAGCGCGTTGCTAATCCTCGCCATTGCTTGACGTAGGCAAACGAGCGTTCCACGACGTTGCGGTTCCGATAGGCACCAGCATCGAACGTCGGCGGCCGCCCACCTCTACTCCCGCGTCTCTTTCGGCTCGCGACCTGGTCTTTCTTCTCCGGAATCACTGCCCGAATGCCACGCGAACGCAAGTACTCGCGATTCGCCCGGGACCCATAAGCACGATCAGCCAGAACGGCATCCGGACGCGTACGCTCACGACCGCCACCAGCCCGGGGCACTCGAATGTCGGCAAGCACCTGCGGCAGAATCACTCCGTCGTGACGCTGCCCGCCAGTGACCACCACAGCCAGGGGCCGGCCATTGCCGTCGACGGCATGATGGATCTTCGTCGTCAGCCCACCACGCGAGCGACCGATGCCATGCCCTGCCGGCTCACACCGCTGATCGGGCAGATTCTTGTAATTCGACGTAGCCCCCTGTGTCCTGGTCAGGGCGCGTCGTGTTCGTTGCATGCTGGTGGGCACGATTGATGGTGCCATCGACGGAGACGTTCCAGTCGATGTCACCGGCAGCGTCAGCATCGGATAGTACGTGGGCCAGCACCCGGTCCCAGGTGCCGTCGGCGGCGTAGCGGCGGTGACGTTTCCATACCGTCTGCCACGGTCCGAAGTGCTCACGGGGCAGATCGCGCCAGGCGATGCCGGCACGGTAGCGGTAGACGATTCCCTCGACGATTCGACGGTTGTTCTCAAACGGTCGGGCTCTTTTGCCGACATTCGAGGGCAACAGTGGTTCAATCTTCTCCCACTGCTCATCAGTGAAGACTTGATGTCGTTGCTTCGTAGTCACAACACCACCGTGTCAGTGCTGGAATGGTCAATAAAGGAGACACGCCCTAGCCAGCTCAGCGTAGCGACGATGAGGGCACCAAAGTGGCCAACCACAGTTCCGACGCCAATAAGGTCGGGGTGCAGGATGATGGCGACCGCAGCGGAATTGTAGATATAGAAGGTCAGTGACCGTTTGCCGACCGATGCGATCGCTTGGGTGACGGCCGGGGCGGAACGGGCGGACCAGTCGGCGGTGAGGGCGAAGCAGGCAGCATAGCCGGCACCGCCAGCCACCCCGGTCAGAATCTGCAGCCCCTGCAGCAGGCCCTGTACTGCCGGTTCTGGTTGGAATGCTCCCACAGTGATCAGTGCCGTGGGCAGGGCACCGAGCAGGGAGATAGCCACGCCGCCGACAGCAACTCTCAGCAACAGTGGCCGGCGCTCATCAGTTCGCTCAAAGAGGCGAGCACGGCCAGCGCGGTAACCCAGTACCACCGTGAACAGCAGCGCATAGGCGACCGCCATATACAGCGGGGGATAGGGGACCGAAATGATACGTCCGACCCAGTCATCGAGTGTGGCGTAGCCGGGTATGATCGCCACGGCGGTCATGTCGCGTTCAATGGAGGTGCCAACCATCGAGATCAGCGGGATGGCCACCAGGTAGAAAACCCCGGTGATCCATAGTGCGACCTTCAACGCCCTATCCGAACGGAACAGCAGCCAGCCGGTGGCCAGCAGGGCCAGGCCATAGGAGGTGAGGATTTCTCCGGTGTACACCAGGACTGCGTGAACGACTCCGAAAGCAAGCAGCAGAAGTGCGCGACGTCGCAATTCTCGCCGCAGCTGGTGTGGTTCGACACCTCGTGCCGTCTGGCGGGCGATGCTCCAGGCGAGTCCGTATCCGAAGAGGATCGCGAACATCGGAAAAGCCCGGTTGTCCAGAAACAGCGTGGAGGTGAATGAGGCCGCCTGGTCCAGGGCCGGTTCGCTGGAGGCGTCGACCCCGAATCCAGCCGATGCGTAAGCACCGGCGTAGGACATCGCGATCAGCAGCAGCATCACTCCGCGTGCCAGGTCTGGCCCCACAAAGCGTTGTGCGTTACCTGAAGCTGGCGCAGAGGTCATGTGAGTGGGGTCCGTCCGGAGTCAGCGGGTTGATTCGGCCGATTCCATCCTTCGCCAACCCGCTCCCCGGCACAGGTGCCCACAGTCATGACATGACCATGACTTTGGGCACATACCGGTATCGGGCCTGTTGAGTCATGTGTTTGAGGTGCACGCGTCGGGTTGTGTCTGACAGCCTGTGATACCCCAAGGAGTCGCTGCTGAGCGAGACGTGATGCGAGTGTCACGACACCAGACGATAAAATGGCGGGATGACAGAGCGGGACATGCTGATCGGTGAGGTTGCCGAGCATATAGGGGCCAGCACACGTTCCCTGCGGCACTATGAGCAGCAGGGCCTTATCTCACCGTCGCGTGAGCATAACGGCTACCGTGTCTACGGAACTTTGGAGGTCATCCGTGCCGGAAACGTCAAAGACCTGCTGGACCTCGGGCTGACCACTGATGACGTCCGCCAGTACCTGGCTGAAGGGTGTTTGGATGCGCCCCTGGGCAAAGCCCCTCGATGTGCTGCAGAGTTGGAGACAGTCCACCATCGTCTGCAGAAGATGGATGTGCTCATCGCTCGGCTTCAGTCAGTCCGGGAGAGGCTGGCAGAGCACGCTGAGACTGTAGAGTCCCAGACCCGTCCCCGCTGATTCCGTGTCCGTCGAATCGGGTGCTGGACCTTGACACTAGTGGCAGGGACCTAGCCTGCCGGCATGACTTTTATCGACAGCCACCGCACCACCGGCATTGGATGGCTGGTATGCCTGATGCTGGTGACTTTCGCCATCGGAACCGACGATTTCATCATTGCGGGCATTCTGCCTGAGATCGCCCAGGATCTGCAGGTCAGTGAGGCATCGGCTGGGCAGCTGGTGACAGCCTTCTCCATCACCTATGCATTGGCCGCCCCGCCGCTGGCAGTGGCGATGGCCAGGTTGCCGCGCAAAACATTGGTCACTGGCGGCTTGGGCCTTTTCGCAGTGATCAATGTACTCACTGCACTTGCGCCGAATTACGCCACGGTCATGCTGCTGCGGCTGATAGCTGCGCTGATCGCCGCAGCTATCAGCCCCGCAGTATTCGGCATGGCAGCAAGGCTTTCCCACCCGGACCGAGTCGGGCGATCCCTCGGTATTGTTGCCGCCGGACTCACTGTCTCTCTATTTGCCGGAGTGCCTCTGGGCTCTCTGCTAGCGACCAATTTCGGATGGCGATCAACATTCTTGACAGTCGCTGTCTTCACCCTCCTAGTGCTGCTGCTCTGTGCTGCGATGCTGCCCCAGCTGCCAGGGGCTCCTGAAATCGGCGTTCGGGCACAATTGCGGATCCTCAGCCGACCAGCGGTGCTGACCTGTGTGCTGGGCACAGTCATGGGGGCCAGCGGAGGCCTGCTGATCTACACCTACATCGGTCCGATCACACGCGACCTCAGCGGCTCTGGCGGTACGGTACTGGCTGGGTTTATCACCGTAGTAGGACTGGCTGGAGCACTGGGCACTTTCGTCGGCGGCCGGCTCACCGACCGATGGGGCGCTGACCGGGCACTTCTGGGTGCCTTCAGTCTCCTGGCCGCAGCAGTGCTCGCACTGGCTGTGATCGGCTTCATGGGCACAGGACCTGCCCCTGTATGGATCGTGGCCCTGGCTCTGGCTGCCTATGGTTTCGCCGGCTGGGGATTCAACCCACCAATGAATGCCCGAGCACTGCAGCTAGCCGAGGACGCCGGCACCGAGGCAGTAGCCCTGAACACCAGCGCCCTGTACGTCGGTATCTCGATCGCAGGCGGCCTGGGAGGGGTTTCCGTGGCGGCCTATGGTGGCCATGGCGCTGCCGTCACCGCCACCCTCATCTGCCTGATCACCTTAAGCGTAATGACCGCGATGGTCCGCAGATACCCCTCCAAGTGATCAGGGGAAATCAGGTAGTTCTCCTCGGCCGCTAAATGCACAAGACTCGCTCTTAGATTTTCCGACGCTCCATTGTCTACGAGCCCTTGCTCACCGACCCAGCGTTTTCGAAAGCGTGAGTGCGAGATTCGTGCGATCGCGGGCTCCGAGCTTCCGCAACAGGGAGGAAATATGATTCTTCACCGTGCCCTCGGCCAGATGCAGCGACTCAGCGATTTCGACATTCGTTGCGCCTTTCGCAACGAGTACGCCGACGCTTCTCTCAGAGCCGGTCAGAACCGCGAGTGCATCCTCGCCCGCGTCGCGCCTCCGCAGATGCATAGCGATCCGCGGGTCAAGTACGAGCCCTCCCTCGGCGACCGCAAGTATTGCCTCCTGCAGACGATCAGCACCGACGTCCTTCAAAAGATAACCTGCCGCACCCGCATTGATGAGTGCGCCAACGAGTTCGGCGTCCTCGAATGTCGTCAGCACGAGTGCTGGTAGCTCTGGGTGCGCCTCCTTCATGGCCTGAACCAGGTCGAGCCCGTCCATCACGGGCATCCGGGCATCTGTCACGATAACGTCTGGGTCTGCGGCCGGGATCAGCGCAAGCGCTTCTCGCCCATCACCTGCCTCGCCGACCAGCTCAATGCCCTCGAATGTTTCGAACACCAGCTTGAGCCCACGGCGTAGAAATTCGTGATCGTCAACGATCAATACTCGTATGTCGTTCATTGCACTGCTCCTGGAAGTCGTATCTCGATCCTGAAACCACCATCAATACCGCCGTGTGGTGCGAGGGTGACTGTCCCGCCTTGCGATTCAGCTCGTTCTCGGAGGGAAGGGATGCCGTACCCGTTGGCCGTCTTGCTCCCGTGTCCGTTGTCATCGAGCGTGATGACAAACTCCTCGCCCTCGGTGTCGACCCGAAGCTGCACTGCTGTTGCTCCGGAATGTCGCACAACATTTGTCAGTGCCTCCTGTACGAACCGCACCATAAGCAGCCCGGCTTCGCGCGGGGGAGTACCCTGTCCGATGCGAACGAACTCAAGTTGAAGCCCTGTCGAATGGAATGATTCCGCAATTGCTCGCAGCGAACCAAGAGGGTCCTCGGGGTCAGTCGTGACCGGATGCATGGCTCGAACCACCCGCCGCATTTCATCGAGGGCTTCGCTTGCCGTTGCTCTGGCATTGCTGATCTCTTCGCGAGTGCGTAGAGGGTCTCTCTCCACCATCCGCTCGCTGAAGTCCAGGCTCATCCCGATGGACGTCAGGCGGTGACCGAGTCCATCATGCAAAGCCGCAGCAACCCGGGCGCGCTCTTCGGCCACCACGAGGTCTTCTTCTGCAGCGAGGCGTCGGCGAAGCTCACTGTTGGCGTCCTCAAGTTCATCGAGTGCGACGTTTCGCTCGATCTCTGCAGCGGCAACTCTTTTCAGCAGAACGGCGAAATAGATGCCCAGCGCGAAGACAAACATCACCCAGGCCGCCTCGCCGACTGCGCCGAACGGGGGCATACCGAGACCGAGGTACCAGACCAGCGCGGCACCGCCTATGAAGATCGTCAGCAGGACGCTGACGATGACAGGAAACTCGAAGCAGAGCACCAACAGCCCGACCCACGCAATACCGATGCTCGTCGGTGAGCTCGCCAGCACGAGTCCGGTGACGGCAAGCGCCCCAATCGCTACGGCGAGAAGCCGTGATGGTGTACCCGCGGAAGCGCGGTGTAACCACCAGAACGACAGTGGTGCGAGCACGGCCGCTACGGCGAGGCCAGGGATATAGATCATGAGGTCGTCACGGAGCACATACCCGACGCAGTACACCGCGAAAGCCAGCGTGAACCCGACCTGCAGAAGCCGACGGTTCATTGGCGCACCGATACCAAATCCGTTACGAAACTCAGGGTGAGCATCACCCACCGCCGGGGGCGCAGTACGACCTAGCTGCTGAGGCATAGCTTCAGCGTAATTACAGGTAGTCCGTATTATCCATGACCCGGGTCATTCGTTATCGTGACCACAGCACCTGATCGGGGTGACCGTCGTCCAGCGACCAATGTGGCCGCCTGTTCAGCGTGCATTTCATGATGACCGCATCAAATGAGCGCAAGGCATCCCAGTGAGTGGCTTGCTTGGCCAACTGCGACTGCATCGCTGAGACCCAGAGATAGTTGAGGAGTCCACAGGCATAGTAGGGTCAGCCTACTTGCACGACTCTACGGCGTTCTCTGCTTCGCCTAATAATGCCTGTGGATGCTGAAGTGACCTGCGTCCCGCCAAGGCGGCAGGTGACACAGGCGGCTATCCCGATGTGGCGTTCACCAGGCCCGAGACGACGCGATGGAGCCCGTCATGGAAGCAGGCGTTGGCGTCGAAGTCGTTGACGCGCGGGTGGGCGGTGAGTTCGGAGAACCAGGGGTGTCGTCCGGTGGCACCTGTTCGATCCAGTCGGCGAATCTCCTGGGCCCACCAGGCGCGACTGCTTGTGCCGGTGCGCACCGATTCTTCGTGTTCGGCAAGTAACAACAGCCCCATGCCCTGGTTGTAGGCGCTGAAGGCAAGATATCGGTCGAGAGCGGCTTCGGCATTGAGTCCGATCGAGGTGAACACCTCGATGGTCGCACGCGAGGCCTCGAGGACTGAGGGCACAAGCGGTGGCCGGGTGCTCGCCATGGCACGGACCAGCCAGGGATGTGCCTGGTAGGTGCGCCATTCGTGCTCGGCTAGGTCGATTAGTGCGCCAACGGGATCGTCAGGCGCTACGACCGACCTCGGTGGCGAGGAGAGGGTGTGTTGCACCATCGCAGCAACAAGACGATCACGGCTGCCGAAGTCCCGCTGGAGTGCCGCAAGTGGCAGATCGCTCCGGACCGCCACCGTGCGTAGGGTAACGGCGGCAAGCCCTGCGTCATCGGCCATTGAGACAGCAGACTTCAGGGCTGTGATTGACCGTGCATCAGCGGCGTGCGATCGGGATGCCTGGCTCAGCCTGCCTTCGTCCCGACGCCTCCGGTATGCCCGACCCTGACACGAACGGGAGCAGTACCGTCGGGGGCGTCCTGTCTGCGACACATCCTCCCACTGGCGACCACACTCCACGCACTCCATCGTCACCCTTTCGTCTCAGAAATTCTGTGACGAAACCACTGTAACCCCGATCCTGCGAGAAGCCAGTCTGGAAAGGCACACATCGAAGGAGGAATCACCTGTGACTGCATCCGCAATCACCGCTCGTAGTGCCCATCGCGAAGAACTCGACAGCGTCACCGAGTTGTGCCTTACTGCGTTCGCCGACGAGGCAGTTACCGCATGGATTTTCCCCGACCCGTTAGAGAGACGGCACTATATGCGCCAGATGTTCAGCACCTCACTTGAGGCGGCGATCTCAGCAGAGGCTGTGATCCTCGCACTCGATGTCGACGGGGAACCGATGGGCGTCTCGATCTGGTTGCCGCACACCACAACGGCCGAAGAGCAGGAAACGCCCCCGTCAGTCGATGAGAACGACCTTCTTGCCCGACGCATGGCAACGGCCGAGGCCGCTGCCAGTGCCCGACGCCCCACCGTTGCCCACCTTAAGCTCGCTTCTATGGCGGCCCTGCCGGAGCACCGTGGCAAGGGAGCAGGATCCACGATGCTCTGCGCCGGCCTGGAGCGGGCTCGGACGCTAGGTCTTCCGGTCTACCTGGAAGCCTCGACGTCTGATAATCGCCGACTGTATGCACGCAGCGGGTTCCGCGACTTGGGCGAGACGATTGACCTGCCCGAGGGTGGTCCCTCATTGCAGCCGATGTGGCTGGACGCATAACAGGCAGAGCCGCGTCGAAACTCCCTCCGAACACCATGAGCACTATCGTCGAGCAGCTCATCAGTCAGCCGATCGTCGGTCGCAGGCGATTCATGGACTCCTACCAGGAACTTCCGGCTTCGAAACGGTCGGAGAGAGGGGCACCAGAGCCCCTGCGACCACGGCTCGCCGAGCGAATGTTGCTGGTGTTCATCCCCTCGGCGGTTTCGTGGGGGATCTCGGCGAGCACCCAATTCTCGCCGCCCGGGGGTCACCGAGTGCCTGCTGGTGCGGCGTTGAGGAACGAGGCCGATGCTGACGTGGATGCCTGATCAGCAAGATCATCGCATGTGGTTCCTCATCGAGACCGACTAGCCGTAGCGTTTGATGAGGCCCGCCAGGCGGATGTGCATCTGGAAGCTCGCCTGCATGCGGTGGTGGGCGTGGTAGTT
>Ga0079225_10000341_pt1 | contig 24813 bp, 19 predicted proteins | sample Poulit2012_FD_76344 | JGI IMG/M metagenome (GOLD analysis project Ga0079225, IMG submission 76344) | Agricultural soil microbial communities from Georgia to study Nitrogen management - Poultry litter 2012 | ecosystem: Environmental > Terrestrial > Soil > Agricultural land | place: USA: Georgia... | reverse complement strand
CGGCAGCCCCGCTACGATTCGTTGCGCTGCAGTGTAGTAGGCCGAACGTGCAGCATACGCACGCGATTGCATGCGCGCAATTTTGAATGATACGCCTTGATTATCCCCGATGGGGCGGCCAAAAGTTTTGCGCGTCTTTGCGTAGGTTACACACTCGTCTACACATCCTTGTGCCGCACCAGTAGCCAAGGCTGCAATTGCAACACGGCCCTCATCTAGAATGCCCAAAAAATTGGCAAAGCCCCGGCCGCGTTCGCCCAGCAAGTTTTCTTCGGGTACTTCTACATCGTTCAGCGTTAACGGGTGCGTATCGGACGCGTTCCAACCAACCTTGTCGTAAGCTGGTTCAGCTGTGAATCCCGGGGTGCCGGATGGCACAATAATTGTAGAAATTTCGTCGTCACCGGTAAGTGCGGTCACGGTTACCATTGATGTGATGTCGGTGCCTGAGTTGGTAATGAATTCTTTATTGCCATTAATAGTCCAGGTACCGTCTGCCAGCCTTGCCCGGGTTTGAGTCCCACCGGCATCAGAGCCTGCCCCGGGTTCTGTCAATCCGAATCCCGCCAGATGCTCTGCATCAGCAAGCGCAGGTAACCATTGTTGTTTCTGCTGTTCAGTCCCGTACTTCAAAATTGGCATCATGCCAAGTGACACTCCGGCTTCTAAAGTAATAGCTACCGACTGGTCGACTTTGCCCAATTCTTCAAGAGCTAGACATAAGGTAAAATAATCGCCACCTTGGCCACCGTACTCTTCGGGTATGGGTAGGCCAAATAGACCCATTTCGCCCATTTGAGAGACAATTTGGTAAGGGAAAGATTTTTCTTTGTCGTGTTTGGCAGAAACTGGAGCGACGACTTCTTGAGAAAACTCGCGTACCGCTTCCACCAGGGCAAGTTGTTCTTCGTCGAGCACGTGTTCGTGTGACATAATTCTTCCTTCTTTCGCCGAGGCGGTCTTACTCGGTCTTGTCAGTTGCTTCACCAGTGACTGTCAGAATGTTTTGGTCAAGACTCACGGTCTGACTCTGGATGACATGGATGGTCACGGTGCCCTCTATCGGGGCTTTTAATTGGTGTTCCATCTTCATTGCTTCGATGGTCACTACGGGCTCGCCGACGCGGACATAACTACCATCGGGCACATAAAGTGCTGTAACGGTACCTGGCAGCGGTGCACGAACCTGCGGGTCGACTCCGCGTTCTTCAGCTTCTAGAGTTGCTAGATCATACAAGACCTGGGCTTTGTGCCCCAAGACAACTAGCATGCCGGTGTATTCATTTGTTGCTAACCAGACACGGGTGCCTTCTGAACTCGGTGGTTCGGCGACGATGGTCACGGTTTCTGCACCGGAAGCATCTTGATATATATATATATCTGCCGATTCAGTAGCCAATAACTGCGCATTGGGATCCAAATCAACGTCGAAGTGATTTAGGCTTTCGTCTAGGCTATGGACTCGATACGATACCGCAGCTGCTTCGGCAAGACGAAAACCGTCTTGGTTCCACGCAGATGAGGGCATTTTGGTTTGTTGATGCATAAACCAAGCGGCCATCTGGGCATGTTTTTCGTGGGGAGCTTGGAATACCATTTCGGGCAAGCGAGCCTCAACCAAGGTGGTATCAATGTGTCCGGCTGTCACATCGGGGTCTGTGATGAGGTGTTGCAGATATTCCAGATTGGTATTGACGCCTAGAATGGTCATCTCTTGAAGTGCTTGATCCAAACGTGCTAATGCCTGAGACCGATCTGGTCCGCTAGCAATGACTTTGGCGATCATTGGGTCAAAGTCAGTGCCAATTATTGCACCGGAACGCAGCCCGGAATCGACCCGAATACCAGCGCCTGTAGGTTCAGATACGTGCAATACGGTGCCGGTGGACGGCATAAAATCATTGATAGGGTTTTCGGCATAGACGCGAGCCTCAACAGCATGTCCGACGGTGGTTACTTCATCTTGACGTAGTGATAACTTAGCCCCGGCCGCGATCCGGATCTGTTCTTCAACGAGATCAATGCCGGTGATCTCCTCGGTTACTGGGTGTTCAACCTGGAGCCGCGTATTCATCTCCATAAAGTAAAAGTTTTCTGGTTCGGCGTCAGACACCAAAAATTCGACGGTCCCAGCCCCAACGTAGTTAACCGATCGGGCAGTATCTACGGCTGCCTGACCAATGCGTTGTCGAGTTTGATCACTGAGCAATACGGAAGGGGCTTCTTCAATGATCTTCTGGTGCCTGCGCTGCAGTGAACATTCACGTTCACCAAGATGAACCACGTTGCCATGAGTATCAGCCAAGACCTGTACTTCAATATGCCGTGGTGAGCGGACTAGCTGTTCAACGAGCAGATTATCATCACCAAAGGCGGCCTTGGCTACTCTGCGAGCAGTTTCAAGTTGCCCGGCAAGATTATTATGGGATTCCACCACATGCATACCTTTGCCGCCACCACCGGCGGACGGCTTGATGAGCATCGGGAATGTCATGTCCTGGGTTGCTTTGATCAGCTCATCATCGGATAGGTTGGGTTCAGAAACGCCATCGACCAGTGGGACCCCGGCGTCGCCTACATGGTTTTTCGAACGGATTTTATCGCCCATGACTTCCAAGGCATGCGCATTTGGGCCAATGAATGTAATGCCGGCTTGCTGACAGGAACGTGCTAGTTCAACGTTTTCTGAAATGAAGCCGTATCCGGGGTGGATTGCCTGGGCGCCTGTATCGACTGCGGCCTGAATCACGGCTTGTGGGCTCAAATAGGATTCGGCCGATGTTTCTCCGAGTCGAACAGCTTGATCAGCAAAACGCACATGGGCTGCATCTTGATCGGCAGCTGAATATATAGCCACAGATCGGATCCCGAGTTTATGGAGGGTTTTTGCTATTCGAAGCGCTATTTCGCCGCGGTTGGCGATCAGGACTTTAGAAAACAGGTGCATTTTTATCACATCCGGAAAAGGCCAAATTGTGGGCTATCCATTGGTACACGGGAACAAACATCCAAAGCCATGCCGACAATGCGACGGGTATCTTCAGGCTCGATGATGCCGTCATCCCACAGCCTTGCCGTCGAATAGTAGGCATCTGCCTGGGCCTGGTATTGTTCGACAATGGGTCGTTTGAATTCGGCTTCTTCCTCGTCTGACCACGTTTGGCCAGCGGCTTCGTATTGATCGCGTTTGACGGTCGCTAACACTCCGGCTGCTTGCTCCGGTCCCATAACCGAGATACGGGCGTTAGGCCACATAAAGAGGAACCTGGGCGAATAGGCTCGACCGCACATGGAATAGTTACCGGCGCCGAAGGAGCCACCGATGACTACGGTAATCTTGGGAACACGAGTGGTTGACACTGCCGTGACCATTTTGGCCCCATTTTTGGCAATGCCACCAGCCTCATAATCCTTGCCAACCATAAACCCAGCGATATTTTGTAAAAAGAGCAACGGGATGCCACGTTGATCAGCTAGCTCGATGAAGTGCGCACCCTTAAGTGAGGCTTCTGAAAACAGGATGCCGTTATTGGCGATAATGCCTACAGGATGCCCGTCAATGCGAGCAAACCCGGTTACCAGGGTCGTGCCATAGTTTTCTTTGAACTCATGGAAGCTCCCGGCGTCAATCGTTCGGGAAATAATTTCTCGTACATCGAAGGACGTATGTTGGTCTTTGGGAACTACTCCGGCTATGCCGGCTGGATCATATGCTGGTGCTATAGCGTCAAGTTTCGTCCAGATGCGTTGAGGCGTTGGGGGTAGCGTTGCAACAATGTTACGCACGATCCCCAGAGCGTGGTCGTCATTTTCTGCGATGTGGTCGGCTACTCCAGAAATCGACGTATGCACTTCGGCGCCACCAAGTTCTTCGGAGGTCACGACTTCTCCGGTAGCAGCTTTAACCAGCGGGGGACCACCTAAAAATATAGTGCCTTGATTACGTACAATGACCGATTCATCACTCATGGCTGGAACATAGGCGCCACCGGCCGTGGAGGAACCCAGTACAGCGGAAATCTGTGGGATACCGCGGGATGACAACTGCGCTTGGTTATAAAAGATCCGACCAAAATGCTCCCGGTCAGGAAATACTTCATCTTGTCGAGGCAAAAAAGCGCCCCCGGAATCGACGAGATATAAGCACGGGAGATGGTTTTCTAATGCGATTTCTTGAGCGCGTAAGTGTTTTTTCACCGTCATGGGGTAATACGTCCCGCCCTTGACCGTTGAATCATTGCACACGATCATGACATAGCGACCTTCAACGAGTCCGACTCCGGCAATCAATCCCGCAGCGGGAGCATCGTCGTCATACATGGCAAATGCCGCAAGCGCGCCAATCTCTAAAAACGGCGATCCTGGATCCAGGAGACGTCGTATCCGCTCGCGGGGGAGTAGGCGACCGCGATCTAGGTGCCGTTGACGTGCACGCTCCGAGCCGCCTCTTGCCGCTTGAGCTAAGCGGTCGCGCAGCTGTTGGCGCAGGTAGCCATGGTGGGTAGAGTTTATTTGGTATTGCTCGGAGTTGGCATCAACCTGTGTTAACAGCTGTTGCATTATTCTCCTGACGGAATGGACGCGCTAAAAATTTCAGTTTATGGTCAATAACTGAAATTCAGACTAGTGATGGAGATCGCATTTGTCTAGTACTGCAGTGACACAGCACAACCGTGGGGCCAAAACCCAGCGTCAGCTTGAAAAAGAAAAACGTCGAGAACAACTGCTGACAGCAGCAGGGCGCTTGTTTTCTGAGCGAGGCTTTGCTGCGGTCTCGCTCGATGAAATCGGGGCAGAAGTTGGGGTAACAGGTCAGGCGATTTATCGACATTTTGCATCCAAGCAAGACATGCTCGGCGAGCTAATAGGTCAAGCGGGTCAAGGTTTGCTGGATTCTGGTAAAGCCATTGAGCAGGAGTGTTCCGACACGTATCAACGGTTGTGGAAACTAGTGAATCTGCAAACCGAATTTGCTTTGAGTTCCCCGGAGGTTATTCGGGTGCAGGACCGAGATTTGGCGGCCGTTGAGCCTCGTAGGCAGCGACAGATCCGGCGAACGCAACGGGAGTATATCGATATTTGGATTCGTGGAATACAGCCTGTTCATCCAGATGAAACTGATGAACAGCTACTGGTTCGAGCGCATGCTTTGTTTGGTCTGATTAACTCAACAGGGCATTCTTTCAGGGGGCTGGCAAAGCGTCAGCAGACCAGTAGTTTTCAAATGTATTTGAAACAGATGCTGCCACAGATGGCGATTGAAGCTATTTATGCTGCCCCGAAATAGTTGACCGACTAGTTCACTTGGTGATGTAATTCACATTTTGCTACATTGAAGGTCGAGCACAATAGTCTCCGAGGAAGATGGTTATGACAACACAGCTGAAATACTCCTATGCGCAGGGACCCACAGATGCCGATCTCATTGAGGACACAATCCCGGCCAACCTGGCCAAAATCGCAGCGAGATATCCAGACAATCTTGCGTTGGTAGATGTCCATGCGAACCGACAGTGGAGTTATCAGCAGTTTTATAGGGATGTGCGCAATCTGGCTACGGGCTTGCATCGCGCCGGTGTCATCACAGGAGAACGAGTAGGCATCTGGGCGTTGAACCGGTGGGAGTGGACGATGGTCCAATACGCCACCGCGGAGTTGGGCGCGATCATGGTTAATATTAATCCGGCCTACCGGCAGCACGAGCTGAACTACGTGCTGGAACAGGCTGGTATTACCACCATAATTGCTTCTGAAGAAGTGCCCACTGCAAATTATCCGCAAATGATTCAACGCGCCCAAGAGGAGTTAGGGTCGCTTGACCGGATAATAATTATGAACTCCGAATCATGGGACCAAGTATTTGATGTAGACGCTGATGACGCTGCGCTTGATGCACTGCAGGCGACCATGACAAACACAGATGCTGTCAATATACAGTACACATCTGGTACTACAGGTTTTCCTAAAGGGGCGACGTTATCGCATCGCAATATCCTCAATAACGGGTTTTTCGTCGGAGAAATTAATCGTTATACCGACCAGGATCGGATCTGCATTCCGGTACCGTACTACCATTGCTTTGGCATGGTCATGGGCAATCTCGCCGCAACTACTCATGGTGCAGCGATGATTATTCCAGCGCCCAGCTTTAATCCGGAGAAAACACTGGTGGCTGTTGAGCAACATCGGTGTACGGCTTTGTATGGGGTACCGACAATGTTTATTGCCGAACTGGCGCTGGAGAATCTAGATGAATTCGACCTCTCCAGTTTGCGTACCGGCATTATGGCCGGGTCTCCCTGCCCAGATGAAGTCATGCGTAAGGTCATTAGCACCATGAATATGGATGAAGTTACCATCTGCTATGGCATGACCGAAACCTCTCCCGTATCGATGCAAACCCGACCCGATGATGATTTACAACTACGAGTATCAACGGTGGGGCGCCCCAGCCCGCACGCTGAGATTAAAATAATCGATCCTGAGACCGGTGAAACGTTACCGGTTAATACCGCTGGTGAGTTGTGCACCAAGGGGTACTTGGTGATGATGGGGTATTGGAATCAGCAAGATAAGACAGATGAAGTGCTTGGTGCTGATGGGTGGATGCGAACCGGAGACATCGCTCAGATGGATGAAAACGGCTATGTGCAGGTCACAGGCCGGATGAAAGATATGGTTATTCGTGGCGGTGAGAACATTTACCCGCGCGAAATTGAAGAGTTTCTTTACACCCACCCGGATATTTTGGATGCCCAAGTCGTTGGTGTGCCGGATGATCGTTATGGAGAAGAGCTTATGGCCTGGATCCAATTGCGTCAGGGTGCGTCAAGGCTGACAGCTCAGGACCTGCGTGATTTTGCCATCGGGGCATTAGCTAAGTTTAAGATCCCACGCTATGTCCATATAGTCGAAGAATTCCCTACCACGGTAACAGGCAAGGTTCGCAAAGTAGCAATGCGTGAAACTTCAGTGGAATTATTGAGAAAAGGCGGCGTCATTGACGACGGACGGGCTGGCCGACACGTAGTACAGCGGCAATAGTTCCGGCAGGTTGACTACACGTCTTAGACTAGACGAGGTCAAAACATGCATTTGACCTCAGCTCGTGAACACTTGGTTTGATAACTAAAGGCGTGTACTTCCTATGACGGATACTTCAAACCTCCCACCGGAGGTTTCACCGGCCGACGAAGCGGCCGTTACTCAAGCTGTTGAAGCAGCTCTAGCGGCATTTGAGGCAGCCGAGAATCTGGACGAACTCAAAGCGGCACGAATTGCTCATACCGGTGACAATGCTCCGCTGACCTTGGCTAACCGGATGATCGGAAGATTAGATAAAAGTCAAAAAGCCGATGCGGGCAAGCGCATGGGGCAAGCCCGCGGCAAAATAAACAAAGCGCTGGCATCTCGTGAAACCCAACTGCAAGCAGAGCATGAAGCTCGCATGCTGGTCGAAGAAACAGTCGACGTGACAGCCGCAGTACGCCGTCGTCGGCATGGCGCTCGCCACCCACTCGAGCTATTGCAAGAACGGGCAGCCGATATTTTTGTTGGCATGGGCTGGGAAATCGCTGAGGGTCCGGAAGTAGAATCCGAATGGTATAACTTTGATGCACTGAATTTTGAGCCGGATCATCCCGCTCGGGAAATGCAAGACACGTTCTTTGTAGAGCCGGCTGATTCCCACCTTGTCTTGCGAACTCACACCTCGCCAGTTCAGATTCGCGCCATGTTAGAACGCGGTGCGCCCACATATATTTTGGTGCCCGGAAAAACTTTCCGCACCGATGAGCTGGACGCTACCCACACGCCAGTATTCCACCAGTTGGAGGGCCTAGCTGTTGATAAGGGACTGACCATGGCTGATCTGCGCGGCACCTTAGAATATTTTGCGACCTCCATGTTTGGTGCCGATGCTGCCATCCGGTTACGTCCAAACTTCTTCCCCTTTACGGAACCATCGGCTGAGCTTGACGTATGGTATCCGAACGCTAAAGGCGGCCCGCAATGGGTTGAATGGGGCGGTTGCGGGATGGTACACCCGCAGGTGCTGAGGGCCGCTGGCATCGATCCGGATGTGTATTCCGGTTTTGCTTTCGGCATGGGTGTGGAACGCACGCTGATGTTCCGTAATGGAGTAACCGATATGCACGACATGATTGAAGGCGACGTGCGCTTTTCGACGCAATTTGGAATGGAGATTTAATCACAGCATGCGTATCCCATTATCTTGGTTGCGCCAGTACACGCAACTACCAGCAGAAGCCACCGCCGAAAGTCTCATGGCGGATTTGGTCAAAGTCGGGCTGGAAGAGGAAGACGTTCATCGCTTTGAGCTCACCGGTCCAATCGTAGTAGGCAAAGTTTTAGAAAAAACGCCAGAAGAGCACTCAAATGGCAAAACTATCAATTGGTGCCAGGTACAAGTAGTGCCGGACGGACAAACACAAGTGCTCCAAGGCGATGGTATTGACCCGTCAGGGGTTCAAGGCGTGGTGTGCGGGGCACACAACTTCAAAGTCGGTGACAAAGTTATCGTGACGTTGCCCGGGGCAATACTCCCCGGCAACTTTCACATCGCAGCCAGAAAAACCTACGGGCACACCTCAGCCGGTATGATTGCTTCAGAAGCAGAGTTAGGTCTTGGCGCTGGTCATGACGGCATCGTCGTACTGTCTGAATGGGGCCTAGATCCAGAACCAGGTACCAATGTTCTTAGTCTGCTACATCTGGACGATGAAGCGGCTGAAATCAACGTCACCCCGGATCGTGGTTATGTCTTGTCCATGCGCGGCGTGGCCCGCGAATACAGTCATGCCACCGGGACAGTCTTCAGTGATCCAGCAGAAGCTATTGAGCCACCGGCAGCCAATTCTGAAGGTTGGCCTGTCCGCATCGAAGATACTGCACCTATTCACGGCAATTCAGGAGCCACACGGTTTATCGCCCGTCGAGTATACGACATTAACCCGCAGGCTAAAACGCCGTTGTGGATGAGCGCTCGGCTGCGTTTAGCTGGGATTCGTCCGGTCAGTTTGGCTGTGGATATTACCAATTACGTGATGTTGGAGCTTGGTCAGCCGTTACACTGCTATGACGCGGAAAAATTGCACGGCGATATTGTCGTTCGTCGTGCATATGCCGACGAAACGCTAGAAACATTAGACGGAAAAACCCGCACCCTGCATCCAGAAGACCTCCTGATCACTGATGATTCAGGGCCCATTGGGCTGGCTGGGGTCATGGGAGGGCTAGCCACCGAGGTCGGTGAGGCCACCACGGAAATTTTAATTGAAGCCGCAAACTTTGATCCGGTATCTATTTCGCGGTCCCAGCGCCGTCATCGGCTGCCTTCTGAAGCCTCAAAACGCAATGCTCGCGGTGTAGATTGGGCAATTGCCGATAAGGCGGCTCAACGTGTAGCCGAGCTGCTGGCAGAATACGCCGGCGGCACCATAGATGCCGGGGTCACCGATGTGGGGGAGCAACCGGCTAGCCCCACGATCAGGCTGCGGGCGGATTACCCCAGTAATCTGATTGGGCATGACTACACCGAAGACCAGATCAACCAGGTGCTCGTCGAACTAGGCGCTCATGTATCCCAGCAGCGTGATGACACCGATGGGACGACGATCTTTGTAGTCATCCCTCCTTCGTGGCGTACCGATTTGGCCATCCCGGAAGACCTGGTCGAAGAAGTGGCACGACTGATTGGATACTCGCATATCCCATCAACCCTGCCGGTCCCACCGCCTGGCCGGGGGCTGACAGCTGCTCAACGGCTACGTCGTCAAGTTTCTAACGCTTTGGCTGGGGCAGGGTTGGTTGAAACCCTTTCCTATCCGTTTGTGTCTGAACAGCGCAATAAGCTCTTTGGATCCGTTGATGAACACACCGCAGCAACACAATCTATGGTAAAACTAGCTAATCCTATTTCCGCCGAGTTTGGTTGGCTGCGCACCACGATCCTGCCGGGACTGCTGGAAACTTTGCATCGCAACGTTTCACGAGGATTCCGTGATGTGGCGTTATTTGAATCCGGATTGGTATTTTTGCCCGGCGAACGAATCGGATCGCCGCAGATTCCGCCGTTGGGTATTCGACCATCCGCGACGGTGCTGGCAGATATCGAAACCGGCATACCAGCCCAGCCCCATCGACTTGCCGCAGTCTTTGCCGGACATGTTTCTCAACCCGGTCCGGGTCATACCCCACGTATGTTTGACTGGCAGGATCCCATCGGAATCGCGCTGGATATGGCCGATGTCGTAGGTGCTGAACTGGAAGTCCGACAGGGCAGCCATCAAGCATTTCATCCGGGCCGTACTGCTGAACTAGTGCTGGAGGACCAGATAATTGGCTACGCAGGAGAATTGTTACCGAAACTGCTCGAAGACTTGGATTTGCCACAGCGTACGGCAGCTTTGGAACTAGACCTGGATGCTTTGGTCGCGGCTGCTCCTTCGGTAGTCGAAGCCACACCGGTGGCGGCTTACCCCGCAACATATCAGGACGTTGCCCTAGTAGTTGACAACGACATTGCCGCATCGTCGGTGCAACATACCTTGCAGAAAGCCGCCGGAGCACTGCTCGAACATATCGGGCTCTTTGACGTTTATGCCGGTCAAGGTATTGCTGAGGGGAAGAAATCGCTAGCATTTAATCTACGCTTCCGTGCACCGGACCGTACCTTGACCGCCGACGAAGCTTCGCAGGCTCGTCTGGCGGCCATCTCGGCGGCTGAAGCAGAGTTTGGAGCGGTCCTTCGGTGAGACAACCTTGGGAACTGCACGATCCGGTACCGGAGCACCCTAGCGACCGGGGACGCCGACGACGCAAACAGGCTGCCACCACGGTGGTCGCGTTGCTTGTCGTCGTCGGTATGATCGGTACTTCCGTGGTGGCATTGTTTTAGAGGGCACCAGGGTTATGGAATAAGTACCGTCTTGCCGGTAGTGGCACGAGATTCTAAGGCGCGGTGGGCGTCAGCAGCATCAGCTAGAGCAAAACGCTGATTGACGCTGAGCTGTACCGCACCCTCGGCCAACCAACCGAATATTTCGCCAGCACGCCAGGATACCTCATCCCCAGTAAGGGTATAGTGCGCCAAACTAGGGCGAGTGGTAAATAAAGCCCCGGCAGCGTTCAGACGCTGTAAGTCAAATGGTGGTACTGGTCCAGAGGCTGCGCCAAATAACACAATCATCCCGCGGGTTCGCACTGATGCCAGCGAGGTGTCAAAAGTATCTGCTCCAACGGCATCGTAGGCCACATCGACCCCAACACCCTGCGTTACATCGCGTAATTTTTCACCGAAATTATCGTAGTCAAATACTTCATCGGCCCCGGCATCCAACGCGATTTTACGTTTAGCCTCAGTGGAAACCACGGTATAAACGGTGGCGCCTAGGTTCTTACACATCTGGGTCAACAGTTGACCAACACCACCGGCGCCAGCGGTGAGAAACACGGTATCTCCTGCAGAGACTTTATACGTAGAACGGCACAAGTAATGAGCAGTCATGCCTTGCAGAGGAATGGCTGCGGCTTCAACTAGATCAATAGTGTCCGGAACGGGCAGCAGTTTATCGGCAGGAGCAATAAAAAACTCAGCATAACTGGCTATACCCGAAGCGGTAGCTACACGGTCGCCTACGGCAACACTTTCCACCCCTTCGCCCAGAGCGACAACGGTGCCAGAGGCCTCGCTACCGGGAATAAAGGGGTATTCAACACTATATAGGCCCGAGCGCTGATAGGTTTCGATAAAATTCAACCCGGCAGCGGCCGTTTCGACCAGGACTTGGCCATGACCAGGCGTTGGTACCGGGACCTCACGCCACTGAAAATTTTCTGGACCTCCAGCTTGGGAAACTACGGAGGCATACATATTTTCTGGAAGTTCAACAGGAGTTTGAGTCATAGTGCCACGCTACATTCCGGCAGGCAAATCCCGCTAGATCCACCAAACTGCATAATTATTACACATACTGCATATTTTGGTGATAGGCTGGGGCCATGACTTTTCGCGTAGCTGTTTCAGGCGCCAGTGGGTATGCCGGTGGCGAGGTTCTTCGGTTATTGGCCTCGCACCCGGAAGTGTCCATTGGCGCAATCACCGCCCACTCTAATGCCGGGCAAAAACTTGGCGGGCTCCAGCCCCATCTGCATAGCTTGGCCGACCGGGTGCTTGAACCCACCGAAGTTGATGTCTTGCAGGACCATGACGTCGTCTTTTTGGCTCTGCCACACGGAGCATCAGCTGAAATTGCCGCTGAGCTTTCTGACCAGACATTAGTCATTGATGCCGGGGCCGACCATCGTTTGGAATCCACTCCGATGTGGGAAAAATTTTATGGTTCATCACATGCCGGTACCTGGCCGTATGGTTTACCAGAATTATCCGGACGACGCGAACAACTTGTCGGTGCCAAACGTATTGCCGTGCCAGGTTGCTATCCCACGGGGTCCTTGCTGGGACTTGCGCCTGGGTTCAGCGCCGGAGTGTTACAGGCGGACGACGTCGTCATTGTAGCTGCCTCAGGAACGTCAGGCGCCGGTAAATCTTTGAAACCGCATCTATTGGGCTCTGAATCCATGGGCAGTATGAGCCCCTACGGTGTTGGTGGAATGCACCGTCACACACCAGAAATCATACAGGGGCTGTCGTGGGCAGCTGGCGAAGACGTTAGCGTATCTTTCACCCCGACGTTGGCGCCAATGCCACGTGGCATTCTGACCACCGCTACCGCAAAATTGAAACCAGGCGTATCTATTCCCGAAATTCGTGCTGCATGGGAAGAGGCCTATGCCGACGAGCAGTTTATCCATGTGCTGCCTGAAGGTCAGTGGCCGTCCACTAAATCCGTATTAGGTTCCAATCACGTTGCGATGCAGCTGGCCGTGGATGAATCAGCTGGGCGGGTCATCGTTGTTGCCGCCGTCGATAACTTAACCAAGGGCACCGCCGGAGGGGCTGTGCAATCGATGAATATTGCACTTGGTTTCCCCGAAGAAACCGGACTAACAACCCAAGGGGTGGCCCCGTGAGTATTACACAACCAGCAGGGTTTACAGCCAGTGGAGTTGCTGCCGGCCTAAAAGACTCCGGCGGACTCGATGTTGCCCTTGTGGTTAATAATGGACCGCGGTTTGACGCCGCTGGCGTGTTCACCACTAATCGAATCTCGGCTGCCCCGGTACGTTGGTCCCAAACTGCCTTGGAAAATGGCCAAGCGAAAGCGGTAGTTCTCAATTCGGGTGGCGCCAATGCATGTACTGGTGTTCCCGGCGATAACGATGCCGCCGCGATGGCAAAAGCTGTGGCCGAAACCTTGGATTTGGCTTCCCATGATGTCTTAGTATGCTCGACAGGCTTGATCGGCGAGCGGTTGCACATGGATAAGGTGATCTCTGGGATTGAAACAGCCGGAGATGCGCTTAGCGAAGACGGCTCTGAAAATGCCGCAAAAGCCATTATGACGACGGACACCGTGCACAAGGTCGCAGCGGCCAGTGGTGATGGGTATTCCGTGGGAGGCATGACTAAAGGCGCCGGTATGATTGCTCCGGGCATGGCCACTATGTTGGCCGTGGTCACTACCGATGCTGTCATTGATACCAATCTGGCCCACAAATTATTGACCGAGGCCGTACGTACTACGTTCAACCGGGCTGATTCTGATGGTTGTATGTCGACCAACGACACCGTGATCCTCATGTGTTCTGGAGCCTCCGGTGTAGTGCCCAATAGCACCCAGATTCAGGAGCTCATCCGCCAGGTCTGCGCGTCGTTGGCACGTCAAATTATTGGTGATGCTGAGGGGTCCACTCGAGACATTGCCGTTACGGTACATGGCGCAGCGAGTGAGCAAGACGGCGAAGAGGTCGCTCGAGCAGTGACCCGTTCCAACCTGTTCAAGACGGCGATGTTTGGTAAAGACCCTAACTGGGGCCGCATTATCTCGGCCGTAGGTACAACAGAGGCTCAGTTTGATCCAGCTACGATTGATGTGGCGGTTAATGACGTGATGGTGTGCCGCAACGCTGGCATAGGGGAAGACCGTGGACTAGTTTGCTTTGACGACCGTGAGGTCGCCGTCGATATTTACCTCAAAGCTGGCAGTCACCAGGTCACGGTTTGGACCAATGATTTGTCTTATGACTATGTTACAGAAAATGCCGAATACTCCTCTTAGAAAAGCCACATGACTAGTACACGAGATATGTCCAAGGCCGCCGAAAAGGCGGCCGTGCTGATCGAAGCCCTACCGTGGATTCAAAAATTTGCTGGCACCACATGGTCATCAAATATGGGGGCAACGCCATGGTGTCTGACCAGTTACGCGAAGCCTTTGTGCAAGACATGGTATTTCTTCACCACTGCGGTATACACCCCGTGGTCGTTCATGGTGGCGGACCACAAATTAATGCCATGTTAGACAAACTCGATATCACCTCAGAATTCCGTGGCGGTCTGCGAGTCACGACCGAAGAAACCATGGAAGTCGTTCGAATGGTACTCACCGGAAAAGTTGGGCGCCAACTAGTGGGCAGAATCAACTCCCACGGCACCTATGCGGTAGGGATGTCTGGAGAAGATGCAGACCTATTCGAGGCCCACCGCACCAAGTACATCATCAATGGTGAACCAGTAGACCTAGGATTGGTTGGCGATGTTGTCCGTGTTAACGCCAACGCCATCACCGACCTGATAGAAAACGGTCGGATTCCGGTCGTGTCGTCAGTTGCGCCAGAATTTGACCCGGACACCGGGCATCCAACCGGCCAAGTCCTCAATGTCAATGCCGATACGGCCGCAGCAGAATTAGCTGGTGCACTGGGAGCCGCCAAACTGGTCGTGCTCACTGACGTCGAAGGGCTCTACGGCGATTGGCCAGATCCGACGTCGCTTATTACCTCAATCACCGTAGATGAATTGCGAAACATGCTTGACGAACTGGAATCTGGGATGATCCCGAAAATGCGCGCATGTTTAGGTGCTGTTGAATCCGGTGTGCCCCAAGCTCACATTGTCGATGGCCGACAACCGCATTCCATGCTGCTAGAAATTTTCACCACCGCCGGTGTCGGAACCCAAGTCACACCATAGGAGTCCCAATGTCGCAAAATCTCTTGGAGCGCTACCAACGGACCATGACCAATATGTTCGGTACTCCCGCTCGTGCCCTCGTTAAAGGCAAAGGGGTGTATGTTTGGGATGCTGATGGCAAATGTTATACAGATTTTTTGGCTGGTATCGCGGTAAACGCACTGGGTCATGCTCATCCTGCTGTAGTGGAGGCACTAAGTCAACAAGTCCAGACCCTCGGGCACATATCTAATCTGTTTACCTCATTGCCACAAGTGGCACTTGCCGAACGCCTAACTCAACTTGCACAAGCGGCTGACGGGGCATGCTTTTTTGCAAATTCCGGGACCGAAGCTAATGAGGCTGCCTTTAAACTAGCCCGGCGCTATGGGCATTCTACAAACGGTAAACGGCACAAGATTATTGCGTTAAAAAATGCATTTCATGGTCGCACCATGGGGGCTCTTGCCCTTACTTGGAAACCACAATACCGTAAGCCGTTTGAGCCTTTACCCGGCGGTGTGACATTCGTTCCTGCAGGAGATATCTCGGCACTAGAAGCCGAAATGGATGACACAGTGGCCGCCGTTATTATGGAACCGGTACAAGGCGAAGCCGGTGTCCGGGATTTTCCTGCCGGCTATCTCGCACAGGTACGATCCAGCTGTACTGCCCACGGCGCACTGTTGATATTTGATGAAATCCAGTCCGGAATTGGACGTACCGGCACATGGTTTGGCTTCCAAAACTCTGATCTGACCGGTACTGAAAGCCCGATTGTGCCAGATGCCATGACCCTGGCGAAGGGACTTGGCGGCGGTATGCCAATTGGCGCATTGGTGACCTTTGGTGCGGAAGTCTCGCAACTGTTTGGTGCAGGCCAACACGGTACCACCTTTGGCGGTAACCCATTAGCTACGGCTACAGCACTGGCAGTACTTGAGACTATTGAATCTGAGAATCTGCTAGCAAACGTCAATGAGGTTGGTCAGTACCTGGCGAATAAACTCCGTGGGCTTTCTAGCATCAAAACTGTGCGTGCCTATGGTTTATGGCAGGGCATTGAACTAGATACCGAGCTGTTGACCCAACAGGGCCAAACGTTGCCGGCGGCCGGGCTGGCTCCAAAAGTCGTCGCGAAAGCGCTCGACTACGGCTACATCATTAATGCAACAGATGAAAACACGCTGCGGTTAGCGCCACCGCTGATCATCACCAAAGAACAGATCGACCCGCTCATAAGCGATCTTCCCAATATCATCGCTGAAACAGTTGCCGACGCAAACTAGTTGAACAGAACACAAGGAGCGGCATCATGCCCATTACACCACGCCATTTTTTGGTTGATACTGATCTAACCCCGGCAGAACAAGCTGAAGTCTTGAACCTTGCCCAAATTATGAAGGCGCATCCCTATGACTATAAGCCGTTAGCTGGGCCACAGACGGGCATTGTGATGTTCGACAAGACCTCAACCAGAACTCGGGTTTCATTTGCGGCCGGCCTCGCTGAGCTAGGTGGTAACCCCCTGATTATCACTGCAGGTGAATCCCAGCTGGGGCACAAAGAATCGATCTATGATTCAGCCAAGGTATTTGAGCGGATGGTCTCGATTGTCATTTGGCGTACCTATGCACAGTCCGGACTAGAAGAGCTTGCTAGCAACTCCGTTGTCCCCGTAGTTAATGCACTAACGGATGACTACCACCCCTGCCAGGTATTGGCCGACTTGCAGACTATACGTGAACAAAAGGGCACCACCCAAGGGCTTACTTTGACATATCTTGGTGACGCAGCCAATAACATGGCCAATTCATACCTTCTTGGTGGGGCTACAGCTGGTATGCACGTACGGATTGCTGGCCCTGAAGGATATCTGCCCGGGCCCAGCATCGTCGAAAAGGCAAAGCAACGGGCACAACAAACCGGTGGTTCTATTCAAATAACCACAGATGCCAATGTGGCCCTGGATAACGCAGATGTCGTAGTGACAGATACCTGGATCTCGATGGGCCAAGAAAATGAAACTGAAGCACGCCTTAAGCTCTTCAAAGCCTACGCTGTGGATGCTACAGCGATGGCCCAAGCCGCAGATGATGCAATCTTTTTACACTGCTTGCCAGCCTATCGCGGCTATGAAGTGTCCTCCGATGTGATCGACGGACCCCAATCCAGGGTCTTTGACGAAGCCGAAAACCGTTTACATGCTCAAAAGGCCTTGGTCGCTTGGTTATTGTATGCATCCAATTTGGCCGAAATCCCAGAGTCATTGACCCTGCCGCAGGCTGAGACATCACGAACAGAAGTTTAAATATGATCACTCCGATGACCAAGGCAGCCCGTCAACATGAAATCCGTGCTGTTCTTAGCATGGAGCCGATCCGTTCACAGGCTGAGCTTGCCCAAGCCCTGGAGCAGCGCGGCGTTTCAGTGACACAGGGGACGTTATCAAGAGACCTTGTGGACATCGGTGCTACTCGCATTCGGACGGACTCCGGACAGGTGGTCTACCAAGTCCCGGCAGAACCCTACGAAGTTGTGCCGTCATCGGATACCACCGAGGCGCGTTTGTCTTCATTGTGTAAGGAATTACTGTTATCTGCCGAAGGGTCTGCAAACATTGCCGTTTTGCGAACGCCACCTGGTGCTGCACAATTCTTAGCCGCAGCAATAGACCAGGCGAGGTTGGCAAGTATCTTAGGTACGATTGCGGGCGATGATTCCATCATGGTAGTCAGCCGCGATGCCGATGGGGGACCGGATTTGGCATCTGATTTTATTGGATATGCAGAACAAGAACCAAGGGCACCTGGTGATTAATACAGTAGCGCTCGGGCATCGAGGGATGACCGAGCGCTTGGAAGTAAGCATCGTTCTAAATAAGGGCGACTAAAATTGCCAATCTATATCTGCAATCTCGTCTTCTGACGGTGCTTCGACCGGATCGACGCTATCGTAATCGGAAAATGTGAAAACTGCAGTTTCGTCATCGGTGCTAGCATCAAGTCGCACTAGTGTGTCAGAGTCTTGCAAGAAGTAGAACGAAGCTGTGTTAGCACTTGGAACAAGTTCAGTTTCTACTTCACCGGTAGCGGGAACGTTATATACATAGACCGGCTCCCCGTCGAGTTCATCTTCTTCAACTTCTACGGCTTCAAGCTCTTCTTCGGACAAATTATTGATCAGATCAAATACGCTATTTGATATTTCTTCGAATTGTTTAGTGCTATCTTCCACACCGATAAGATCTGATTCAGGAGCCTCGATCCACTTGCCTTCTTGTTCCTCGCTCATTTCGAACAGAGCGTCAAGGTCCTCATCACCAGTCTCAAATTTCATAAAGGCAGAGTCTTCGTCTACTACCAATGCCTCAATGTTGGTGTCACTCATGGATGCATTCAGATGGAAGTTCGTCTCGTTAAACTGTCCGGAATATTCCATTGAAGTGAGCTCATCGTCAAGGAGATGATCCGGGTCCGACATGGTGAAACTAATGGATTGCGCATCGTTCATAGTCTGCTGAGCGCTCTCGGAAATCTCATCTAGCGGCGGGGGACCGTCCGCACATGCGGCCAGAGTCCAAGCAGTAACAACGCCTAAACCCGTTGCAGTAAGCCGTCGGGTGGGTCGTGACACGGTTTTGGTCAAAAGAGCTCCTAATGTTGGTGATGAGTTAGTTATCGTCCCGTGGCGGGTTGTTTACCTGGTTTTCGTAAGCATCTAGGAAATCTCCCATGTGCTCTAGACCCATGGCTGCTATCGTCGCACGAGCGGATTGCGGGCCAAGATCAGGATCAGCTCCTGCATCCAGTAGTGCCCGCGAAATTTCCTCATTCTGCATAAATACGGCGCACGTTAGCGGTGACTGACCACGTTTATTCAACGCATTGACGTCGGCGTCACGCGCTATGAGCGCATTTACCACGTCGGCCTGCTCACGGTACGAGGCCAAGATGAGAAATGTATCACCGTTATGATTGGGCAAATCTACGGGTATGCCCTGATCAATAACAGATGACAAGGCTTGTACTTTACCCTCGCGCGCATAATCATACAAAGAATTAAGAAACGCAATTTGGTCGTCTGAAAGATGTGGTTGATCATCTTGCTGGTTATCCGTCATACAGGCAGTGTAAACAATTTTATCGTTCGTGCCTGTTAGATGGCGAGCTCCAGCAGGCTCGCCCTACAGTGATTGGCACACCATTAAATTTGCCACTGACTAGGTTTGCCAGCGTTGCCAGTCGCAAGACTCTGCTGGCTAAGATTTATTGGTAGTTTTGAGGCAATTACGCATTCCCATATGAAAAGGTTACAAACATGGCTGACGGTCAAACGCATGGCACAAATGAAGGTTCTCTATGGGGCGGACGCTTTTCCGGTGGTCCGGCTGCAGCACTTGCTGCTCTGAGTAAATCAACTGACTTCGATTGGCGTTTAGCTCGTTACGATATCGCTGGCTCGCGTGCACACGCCAGAGTGCTGAACCGTTCGGGTCTTCTCACCGATGACGAACTACAACGCATGCTTGCCGCGCTTGACCAACTCGAAACAGACGTACTCAATGGTACGTATGTGGCCGCCGAATCGGATGAGGACGTCCATGGCTCTCTGGAACGTGGGTTACTGGAACGTGCTGGGGCGGAACTGGGCGGCAAGCTTCGTGCTGGACGCTCGCGCAATGACCAAATCGCTACGATGGGGCGCATGTTTCTGCGCGACCATGCCCGAGAGATTGCTTCACACTTGTTGGAAGTCGTGGACGCCTTAATTGCTCAAGCAGAGGCACATCCTTATGCACCAATGCCTGGGCGTACCCATCTGCAACATGCCCAACCCGTGTTGTTATCACACCACCTATTGGCACACGGCTGGGCTCTACTGCGTGACCTTCAACGCTTTATTGACTGGGATCGCCGGGCAGCAGTCAGCCCGTATGGTTCTGGAGCACTTGCAGGTTCGTCGTTAGGCCTTGACCCCGTGTCAGTTGCCCACGACCTCGGGTTCGATTACTCCGTATGGAACTCTATCGACGGCACCGCATCGCGTGATGTTTTTGCAGAATTCACTTGGATCGCTTCGATGATTGGAGTGGATCTGTCAAGAATTTCTGAAGAAATCATTTTTTGGGCGACCAAAGAAGTCGCTTTCGTTAAATTGCACGATGCCTACTCAACCGGTTCGTCGATCATGCCACAGAAAAAGAACCCGGATATTGCTGAATTAGCCCGCGGCAAGACTGGCCGCTTACTCGGCGATTTTACCAGCCTCATGACGACGCTCAAAGCTTTACCATTGGCCTATAACCGGGATCTACAAGAGGATAAAGAACCGGTATTTGATGCGGCTGACACATTGGAATTGCTGTTGCCAGCCTTCGCGGGGCAAATCGCGACGTTGACATTCAATACCGATCGCATGGCTGCGCTAGCGCCAGAGGGCTTTGCTTTAGCTACTGATATTGCCGAATGGCTTGTCCGCCAGGGCGTCCCATTCCGGGTTGCACATGAACTTGCTGGAGAAGCTGTTCAAGTTGCTGAATCACGTGGCGTGGAGTTATGGGATCTTACTGACGAAGAATATGCCAAGATTTCCAAGCATCTGACACCAGCGGTACGTGATGTGTTGTCTACCGAAGGTTCCTTGAATTCGCGATCCTCGCAGGGTGGCACTGCCCCGCAAGCTGTAGAGCAGCAAATTACGGAGTTTAAGCGTCAACTAACTGAAATTCGGGAGTTCGTTGTCACAAATCCTACCGGCCTACGCTAACACCTCGCTAGAATAGAGGCTCGAAGTTAGGCGAGCGCTGGCAAAATACCGCCGGCAGTAAAGGAGCTTTGGTGACCGGCCAACACAGGTCAGCTGCTACCACCCAGTGGTACGAACACGAATTGACTATCGAGCGGGATTACGTGGCGAAACTGTATGACCGACTTGACGAATTGCGCTCGCAAAAACAAGCACAACTAACAAAGATTCAAGGCCAAGGTTTGCAAGGCTCGATGCAAAACCAATCTGAGCGCGATTCGTTTGCAACCCTTTACCAAGATCGTATCAATCAGCTCAACGCCGTTGACGACAGGCTGGTGTTTGGTCGACTAGATACCGATGACCAGCAACAACGCCATATCGGCAGAATTGGGTTGTCTGATGAGCAGCGTACCCGTCTGCTCGTGGATTGGCGAGCCCCCGAAGCAGCGCCGTTTTATCAGGCTACCGCCGCCCATCGTCTCGGGGTATCTCGTCGTCGGCACATAATGATGAGTGGCCGAACAGTTCAATCGTTTCAAGACGACGTCTTGGACGCCGACGGGGCTAAACAACCATCCCAGGCGCTGCTGTCAGCGGTTAGTGCCCCACGTACAGGTGTTATGGGTGACATTGTTGCCACGATCCAACAAGAACAAGACGAAATTATTCGTGACCAAATGCGTGGCGTACTTGTAGTTCAGGGCGGACCGGGCACCGGTAAGACGGCTGTTGCACTACATCGTGCTGCTTACTTGCTCTACACCCACCGGGAACGCTTAGCAAAAAATGGTGTTTTATTGGTGGGGCCGTCCGAGACGTTTATGCGTTATATCGAGCAGGTATTACCGTCATTAGGTGAAACCGGGGTAGTCATGAGCTCTCTTGGGAACCTCTATCCCGGTATCGAAGCTACAGCCGAACTCGATCCGATGGCAGCTGAGCTCAAAGGACGCCCGGAGATGGCTGAGATCATCTCGAATGCTGTCAGTCTTCGCCAGCGTTCGATTCAGCAAACTACATGGGTACACGTTGACGGCATTGACCTACGTGTTCGTCCGGTGCAAATCCGAAGAGCAATCAATCATGCCAGGGAATCTGGGAAGCCATATAATCAAGCCCGTGAAGTGTTCGTGGATCGCATGGTACGGACGCTTTATGACCAAATGCGCGATATTGTGAGCCCTAAGCGTGCAGATGGGCTCATTAATAAAGCTGACCGGTCATATCTGCGACAAGAAATTCGTCAGTCTCTTGACGTGCGTCGTCTATTGAATATGTGCTGGATGCCACTGACCGCGACCGGACTAGTTAGTGAGTTACTGTCGAAACCACAGTATTTAGTCGATGCAGCGCCCATGCTGTCTGCCAAACAAATACTGACATTGCTACGAAACCCGGAAGCTCCGTTCACTGAGGCAGACGTGCCTCTTATAGACGAAGCCGCGGTGCTTTTAGGCGGCCTTGCCCCTGATGCATCCGAAACCGACCAGAATCTGAGTCAGCGAAACTTAGATACCGCTGAAGCGGCCTTGGAAAACGTCCATTTTACGTTACAGGATATTGGTGTTGACGGTGTAGTCACCCCAGAAATGCTTGCCGCGGCCCAAGAACCCGAAAGCAGCTGGGCTTCGGTAGCACAGCGAGCCAGAGCTGATCGTACGTGGACTTACGGGCATATTATTGTTGATGAGGCTCAAGAACTGTCTCACATGCAATGGCGGATGCTATTTCGACGATCACCGTTGCGTTCGTTTACTATCGTTGGTGATTTCGCTCAAGCTTCTACCGCAACCCTCGCTGGAGGCTGGGATGATATTCTTGCACCCTTTACAGGCGATAATTGGCGTTTATCCGAACTAACCGTCAATTACAGAACTCCGGAACGTATCACTGATGCGGCTGCGAATGTAGCGACTCGCGCAGGCCGTTCGGTAACACGCCCAAAAGCATTACGGCCAGGAAACTACGATCCACAACTGATACGAACGGATAACACCAATTTAGAGCACGTATTAGTTGAATCGGTACACACGCAACTGCAACGCCTGCCCGGTGGGTTGATAGGCATCATCGTTGCTGCAGAGTTTCGTTGGCATTTTCAGCAGTTGCTGGAAGCAAACTTTGCTCATCGAGTTTGGACTGGGGCGGGGCGTCGTCGGCATCGTGACATCGTTCTTGTATCTGCCCAGCAGGCCAAAGGATTAGAGTATGACGCGGTGGTGATCGTGGAACCACAAAACATAGTGACCGCGGCAGGCGGCTCGGTGGGTAATCTATACATGGCCATGACAAGAGCTACCCAAACTCTCACCATGATAACCACTGCCACAGATCTGCAGCTACCCGCAGGGTTGGCAGACATATAGGCGGCAATCTTTCTTAAACGGTGGCAGAAACTGGTAATTTGTTCAGCGTGAGCAACGAAGAGTTTTTGAGTCGACAAACAAACGATCCGTCTTTCGACAACATCTGGCAAGAGTTAAAATGGCGCGGACTAGTCCAGGTCTCTACCGACGAGGCACAATTAGAAGAAGCCTTAGCTGGAGAACCAATCAATTACTACTGTGGTTTCGATCCCACAGCGGCGTCACTGCATCTTGGACACCTTGTGCAACTGTTGGTATTGCGTCGACTTCAATTGGCAGGGCATTATCCTGTAGCCCTAGTTGGCGGGGCCACCGGGCTTATAGGGGATCCACGCCAAACATCTGAGCGGAGCCTCAATACCAGAGACATCGTGGAAAATTGGGTTGCATCACTTCGAAGCCAAATAGAGCACTATCTATCTTTTGAAGGCAATAATGGCGCCACGATGGTAAACAACCTCGACTGGACCGGTGGGCTCTCCGCCCTGGACTTCTTACGAGATATTGGGAAACACTTCAGAGTTGGCACCATGGTTCGCAAGGAGATTGTTGCGTCCCGCTTGGAGTCTGAAGAAGGAATTTCCTACACTGAATTTTCCTACCAGGTTTTGCAAGGTATGGACTTCTTGGAGCTCTACCGACGGCATAACGTGACGTTACAGACCGGTGGCTCAGATCAATGGGGGAATCTGACATCAGGTACCGAATTGGTCCGCAAAGTGGAAGGTCAACACGTTCATGCTTTCGGTACGCCGCTTATCACCAATGCTGATGGGACTAAGTTTGGTAAGTCCGAGGGCAATGCGATTTGGCTTAATCCTGAAATGTGTTCTCCGTATACCTTCTATCAATTCTGGCTCAATACCGCGGATGCTGATGTCATCGACCGGTTAAAAGTCTTCACGTTCCTGTCACGTGAAGAGATCGGCGAATATGAACAAAAAGTTGCCGAACAAGCATTCCGTCGCGAAGCTCAACGACGGTTAGCTTGGGAAGTTACTTCGTTAGTCCACGGTGAAGAACAGACGCAACGAGCAATTGATGCTTCCGCCGCATTATTTGGGCAAGGCGAACTGGGGTCTATCGACGCCTACACGCTAAAAGCCGCCGGTGCTGAGCTTCCCTCAGCAGAAATGTCCGGGCTTGAAACGAAAGCCACCATTGTTGACTTGCTCGTTGCTACCGGGCTGGAAAAATCCAAATCTGCAGCACGACGCACTGTTAGTGATGGCGGAGCATACCTGAATAACGAAAAGGTTCAAGACCCAGAGCAGGTATTTACTGCTGAAGACGCGCTGCACAACAAATACTTTGTCGTACGTCGTGGACGTCGCAATCTTGGCTTTATCAATCTAGAACAAATCAGTGAATGAGACATGCGTCTCATCTAATTCTCAGATGGAAGTAATCTAATACTTTGCCCCTGAAAATCGGCGGATTCATGCGGAACCAGACCTTGGTGAACATCGGATCCGCCGATTTTGCGTTCGACGGTTTGGTGTGTATAGTTATTTCTCGTGCTCAGGGCGTTCCGGTGACGGGGGCGTTGAGACATGGTTGTTGATTTTGAAAATTTTTGTATACGGTTCCTGGTTCTGGGTT
>Ga0079225_10000339_pt1 | contig 24840 bp, 21 predicted proteins | sample Poulit2012_FD_76344 | JGI IMG/M metagenome (GOLD analysis project Ga0079225, IMG submission 76344) | Agricultural soil microbial communities from Georgia to study Nitrogen management - Poultry litter 2012 | ecosystem: Environmental > Terrestrial > Soil > Agricultural land | place: USA: Georgia... | reverse complement strand
TTATCAAAATAAAAGAGGTCGATTTAAATTGTTTTAAATCGACCTCTTTTATTTTGATAATTATTTTTTATAAAGGACTATGGTATAAAGATTCATCTACACTTCTTTTAATTCCATAATATTGAAAAGTCTTTTTGGAATATCCTTTTTTGAAATACAAATCCGTATTTCCTTCTTCTGGAATAGTAACCCAATCTTCTCTTTTCTTAATATACCAACGATAAACAGGAACTCTATTGTCTGCTCTTCTTATTGGCGCATAGAATTGTAATGTTTTCTCTCTATACCCCATCTTAATCATATCGTCATCTTTGAATTCATCCTCAGCAATACTTACAATATCTTTTGTAACAGGATTTACCCATCTATAAACAGCCACTCTATCTGGTCCAGGATTTTTATATGCATAAAACAATAAAGTTTTATCATTATATTTCCAGTGTAATAATTGACCTTCTTGATATTCATTTTCAGCAAATGTTGCATATTCACGATCTACTTGGCTATACCATCTATAAACCGCCACCATATCATCAGAGCTTTGCGCTTTTAATGAAGGACTAAAAAAAATTCCTGCAACTAAGGAAGTAATTAGTAAGAGTTTTTTATTCATAATGTGTTACTATTTTCATTTTTTTTCAAATTACATAAAAATTTCTCGTACTTGCAAATGTATTTTAGAATATTTTTATTTTTTTGCTAAAAATAAGATAATTTATTCTTTAAATGATCTATTTTAGAATATTTCTAAAACAAAGTACTAAAAATCCTAGATTAAAGTTATATAATCAAGTCAGAAGTTAAAAAATAAAAGCTTCGCAAACAAAAATAGAATTTTATTTTATTTTTTCAAATTCTAACAAATATATTTTAAAAAGAAAAATTGAAGAAATATTTTACTATATTCTTATATTTTTCCTTAGTTTTAACACGGTTTAAAAATAATTGCTTTTGAAGAATAATTGGAAAACAAATGGTCTCATCTTATCCTTATTAGGAATTATTCTGTACATGATTAATATCTCATGGAGTCAAGATAATATTCAAGGGCAGGGTCAAAAAGACACTTTTGATCAACAAGCTTATCTTGATAGCATGCGTGCATGGCGTGAATATCGATCTTCGCAACAATATAAAGATAGCATGTCTAATGTCAGACAAGCGCGGAGAGATAGTATGATTGCAGCTAGACAACAGATTCAAGACAGTATGCGTTATGAAAGAGAAAGAGTACAGGATAGCATGAAAGCTATTAGAGAGGCAATAATAGCTGAAAATAGAAGAGTATTAGATTCGACGAAATCTGCCAGAATGGAGGAGCAAGCAATTAGAAAAGCAGCTCTTGAAAAAAGAAAAGATTCTTTAAATGCTCTAAAAGACTATAGAAATTCAAAAGCCTATAAAGATAGTGTAGCATTTGTTCGTCAAAATCGAAAAGATAGTATAATTGCTGCTAGAAAGCATGTGCAAGATAGTATGCGCCAAATTCAAATAGAATACAGAGACAGCCTAATAGCAGAAAGAGAAAAGGCAGCAGAAGAACTAAGAGCAAGTATTGACAGTATGCGCAAAGAAAGACTTCGAATGATGGATAGCCTTGCTGAAATTAGAGAAGCTCGAAGAGATTCAATAGCTAAATTAAGAGAAGAGAGGGAGGCTGCTAGAAAATTAAGAGAAGAAGAAAAGGAAGAAGAAAGAAAGTTAAAATTACAATTAAAAATTGAACAAGAACAAGAGGCTTATACAAATGAGGATATGCGTAAAAAGCCTTGGAGATTCCCAAGATCTATTTTTCAAAATGTATTTACTAGATATAATTATTGGTATAATACTAATGAGAAATTAAAAGAGGTAGAAAATAATATAATTAGAAATCATGAAGATGATCCCAATAGTTTAATTCCTTTATTTGTAATAAACCCAGAAATATACGGTTCACAATTAAAAACAGAAATGGACTCTTTGATACAAAGAGCATCTATAGGAATTCAAATACACGATCCAAGATCAAAGTGGCAAGACGATTTATATTTAATAATAGGAAAATCTTATTATTATAAAGGCGATTATGAAAATGCTATGGCAGCTTTTAGATATGCAATAACTATAGGAGAGGAAATTAAAGAAAAATATGAGAAAAAGCATCCTAAATGGGATTTTGATAAAACCCAATTTTCTATGCCTGAAAGAAAAGGGAAACACCTTCCGGCTAGAAATGATGCTATAATTTGGTTAGCAAGAGCTATGCGAGCCAATGAAGAAAGTAATAAAGCAATGAGCTTGTTACTTATGGTAAATAATGAAAGTCAATTTCCTGAGCGTTTAAGAGGCAAGCTAAATTTAGAACTAGCAAATATATATTTAGAGCTAGGACAGTTCGACAGAGCTTTAGAACCTTTAAATATTGCGGTTAACGATAAACACTTGGACAATGATGATCTTTATAGAGCTCGGTTTGTACTAGGACAGTTATACCAAAACCAGGGGAATTTAGAAAAGGCAAATGAGCAATTTGCTAAAATAAAGAAAGGCAATATTCCTTTAGAACTAGACTTTTATGCAAAAAATAAAAGATACTGGAATACTTATATTCTTGGGGAAAACACTAAAAAAGCTCAAGAAAGTTTAGCGAAATTAGCAAAAGAAGAAAAGTATATTAATTTTTCAGGAAATGCTTATCTCACGCTAGCGAAGACTTATGCTATCGAAGAAAATTATGATTTAGCAATAAAAAATTTGGAAAATAGCATAAAAAATGCTACGCACCCACTGATTGAATCTGAAGCTCAAACACTTTTAGCAGATTATTATTATTTATCCTTTGATTATGCTCATGCTTTAGAGAATTACACTTTAGCTATTGAAAAGCTAAATGAAGAAAAACAACAAGAATTATATCTAAGAGCCATGCAAAGAAGTCAAGCTTTAAATGAATTGGTTCCTTTTTATAATGACTTAAAAGCAGAAGATAGTCTTGCAAGATTAATGGAATTAAATGAGCAAGAACAAAGAGAAGAAATTTCAAACTATATCAAAAATGCTAGAAAGGAGCAAAAAGATAGCATTAGATTGGCAGAGCAAAATGCGCTGAACGATCCAGCTTTAGCATTAAATCAGAGAAATAGAAATAGAAATTCAAATACTGGTAATTCTTATTTTGATAATCCGCAAATGCTTCAAAAAGGCTTACAAGAATTTAAAAGAGTTTGGGGGAATCGACCTTTACAAGACAATTGGAGAAGGTTGACTCAAGATAATTCTTTCAATAATCAAGAGAATTTTGAAGAAGAATTAGTAATTATAGAAGACGAGGATGGTATTCCAACTGAAGAATATCTATTTAGCCAAATACCAAAATCAGAACAAGAAAAAGAAAAAACCTATAAAAATATCGAAGGTTATTTGTTTTTAGTTGCAAAAGCTTATTATACTCATGTTGAAGATTATGAATTAGCAGCTAAAAGCTTTAAAAGATATATTAATGAGTTTCCAGGGGGAGGAAAAATTGCAGATGCTTACTATTACTTATATCTCATTCAAAATAATAAGGAGAATTTAGGTGATAAAGAGGAGACATTTAGAATTATGAAAGATAAATTTGGAGAGGATCATGTTCTTGTGAAACAAATACATAATTCTCAAAATAAAATTAACAACAATTCATCTGAAAATAATGAAGAACATGAATTTATTTATGAGCAACTTTATCAATTAAGTGTAGAGAATCAATACCCTAAGTTATTAGATGAAATTAAGTATTATAAAGAAGAGCTCGCATTAAATTTTAAAGAATACGAAGCTAATATAGCTCTATTAGAAATAATAGGAGAAGTAGGAGTTAACAATAAAGAAGATGCATTATTAAATCTAGAGCTTTTCTTTATAAACTACCCTGCTAAAAAAGATTTAATTAAAATTGCAGAGAAAATACAAGAAATGTTAACTAATGAAGAGGAATGGACTGAATCAGATTTTATTAACCCTATAAATGATTCCTATATTTATGACAAAAACGATATCTATGATATAATAATTTTAGTAGATGATGTTCCTGAAAGCATGTCTTTAAAAGGAGGAATTAGCGATTATAATCTTATGTCTGCACACTATGGAGAGCATCCTGTACAAATGCAAAGTTTTACTGCTAATAAAAATATTATAATAATTAAAAATTTCGAAAACCTAACCAAGTCCAAGAAGTATCTTCAGGATCTTTTAATGAAAAAGATTTTATTTAAAGATATTCCAAGTAAGGAGCTAATATTTAGACCTATATCTCCAGGAAATTTACAAAAATTACTTTATACAAAAGACTGGGAAGAGTACGAAATTTTTTACAAGAACAATTTGAAATAGTTAAATATGAGAAGTTCAACACATCCTAAGATAATTGAATTATTAAAACAATATGATTCTACAGAAAACAGAAAAGAAAAAATTGATTATCTTATTGAAATAACCTTAATAACAAGAGATTATGATCAAGATAAAGCTTTAGAATTAGCCAATAAAATTATCGAAGATTCCAAAGAAATAAATTACACACTTGGAGTTGGAGAAGGATATAATCATAAAGGTGCATGTTACTGGCTAATGAGTGAATACGAAAAAGGATTACAAAACCTTCAAAAAGCTAATAAAATAGCAAAAGAGATAGGAGATTTAGGATTAGAAGCTAAGGTTTTAAATAATTATGGGCGGATATATAGAAATATGGGTGATTTGGCATTTGCTTTAAAAAACTTTGAAGATGCATTAGCCATAAATGAGAAAATAGGAAATGAACTCAATCAAACAATTAACCTTACAAATATTTCTAATCTATATTATGACCTAAACGATTATGACACTGCTTTAGAATATGCTACAAAATGTCTACCAATTTTTGAAAAGCATGATAATCCAGCAAAGCTATTTTCCATCTATAATACTTTAGGAGATATTTATTTCAAGCAAAATGAATATGATAAAGCTTTGAAATATTTCCATTTAAATTATGAGACTACAGAACCAGAAACTATTCAAAGAACCATTACTCATAGCGGTTTAGGAAAAGTATATTATAAACTTGAAGACACTGAGAAAGCCTATAGATACTTAAATCTTGCCTTAGATGAAGCTGAGGAATTAAAAAACATTGAGGCGAAAATAGCAGCTTTATATTATTTAGGTAGATTAGAATTTCAACAAAACCAATACAGAAAAGCTTTAGAATATTTAGAAGCAGCCAGTGAATTAGCAGAAGAAACCAATAGAAGACATGATTTAATGAGTATTCATGAGTTTCTATCTTATTTATTTGATAAAATGGGCGATATTCCTAAAGCTTTTGAACATATTAAGCAGTTTGAAAAACTAAAAGAGGAGATTTTCCACCAAAATACTTTTAATAAGTTAAGAAACCTGCAAGTTAGAAACCAAATGGCTCTTGCAAAAAAAGAAAAGGAAGTAGCGGAAAAAACTGCACAACTCAAACAACAATTTATGGCAAATATGAGCCATGAAATACGTACACCAATGAATGCAATAGTTGGAATGGTACGTTTGTTATTAGAAAAAGACCCTAGAGAAGATCAACTTCGGTATTTAAATGCAATTAAACAATCTAGTGACAGTTTATTAGTAATTATAAATGACATATTAGATTTATCGAAAATAGAGGCTGGTAAAATAGAAATAGAACATATTGATTTTTCTTTCAGAGAGATGATTCAGAGTGTAGAAGAAATCATGAGTATAAAAGCGGATGAAAAGAACCTAAACTTTAAAATTCATATTGACGACTCTATACCCGATAGACTTATTGGTGATCCAACACGAGTAAACCAAATTTTAATCAACTTAATAGGAAATGCAGTAAAATTTACTGATAAAGGGTATGTAGATTTAAGAGTTAAAAACAAAGAAAAAAATGCCGCTGAACATCAGTTACATTTATTATTTGAAATAGAAGATACTGGAATTGGAATTTCAAAAGAGTATGTTGCAACAATTTTTGAAAGCTTTACTCAAGCAGGAACCGATACAGCAAGAAAATTTGGCGGTACAGGCTTAGGACTTACGATTTCAAAACAGCTGGTTGATTTAATGGACGGTAAAATATATGTTGAAAGTGAATTAGGAGTTGGAACAACTTTCTTTGTTGAAATACCTATTAAGATTGCAGATCAACAACATATAACGGTTAAGAAAGATAAAATTACTGATGACACTAGAGAGAGGCTTTCTAACATAAGTGTTTTGCTTGTTGAAGATAACGAATTTAACAGAATGGTAGCTGAAGACACATTAAAAAGTATTATACATCCTATTCATATAACTATTGCAGAAAATGGAGAGGAAGCAATTCAAAAAGTTAAAGAAAAAGATTTTGATTTAATACTAATGGATATACAGATGCCCATTATGAACGGTCTTGATGCTACGAGACATATCCGAACAAAAATGGATGCTCCTAAAAAAGACATGCGCATAATAGCAATGACTGCCAATGTTTTAGAAGAAGATATTCGATCTTATTTGCAAGCAGGGATGAATGCTTATATTTCCAAACCGTTTCATACAGAAGAATTACTTTTAAAAATGGATTTGGTTTTACAAGGTTATAGTGAAAATGAAATGCGTGAATTTGTAAAATCGGAAAACAAAAAATATGAAATACCTGATAATATAGTAGATACAAATTTTTTAGAAACCTTTACTGGTGGTAATAAGGAGAAAAAAAACAAATACATTAAAATGTTTTTAAATAATGGTCCAAGGTTATTAGAGAATATAAATAATTCTTTAGAAAACGAGGACTATGAAGCTTTGCGTGTTGCAGCGCATTCAATGAAACCTCAATTATCATATATGGGTGTGAACGAAGAAGTTAGTAATATTTTCCTAATTGAACAATCTGCAGCTAACCATGCCCATTATGAACGTTTGGAGGATTTAGTTAATCAACTAAATCTTGTATGTAAAAAAGTTTTTGAAGAATTAAATTTAATAATTTCTAATTAAATTTTATGATTAGTCAAAAAATAGCAATATATTAGCAACAAGTATAACCAATCTTAACATATGGCAACAAGTTCAAAACGATACGTCTTCTTAGTTGATGACGAACCCATTCAAAACGAAATGCTTAAGGATTATTTAACAGAACGATTTATTTATGAATTAGTCACCTTCGAGAATGGGGAAAATGCTCTAGAAAAAATGGATCTACAACCGGAAATTATTATTTTGGATTATCATCTTAATTCACATAATCCTCAAGCTAAAAATGGAGTAGATATTTTAAAAGAAATTAAAGAACATTGGCCAGATACATATGTAATTATGCTTTCAGGTCAAGACAGAATTGATGTGGCTATTGATACTATGCGTTATGGCGCTTATGACTATGTTGTCAAAGGGGAAAGTGCCTTTTCGAGAGTGGAAAATATCATGAATAATATAAATGATTATATGCGTGTCAAAGCTCTCAACGTGGGTTATAGAAACACAATTACTTTATTGACTATAGTTATAGGATTGATAATTTTAATTAGTGTGTATCACTTCTATTTAAAACACCTTTTCTTTAACTAAATCATAAACTGAAAATATTTAATAGAGCTATTGAATTCAATAGCTCTATTAAATATTTTTATCTTAATAAATTTTAGGAATAAGATTATCTTTTGGATATTTTAACTTTAAAGTATAAACTAAAGTTTGCACCTCACCTCCATCCATGTTTAATTCCCATTCCAATATTCCCTTTTCTTTATCCCATTTGGCATTTCCATAACCCTCTATTATTACTTCTAATTCTTTATCAGTCGAAATCGGCACCTGTTCTTTTATATAAACCACCTCAGAACTGCTTTTCTTATTTTCAATTTTAATCTCGAATTGGTATTCTTGTGTTTTGGTAGAACCAATTATTTTTTTACTCGAATAGTCTTTTATTTTTTTACGTTGAGTTACTATTCTGTTTTCTTCTCCAAAGCTTACTTTTAAGGTATCACCAAATTGATTGCTGTTCATATATGTAGTACCTACCATTTGATTATCATAAAACACCGTAGCTTTTCCTGGTAAATATTGTCCTTTATTTTCAATTAATACCTTACCTACCCTTTGAGCATATTGCATGACTTTAGGTACAACTTGATTTTCAATATCAATCTCAAAATTATCTAACATCAAATTCACATGCTGAGACTCCCCATGAGATCGTACACTTACTTTTTCAGCAATTTCAAAAGAATTAAAATTATGATTCTCTACCATTTCTGCGTATCCCGATTGACTATCGCCATAAACAGGTGCATGATTTTCTTTAGCAGCTTGCATCTCATTTCTAGGACGAGAAAAATGTACTAAATTCTGATTAGATTCATTATTAATAAAGTTAATAAACCATGGATTTAATACAGGAATTGAAGTGTATCGCAATGGTTCGGATGACGCTAAAGTCACTGAAGCATCTTTCCAATCAATACCAGTACTTTGTTGAATTATCGTTTTGTATAAAATACTAAATTTTTGCTTTTTACTTTCATAACGATATTCATATTGTGGTGTCCAACCAGCTTGATTACTTCCATAATTTACATATATCTTCCCATTAATATTATGATTACTTCGAACAGTTAAATACAGTTCTCCTTTTTTAACCAAATTATTAATATTATAACCATTCGCTTCAATCCTTTTAATTTCCTTCTCTTTATCTGCTTTTTTTAGTTCTAACTCTTGTTCTTTTTTAATCAATTCACTCATTTTCTTTTGAAATGACAGCATCCAACTTTCCATTTCTTCTGCCTTTAATCCTTTGAACACTTCTGAAGATTTCGAAGAGTTTTGAAGGATGTTTTTTGTCAATCTTATAGTCTCTAATTCGTTATTTATTTCTTGATATAACTTTTTCTCGTCTAATAATTTCTTATAATTGGCTTCAGCAGAATTATCAATTTCTTTCTGGGTTAAATCAATACTTTTAAATTTAAAGTTAACTAATTCTACTCCTTCAGGTAAAGCGATTTGGATACTTTCTTCCATAACATTATGAGAAATATTTTCTAATACAATTACACTTTGACCCTTTTTAAAATTATAATCCACTTCATGTTCAAGAAAGGCACTATTTTTAAAAATTGTAACATTTTTAATTTTCATTGACTCTTTTGCTATTAAAGAAAAAGGCAAGGAAAGAGTCAGGACAAGCACTGAAAATAGATAAAGACAAGATTTTTTCATTATAAATAAAAGTTTAGTTTATTAAATAGAGTAAAAAATACATTGTTTTCCACAATATTTTTATACACTTAAAAAGCAATAGTTACCTACCACCACTTAAAATTTTAAATTTTGAATTACTTTTTGTAACCAAATAAAAAAGGTAAACTATAAATATAGACAAGAAAATTTGGGCAAAGATTAATAAATAAGGATTAAAAATCCACTTTTCTAAAATTGGATATAAAATAACAATAAGTGGAGCATGATATAAATGCAATAAATAACTAAATCTACCTGTTTTATATAATCTAAAAGGAATATCTAAAAATAGAATAAAAAAGAAAAAAGCAACTGGGTATTTAAGATATTCTACTGCCCAAATTCCTACTAAAACACTAACCACTCCCAATAATACTAATAAACTATTCTTGGAAACCCTCATGTGAAATCGAGCATATAAAATACCTAATAAAAATAGAATTGCAACATCATACCTTAAAATAAACTTTCCAAAATATATAAATGGAATTAAAACTAGTAATGCTCTCCATTCTTTTTGAGTAATTAATGCTATAAAGGAAAACATTAAAAAGATATCTCTCACAAAATAAGTAGGAGGGTTAATAGGTTCAGCATTTAAAGCAAAAACACCATTTGAAATTAATTCAAAATTAAAATCTAATCTATTTAAAGCATTATAGCCCAGAATATAATTAAAAAATAAGACTAAAAATAATACACTAATATTTGCGATCAAATAAGGGATTGCTAAGCTTTTTATTTTCTTCTTAAACAAGTCAGATTTTGTTCTAGATACAGTATAATATAAATATCCAGATATAATCGAGAGTATTGCAGTACCAAATGTTGGTAATTCTTCTATAAAAAAATAAAAAGTGCCGCTTTCCAAATCATTTCTAGTGTGTGTGAAAACAATAAGAATTACAGCAAACAGTCTTATAAGTTCAATACTTGACTTCATTAAAATTTATAATTAAAAATATTTTCAAATCTAAGAAACTTTCAAGTCTAATATAAGGTTTAAAACCTTTATTTTCTTTTTCACCAAAATCATTACTGTTAAAAACATTTTTTAATAACAAAAATTTGGTAAACATATCAACCATCCATATCTTTGCATTTCAAAAATTATTAAAAATGAAAAATCAAAGAAATGCCTACTCTGATTTCGAACAAAGCATTTTTTTCCAAGTTTCATTAATAACAAAATGCATTTTTCATCTTGCTTCTAAAAATGCAGAAAGTTTAAATATTAACTTAAACCCAAATCAATTACATGTATTATTCACTATTTATCATAACCAAGGATTATCACAACAAGAATTAGCAGAAATTGTAGAAAGAAACAAAAGTTCAATTCAAAGAACAATTCAATCATTTTTAAAGAAAAACCTAATTAAACTTTATAAAGATAAAAATGATAAAAGAAAAAATCTTATTGCAATTACACCTGCTGGAGAAAAGATAAGTTTAGCTATCAAAAAGGTAATTCATCGTACAGAAAATGACATAAAGCAAATATTAGATATAGAACAATATGAAGAGTATTTAACTTTATCTAAAGCTTTAGCTGAAAGATTAAATAATAAAATTTTAAATTAAATAAATCATGAAAAATGCGCATAGGCATATTTGTATTAGCCTCACAATGATTTTTCTATTAAGTTCCTTACAAATATTAGGACAAGAGGAATTAAAATTGGATTTAAAAACTAGTATCGAACTTGGATTACAAAAGCATCCAAATATTGAGATTTATGAAAATAACATACGAAAAGCGCAACAAAGTAAAAAAGAAGCTTTGAGTGCATATTTGCCTCAGGTAAATGCAGAACTTGGTCTAGATGACAATATAAAGTTACCGGTTCAAATTATTCCTGAAGGCACTTTTGGTCCTGGCTCTCCTGAGCAAGAAGTTGCATTTGGAATGAAGTATAATTCTAGTATGGTAGTTCAACTGGATCAAACTATATACAACCAATCTTATATTCAAGGAATTAAAGCAGCAAAACCTAATACTGAATTGGCAAAATTGCAGCAGGAAAAAAATGAAGAAGAGATTATCTATGATATTTCTAGATCTTATTTTCAAATTCTGGTAGCTAAAAAACAATTGGAATTATTAAATAATAATAAAAAACGTTTTGAAAAAATTCTAGAAGTAACTACGCTACAAGCAGAGCAAGGGGTTGCAAAAAAGGTTGATGTAAAACAAGTTCAGGTTAACTTAAATAATATTTTATCTCAAATAACTCTTATTGAAAGAAACATTCAATTAGCTGAGAATACACTAAAATTCAATATGGGTATTCCACAAAATACCAAAATTGCTTTGAATGATGAAGAACGATGGTTGAAAAAACCTAAAAACAATAGAATTCATAATGAGTTTTTATTAAAAGATAATTATGATTATAAAATGCTTGATCAACAAATTAGATTATATGAAATTCAATCAAAAGTAATAAGAGATCAAGCAATACCATCTTTATCTGCATTTGCAAGATATGGTGCAAGTGGATTCTCACAGGATCTAAATAAAGCCTTTGATCCATTAAGAGATTTTTCCACGATTGGCGTTAAATTAAGTTGGAGTATTTTTACCGGTTTAAGAAGAGATGCTCAATATAAAACAGCTAAAATTGATATTGAAAATGCAAAAATAAACCAACGTTTTACTGAGCAGGCTTTACGTTTAGAATTTGAAAATGCTGATGCTCAAATACAGCGCGCACAAAAAACTATATACACCAATGAAATAAACATGAATTTAGCAGAAGAGGTGTATGACAATACTCGATTGCAACATAGAGAAGGACTCGCTTCCTTAAGTGATTTATTAAATGCGGAATTAGCTTATAGAGAGGCGCAAACAAACTATATTACCTCACTCTTAGATTTATATTTAGCAAGCCTAGACGTAGAAAAGGCTAATGGAAAGCTTAAAGAATATTATCAAAATTTATAAAATCTTTTAAATACTTTTTAAATGAATAAAAGAATATTAACCATAGTTGCTTTAGTCGTAATTATTGGAGCTATTACATGGAGATTAGCATCAAACAAAAGAATTTTAGATGCGCAAAAAGAAATGCCTACTGACAGAAATATTGCAATTCCTGTAGCAGTCTATGAGGTAAAAAAGCAAGATATTGAAAACAATCTCATTAAAACTGGCAAGCTCATACCTAATAAAAAAGCAAATATAATGTCGACCGGTAATGGTAAAATAGAACAATTATATTTCGATATTGGTTCTCAAGTTCAAAGAGGAGCTACTTTAGCAAAGTTAGATAGTAGGCTTTTACAACTAAACTTAGAAGCTACAAAATTGAATTATAAAAAAGCAGAAAAAGATTTAGCTCGCTTTACAAAATTACTTGAAGGTGAAGCAACAACAGAATCTACTTTTCAAGATGTTAAATTAAATTATGAAACCACATCTAATCAGATAGAAAGTATCAAGAAACAAATTTCAGACAATACAATTAAAGCACCAATCAGTGGGCAAATTGTTAGAAAAGATGTTGAACTAGGAGAGTTCATAGGTGCTGGTTCCGTTTTAGGGTATATAGTAGATATCAGCAAACTAAAAGCCAAGGTTTTTGTAAGTGAAAAAGATGTTTACAGCTTAAAAGTTGGCAACAAGGTAACGGTAAGTACCGATGTATATAAAGGTTTAGAATTTGACGGTGAAATAAGTTTTATAAGTTCCCAAGGGGATGATGCACATAATTACGAGGTAGAGGTTACCTTAAACAATCCTAGCAGCAACCCATTAAAAGCAGGAACATATGCATACGTAAATTTCAATAGACAAAGTTTAGAAAATGTATTGGTTATTCCTAGAAGTGCTATAGTTGAGAGTATCCAAAATCCTTATGTTTATGTTATTAAAGATAATATTGCAGAAAGAAGAGATATTGTAATAGCAAAAGATTTAGGGGAGTTCTTAGAAGTAGTTTCTGGAATCGCAGAAGGTGAGATTGTAATAACTAGCGGACAAATTAACATCTCCAATGGATCTAAAGTAAATCCAATTACTAACAATTAAAAAATTACAAATAATTATTCATGAGAAAATTAACTGAATTAGCTATAAGTAGACCCTTATTAATTACTGTAATTTTTACTGTTTTAGTATTATTTGGGGTAATCAGCTATACAAATTTAAATTATAATTTATTACCAAAGTTTGATGCACCAGTTGTGTCTGTTATTACAACATATAGAGGTGCATCGGCAGATGAAATAGAAAATACAGTAACTAAAGAAATTGAAGAAGCAATTTCAACCTTAGAAGGAATTGACAAAATCACATCTTCCTCCATGGAAGGTGCATCTATGGTTATTGTACAATTGTTGAATGGTATTGATGTTGACAAAGCGCAAAATGATGCTCAAAGAAAAGTAAATCAAATAATGGCCTTGTTGCCACAAGATGTTGATGATCCAATAGTTAACAAATTCAGTTCCGACGATATTCCAGTGTTGAGAATGGGTGTTACTGCCAATATTGATGATAAAAGCTTATATGATATCATTGATTTACAAGTAAAACCTTTATTGGCTTCTCTTCCTGGAGTGGGAGAAGTGAGCATGATTGGAGGTAATGAACGACAGTTAACTGTAAATATAAATAGGGAAAAATTAGAAAGTTATGGTTTAAGTATTGAAACGGTAGCAAATATTATAAATGCTTCATCAATTTCAACGCCAGCAGGAAATGTTGAATCTAATAAAAATGAATACGCTATTAAGTTTGATAGTAAAATTGAACATCCTAATCAATTAAGAAATATTCCCCTTATAAAACTACCTACAGGAGGAACAATTTATTTAAAAGATATTGCAGAAGTAGTGGATGGTCAAAAGGAAATCACAACTATTAACCATATAAATGGGTTACCTTCTATTGGTTTACAAATATTAAAACAAAGTGATGCCAATGCAGTAGAAGTAGTAAAACTTGCAAAAAACAGATTAGCTGATATTTCAGAACAATTTAAGGATATAAATATTCAATTTGAAATTGCTTCCGATCAATCGGAATACACTTTAGATTCTGCTAATGCTGTTATTACGGATTTAACCTTAGCTATTATAATTGTATCCTTAGTAATGCTATTTTTCTTGCATAGCTTTAGAAGTTCTCTATTTGTTTTAATAGCACTACCAGCTTCTATGATACCTACTTTTATTGCTATGTATTTATTTGGCTTTTCATTAAACTTAATGACTTTAATGGCCTTATCATTAGTAGTAGGTGTACTAGTAGATGATTCAATTGTAATTTTAGAAAATATTATGCGTCACCTCGAAATGGGTAAAAACAAAAGACAGGCAACTATTGATGGACGTTCTGAAATTGGATTTACAGCTTTATCCATTACCTTAGTTGACGTAGTAGTATTCTTTCCAATGGCGATGGTAAGCGGAATGATTGGTAACATTTTAAGAGAATTTGCTTTAGTAATAGTAGTTTCAGTACTAATGTCTTTATTTGTAGCATTTACGCTCACTCCTTTATTGGCTTCCAGATGGGGTAAACTTCCTGAACTCAATCCTAATAAGTTTTGGGGAAGATTGTTTCTATCTTTTGAAAATGCTATCAGTGCAATGAGAGATGTATATACACAAATTTTAACATGGGCATTAAATAAAAAACGCTATGTCTTTGGTTTTGTACTACTATTGTTCGTAGGCACCTATTTATTATTAACCAAAGGGTTTATAGGAACTTCGTTCATGTCATCAGGTGATCAAGGTGAATTTGTTTTAAAAATTGAATTAGAACCAAATGCTTCTGTTTATCAAACCAACTTAGTTTCCATGGAAGCAGAAAAAATCCTCTTGGCACAACCTGAAGTTGAGAATGTGTTCTCAAATATAGGTTTTTCTGGTTCTGGAATTGCTACCGTTAGTAATAGTAACAAAGCAGAACTTAATGTAAAACTCATAGATAAAAAGAAGAGAACAATATCAAGTGAGGATTTTGGAGAAAAAATGCGTGAGGAAATTGCTAAAATACCAGGTGCAAAAATCACTGTCACTGAAATGGATCTAACAGGCAACGCAGAACAAGCACCAGTATCTATTATTATTAAAGGAAATGATAGAGAAAAAAACAAAGAATTTGCTAGTCAAGTAAAAGAAATTGTTAACAACACTCCTGGAACTGCATATGTTGAATACTCTACAGAAGATCCAAAACCTCAAATTGAAGTAAGACTTGATCGGGAAAAAATGGTAAGTTACGGTATTAATGCTGTAGAAGTGGGTACAGCCATAGGTTCTACATTTAGAGGAAATGATTTTTCTAAATATAAACATGAAGGTAATGAATACGATATAATGATTAAAAGCGATCAGTTTAACAAGACTAACATTAATGATGTTCGTAATTTAACTTTTGTTACAGATCAGGGTCTTCCTTTTAGATTGGAACAATTTGCCGATGTGCAAGAGGTTTTAGGCGAAAGTGTTTTGCAAAGAAAAGATCGTCTACCTTCTATTTCTGTTAATGCAAGTGTAATCGGCAGATCAGTAGGAACAGTAGGTCAAGAAATTATAGATAAAGTCAATCAACTTACTCCTCCTGATGGTGTTACTTGGGAAGCAGGAGGACAATTAGAAATGCAAGATGATGCCTTCAGTAGTTTATTAGCTGCTTTAGGTATAGGTTTTCTATTAGTATATTTAATTATGGTAGCCTTATATGAAAATGCTGTATATCCTTTTGTTGTATTATTTGCTTTACCATTAGCCACAATCGGAGCTTTCTTAGCTTTGGCACTGAGCTTAAACGAATTAACCATTTTTGCTATGATTGGTTTAATTATGTTAATGGGATTAGTTGCAAAAAATGGAATCTTATTAGTTGACTTTACCAACCAAAGAAAAGCTGAAGGAGCCAGTTTAACTGAGGCTTTAATAGATGCGGGTCGTGAACGTTTCCGTCCAATTATGATGACAACTGTAGCAATGATTTTTGGAATGCTACCTATTGCAATGGCTTCTGGTTCTGGTGCTGAAGTAAAAAACGGAATGGCTTGGGTAATTATCGGAGGTTTAACCAGCTCCTTATTATTAACATTAGTAGTTGTTCCTTGTGTTTATTATATAGTTGACAGTATTTTAAATAGGTTTAGAAGTAAACGAAGAAAAAGATTAATACAAAAAGTTATCGAAAGAAGAGCAATATCAAATTAAATAAAAAAGGGTGTTTCAAATTCGAGACACCCTTTACTATTTGGAAGAAATTATTGAATTAATGAACATTTTTTATCTTCCCAGCATTTTTAAGAATTACCAAATTCTCAATAGAAACTCTTTTATTAAATAATCCTTTTCTTTTGCTAACTACTCCACCCCATTTCGATTTATCGTTATAAGATGTTATGCAGCCACCGTCAATTATCAATTTTCCGCCCTCTTCTATTCTTATTTTTGATTTCACTGGCATTTCAATTGTACATTTCACTATTAAAGTAATACCATTCGGAATAACCACATCTTGATATAAGCGCATAGGAAAATCCCATGTTTCATTTCTATCTAAATATATGGTTGCATTAAGCTGGTTATTGGGGGGATAAATATAATTCTTAATATCACCAATATAACTAGCTCTATGCATTATTCCTAATTGCATGGGAGATAAGTATCCCCACATCCTGTGGTCCATTATATTATTTGTGCAATAAGTTTTTGGATCAGTAGGCTCACAACTCCAATCCGGATTATTATCTGGACACCATTTCTCTTTACCTGAATTAAAGATATCTAATAAATAATCCGAGTGTTCTTCATTGCAGGTTTCCTGTTGACTACTCATATTATTTGAATACAAATGCTTCAATGAAAAATTATGACCTAATTCATGCAATAAAACGCGTGCCGTCTCATAACGCAACTCTCCTTCTTTTTGTCCATATAAGTTAATATAAAGAGCTGCAGTTCTTAGAATATTCTTAGACCCACCTAAACTTGCAGAACCATTCCTTTTATCTTTTCCAAATGGTTTTTGAACAAAAATATGCAATATAGAATCTTGCCCAGGTAATGCTGTACTGCTTATAAAATCAGTCTCTTCTAAAAAAATTATATCTATCAAACTTAATTGAAAACCACTATTTGAAATATAACAAGAACCACATATTGATTCTTGTGGTTTTAAAGGCTTTTCTAAATTCGACAACATAGAATTTGCATAATGAATAATATTTTTCAAGTGTACAATATCTTCCGAGTTGTTTTTATAATTTTCATAATTTTCTGAATTTATAATTACGAATTTTGCTTTAATCACTTTCTGACCAGCAAAAGGATTTTTTAAAGAATTTAAAGGAATAAAATTATTTTTTTCTTTATAAAATTCAAATAACACCTCAGATTTACTCCCACAATCTTGTTGGCTATAACAAGTTATTGCAATAAAACACCAGAAAATTAGCCATAAAAATATTCTCCAAATTAACATTGCAAAATTTTCAATCCTCTTCTAAAATATTTTGATTCAATTCGGCTATATACCGTAGCAACTGTTGTCTTCCATGTCTTTTAACCGACGAAGTGACAAAATGTGCAGGAATATAAATCCAATCTTTACGCATATTATCAATAAATGCACGAACGTTTTTGCTTGTTACCGCTTGTTTATTTTTATCTTTTTTAGTAAATATCAGATTAAAAGGCACTTTTAAAAGCGATAATTGTTTTAAAAATTCCACATCAATATCCTGAGGATTATGCCTACTATCGATTAATACAAAAACTGTTATTAAGTTTTCTCTTTCAACAAAATACTCTTCAATCATGAGTTCCCATTCTTTCCTTTGCTTTTGCGACCTTTTTGCATAACCATATCCAGGAAGATCAACTAAGTACCAAGGTGTAGGTGAAACAGTATCCTCAATTTTAAAATGATTAATAAGAGTTGTTTTACCAGGAGTCGAAGACACCTTAGCTAAGCTTTTTCTGCCTGTAAGCATATTAATCAAGGAGCTTTTTCCTACATTAGACCTTCCAATAAAAGCATATTCAGGAAGCAATTCTTCAGGACATTGACTTAACCTAGAACTACTTTTCACAAATTCAGCCTGTCGAATAATAACTTCCTCTTTTGATAAATTTTCCATATTTTAAACTAATCAATTTTCTTCAAACTTTAATCGATTTCTATAAATATCAATTGCTTCAAAAATTGCTCTTCTAAATGAACTAGCATCTGCTTTATTTTGTCCAACTATGTCAAATGCAACCCCATGATCTGGAGATGTTCTTATAAAAGGTAAGCCTCCAGTATAATTAGTTCCATAACCATTAGATAAGCTTTTAAAGGGAATTAAACCTTGGTCATGATACATAGCTAATATCAAATCAAATTTACTTTGATAATTTCTAGCGAAAAATGCATCAGCACTGTAAGGCCCAAAAGCTCTAGCGAAAGCATTCTGATTAAAATGTTCAATGGCAGGAACTATGGCTTCTCCCTCTTCAGATCCTATTAATCCTTCGTCACTTGCATGAGGATTTAAACCCAAAACTGCTATTTTAGGATGATTAATTCCAAAATCTTTTTGCATGGTTAGAGCTGATAATTGTAATTTATTTAATACATTTTTGAAGGTAATATTTTTAGAAACCTCATGTATAGGAATATGCTCACTCATTAAAGTTACCCTAAAATCATCTTCAAAAAGTATCATCAATATTTCAGAAGATTGAAAAAATGATTTAAAGTAAGGAGTATGACCAACAAAAGGAAAAGCTTCTGATTGTGTATTAGCCTTATGAATAGGAGCCGTTACTAAAACATCAATATCCTCATCTTTTAGACATTGCGTAGCCACCTCCAGAGATCTAATCGCATATTTACCACCGTCTTGGGTTAATTTTCCTGGACTCAAAAGTACATCTTCGGTCCAACAATTAAATATATTAATTTGATTTTCATTTAAATCTTCAAAATTTCGGATATTAACATATTGAAAAGAAGTTGCGTTTAATTGTCTTTTATAGAAATTAATTACTTTAGATGAACAAAATATCACCGGGATGCAATGATTCAACATTGCAGTATTAGAAAATATTTCTATAATTATTTCTATACCAACACCATTTAAATCTCCACTAGTAATCCCTACTATTGGTTTTTTCATAATCGTAATTTTAATATATTGCAAGATACATAAAGAAAAAATAAAATCGCGATTGCCTTGTATTTAAAATACAAAACAATTCTCTCCTCTCTTATAATTATAACAATATTAGCTTAATTCATAAAAGAAAATAAAGAAGCTATAAGGAAAGTCAATATAATAAAATTTAAGGACACATATTTTTTTCGTAATTTTGATAAAAGAACTATTATCAATAAAAAAAGCATGAATATAATAGAGAAACAAGAGGAAATAATTGAAGAATTTGCTTATTTCGAGGATTGGACACAAAAGTATGAACATATTATAGAGTTAGGTAAAGATTTACCTTTAATTGATTCTTCTTATAAAAAGGATGAATATTTAATTAAAGGTTGCCAATCTCAGGTATGGTTATTTGCAGAAAAAGGAGACGATAACAAGGTCTATTTTACTGCTGATAGCGATGCTATTATTACCAAAGGTTTAGTTGCATTAATGATTGAAGTACTTTCTGGTCAACCAGCTAAAGACATAGCTGAATCTGATATTTATTTTATCGATAAAATTGGCTTAAAAAGTCATTTATCCCCCACCAGAAGCAATGGTCTTTTATCTATGCTTAAGCAAATGAAACAATATGCAATCGCATTTCATGCACAATCATTACAAAAATCATAATTATGACAAAAGATGAAATAAAATTAAAAGCTCAGGAGATTTTGGAAACAATATATGACCCCGAAATCCCTGTTAACATTGTAGCATTAGGCTTAGTGTACGAAATTAATGTACCTACTGAAGATTCTGTTCAAATTATTATGACTTTAACAGCTCCAAACTGTCCTGTTGCGGGTGAAATAGTACAAGAAGTACAACAAAAAGTTAGTACTATAGAAGGTTTAAATGACGTTCATGTTCAATTAACTTTTGATCCTCCATGGGACAAGAGCATGATGACGGAAGAGGCTTTATTAGAACTTGGTTTTCTATAAATTCTCATTTAAAACAAAAATTAATCTTTGCAATTGATGGGTCATTTTTGAAAAACTTTGATCATTTTTCAAAGACTCATCATTTAGCATAGATTCAAAAAACAATTTAATAAATTGCTTATTATTCATCGGTTTAATTTGTGGAAGATTACGCATTTGCATAAATTGTCTAATATAAAATAAGACTTCTTCTTTTCCATGTATAACTCCATCTTCAGGATCTATATAATGTGCAATCTGTATATTTTTCTCCCCGTCTTTCTGATAAAAATGAAGTAAATTATCAAAATATCCCATTAATAATAAATCAGGAATATTTAAAACAAAAATAGGAATATCTAAAGTTTCACAAATTGCAATATACAATAAAGCTAAACTATACTTATTTCCTACACCTTCCAACATTAAATGGAAAGGATTATAACTTAAAAATCCACCTTCAGGAAATAATTTAAAATTATAATAATTATAAAAAATCGAATTAATCAAATAAATCTGTTCAAAAGCAGTTAGTGTATTATTTACCTCTAACCATACATTAATTTTAATTTGATTAAAAATTGTATAAAATCTTTCCTTTTCAATACTATTATCCATCCATCGACTTATCAAAAAGGAAGCTTCTATTAAGTTGGGATTTTCTTTTCTAGACCAATTTTGAAAATCATTAAAGATTTCTTTAAATCTAAAATCCTGCATAATGATGCCTAAGCGTTCTTTTATAATGAGATTCTCACTTTGATTATAAACATACTCTAAGCTGGGCAAAACATCTATTCCATAAGCATATAGCGCTTTTTCAGCCTCTTTAAAAACACCTTCATCATTGTCTTCTAATAGATATATAATAGCTTCTAAACGCTTATCAATACGCATAAGATATAAGTATTCTTTTATTAGAAACAAAGTTAAGAATTTAGGCACTTTAAAATAAATAAAATAAAGCAAAAAGAAGAATTTGAAAATTATTCATAAATAGAGTATTTTTGCAATAAAAATTATAATTTAATAAAATACTATTATGAATTTCCAATTAACTGAAGAGCACTTAGCCGTGCAACAAGCAGCTCGAGAATTTGCTCAAAATGAATTATTACCTGGAGTAATAGAAAGAGACACCAATCAAATTGTGCCTATTGAACAGTTAAAGAAACTAGGCGAATTAGGTTTTTTAGGAATGATGGTTGACCCTAAATATGGTGGTTCAGGAATGGATACCATTTCGTATGTTTTAGCAATGGAAGAAATTTCCAAAATTGATGCTTCGGTTTCTGTTGCGATGAGTGTTAACAACTCTTTGGTTTGTTGGGGATTAGAAACATATGGCACAGAAGAGCAAAAAGAGAAATACTTACGTCCTTTAGCTACAGGAGAGAAATTAGGTGCGTTTTTATTAAGTGAACCAGAGGCAGGATCAGACGCAACTTCTCAAAGAACTACTGCAATTGACAAGGGTGATCATTATGTTATTAATGGAATAAAAAACTGGATAACGAATGGTTCTACTGCTTCTTATTATCTAGTAATTGCTCAAACAGATGCTGAAAAAAAACATAGAGGTATTAATGCTTTTATTGTTGAAAAAGATTCTCCAGGTGTTACCGTTGGCCCTAAAGAAGATAAATTAGGAATTAGAGGTAGCGATACACACAGTATCTCTTTCCAAGATGTTATAGTTCCAAAAGAAAATAGAATTGGTGAAGATGGATTTGGTTTTAAATTTGCAATGGCAACTTTAAATGGTGGTAGAATTGGTATTGCTTCACAAGCTTTGGGTATTGCTAGCGGTGCAATGGAATTAGCTATTAAATACTCAAAAGAAAGAAAAGCATTTGGTACTGAAATAATGAATCATCAAGCTATTGCATTTAAATTAGCAGATATGGCTACACAAGTAGAAACTGCACGTTTACTATGTTTAAAAGCAGCTTGGCATAAAGATCAAGGTTTGGACTATTCTCAATCAGGAGCTATGGCAAAATTATATGCTTCTGAAATAGCACAATCTGTAACTTCTGAAGCCGTTCAAGTACATGGAGGATATGGTTATGTTAAAGAATTCCATGTTGAAAGATTAATGCGCGATGCTAAAATCACACAAATCTATGAAGGAACATCAGAAATTCAGAAAATTGTTATAAGTAGAGGAATATTAAAGTAAATTTAAAATCCAAAGTAAAAAAGCAGGACACATAATCGGGTCCTGCTTTTTTATTTTGCAAATTTTTATAAGTATATATAAAGATTGACTATTTATAAATTTTTATTCTTTAATTCACCATTTAAATAATAAACATAGCTATAACTTTTTGCAGTATTCTCATTAAAAATGGTAATTGTATATAAAACTCCCTCTTCTTTTGAATTCATTTCAGAACTTGATCGAATAGATAAAGTACGTACATCTAATGGATCCAAAATTTCTTCTTCGTTTTTTAAATCATCTAGAGTTTTATCAATCAAATTATAAGCAAATTCTAAAGAAATTTCATTATCAATTTGAAACATATAATTTGTGGGCTCTCCTTCTACCTCTAAACTTATATTACTTTTCTTTTCCCAAAAACCACCATCATAGGCCCATTGTTCTTGCTTTAAACTATTTGGATCTTTGGTAACATCTACAACAACTGTATTGTGCGTACCATTTTGTCCTCTTATGATAATACTTGTATACCAAGCATCTTCAGTAAATTTATTTTGTAATTCTTCAGATAACTGAATTAAGCTTTCCTTTTGAAAATTAAAACCTTTCTTACAAGAAGAGAATAATAAACTTGAAATAAGAATTGTAGATAGAAATACTATTTTTTTCATTTTTATAGCAAATATAAAACTTTTACTACAAAAAAGTAAATTAAATTTATTCATATCGATCAATCTGCTCCATAAGCATCTTTCTTGCAAAGTGAATTCTACTTTTTATTGTTCCTAAAGGTTCATCTAAATCAGATGCAATTTCTTTATATTTATAACCCTTATAGTATAAAATAAAAGATTGACGAAAAATCTTTGGTAAACGAGCGATTTTACCACGAATTTCTTTCAAATTAAAATTGGCATAACCTCCATTCCTTGCAACCTTTTCAGTTTCAAATAAAAAATAATCTTCTGGAGCTTCGGTATTAACCTTTTTAAAACGTTTGTTTTTTCTATAATTATTAATAAACAAATTGCGCATTATAGTATAAAGCCATGCTTTAATATTACTTCCTTCTTTGTAGTGATGCATGTTTTTCAAAGCTCTAAACATAGTATCTTGTACCAAATCATTTGCATCGTCTTCATTTTTAGTAAATGATAAAGCAAAAGGTTTTAAATATTCGACATTATCAACTAAAATTTTATTAAATTCGTTCTGTTCCATAATTTGTATTTTATTCTTTTAAACTAATAACCTATTTATCTATAAAAAGTTCTAAATTAAAATAAAAAAGTTTAAGAAATAAATAAATAGATTACACCATACAAGGTACAAAATCAAATATTAAGTTACAAATTTAATTATATATAAAAATCAAGATTTAACATACCTAAGTTGTAAAATGTTAATTTTCTAAAATAAATCAACATTACTAAAGACTTATAAATCATTTCATTTTGAAAGAATTTAAAGATTATTATAATATTTTAAGAGTTACGCCACGCGCGACAGATGTAGAAATAAAAAAATCTTATAGAAAACTTGCTTTATTATACCATCCTGACAGAAATCCTTCTGGAGAGCAATTCATGGATTATTTTATGGAAATTCAAGAAGCTTATGAAATTTTATCGAATCCAGAAAATAGAAGAAATTATGATTCCGAATTTATAAAAAAATATGGAAGTTTAAGTTCAAAGCATATCAAAACGGCTGAAAACTTATTAAATGAATTTACGCATTTGTCTTTATTATCTAAAGAATATTTTAAAGGAGGAATCCCCAAACAAATCATTATTGATTATTTTATATTTTTAATTTCTCCCCCACATCCTAATATTTTAAAGAATCATTTAAATATACAAGAATGGGAAAACTTAGCAAATAATATTTTTAAAGTTTTACCTCTTTTTCATTATTTAGACCTTATGGATTACGAAGAAGAAATACAAATATTAATTCATAATAATAAGAAAGAAGAGTATTTAGAGGTAATTAATAAAATACGCAAAAGGCATACTCTTCAACGAATTAAGCCATTTACAATAATATTAATAAGCTTAATAATCGTTTTTTTAATGTATAAATATGCTTAAAATGTAAAACCTAATAATTAAAAATTCTTAGTTAATAGACGATAGAAACAGCCAGAATTCTAAAAAAATAATATCTTTGAATAATTCTTTAAATAGTCAATATCTTAAAATAGATCAATAAAGTTTATGAAATCATCAATATTCTCATACTTTTTTTTAGCATTACTATTTTTTAATTCTATAATTTCTTATGGAAGTACCAAAAGAGAATTCCGTGCGGCATGGAT
>Ga0079225_10000338_pt1 | contig 24897 bp, 24 predicted proteins | sample Poulit2012_FD_76344 | JGI IMG/M metagenome (GOLD analysis project Ga0079225, IMG submission 76344) | Agricultural soil microbial communities from Georgia to study Nitrogen management - Poultry litter 2012 | ecosystem: Environmental > Terrestrial > Soil > Agricultural land | place: USA: Georgia... | reverse complement strand
GATGCAAGTACACTAAATTGTAAATCCATGATTAATCCTCTCCGTCTTCCTCCAATAGTTCTTCTCTTTCTTTTAAATCATCAATAATATCGCTAATAGGGGAATCCTTTTTCCTGGTTACTTGTAACCTGTCAATATTTGTCTCAATTGCTTCCGACAAAAAATCTTCTTCCTCTGTGGAAAAGGTAAATCCTTCTATCGCATTCACAAAATAATTCTGTTCATTATTTACATTTACTTTCCAAATTGGAGCAAATACTTGAACACCACTCTCGGAAGGAACTCGTGTATGAAATCCAATTTTTACATCTTCTATGTTATCCCCTGCGTAAAGTTCATTAGAGTTATACAATTTTTCAATAGCATGCATCGGTGTAATCAGCTTCTGTTTCTCATCTAATGTTTCAGCCTCACCTAGCATAGTTTGAGAATAATACTCCACTTCATTTTTATCATTCAAGAAAAGTAAAACAAGTCCATTCTGATTGAAATATACCGGTCGTCTTTCTTTATTTTGGAAGTAAATAATAATATTCAAATCTTTATTCCAATTCCAATACGAATAATTATCAGGTTCAGAAACAATATCCGTTAATTTCTCTTCCATACTATCTTTGGATAAATTCTCTTTTATATAGATTGGTTTGTCTAGCTCTGAAACAATTAAGTAATTATCAAAAATAAATGGATCCTGCTTTACTAAACTTTTATTATCTTTCAAGTCCTTTTCATCAAAATAATGTTGTTTTACAGAAATGAAACTCTCTTCATATTCCTCTTCAGGAAGCTCGTTAAAAGTAATATCTTCTGAACGCAACTGCTCTTCAATAGTCGAAGATTGTTCTTCCCATATCGCAATATCTGATAGTTCCTTTTTCTCGAGAAACTGAGCCAAAAGATAAATATCTAGGATGAAAAAGCTCAAGATTAGCAACGCTTTTATTTGTCCCCAATGCATTATCCATCCTCACCTTTCTCAGGATTATCACGATAATCATCCGCATCAAATCGCACCCACTCGTTCTCATATACGATAAACCATTCCGGTTTTAATGTCAGACTGCGATCATCTGTCACACTCAAATAATATCCGACACGAATATCTTTCATATTATCAAGCTTTAAATTACCTTTATTTTGTTCTATCAACTTTATTAGTTTTTCACCTGAGATGAGTTCCGAATCCTCGTTATTTAACACATTTCCGACTTCTACAAGTGGTCTAACGTAATTATATAATTCTTGGTCTCTCCATTCTTGCTCAATTACGCTTAAGTGATGATTGTCAGATAAAGGATAACCTTCATAAGTCATTCGATAACGTATCTTATTCGTTACTTTGTTCATAGAAGTTAAATTAAAATTATTTGTCCAACCATGCTGTTCGTTTATGTGATTAACACTTCTATCTATTAATTCCGCTGCGGGTATACGATCATAGTTAGAACCAATCGGGTTAATATATTCCAGTGACAAATCATCATTCTCCACCTGCATTCCTCTTTGTCCATCTGTAAAATATGCTTCACGAACATTTGGTGTTACTAGTGATGGATTCGGAAACAATGCATTAATAAATTGTTCTGGCTTAATCTTTTTAGCTATCACTGTTTTCTCTGGTAATGACTTTTCTTCTTTAGGAATATAAATATCATTATCTTCTGTTTGTAAGGTGATATATTCTTCTAATTCTTTATGATCTTGTACTAGGTAACTGAGCAATTGTTCGTAAGTTTGCGATTTATCCGTCTTTGCCTTTATTTGCCTACGATTATCATCTGATTTGATAATAACATCTACAAGCTGCTCATCCCCATCTAATGATAAATAAATTCGATCAAATGACCAGTTACCGACCTCGATATCATCATTAAATGTAAAAAGACTTGTAACAAGTTCTGCAGGAATTTTGCTAGGGAAAATTATCTCAACATACCGACTATCACCCGGATTCCACTTTGCTTCAGATGTATCATAATCATATAGAACCCATGAAGTCATTTCCTGATAAAATGAAAGCATATCTCCTGGTTCCTTAAACCCTTTTAAGTCTACCTGATTATTAAATATAACTTTAGAAGGATGAATCAGTTCATTTTTTGATTTTTCTTCCCCGCCTACATCCACTTCATTTACATAATCAGCATCTTGTAAGTAATCATAATTAGGTTGATAACTCCAAAGAATAAATGACAATAAAAGACTTATCCCAATCAAAACAACCAATACAAATGATTTCATTGTCTCGTAATTCATATATTTTTCCCCCGCTTCCCTTGCACGAGCGGCAAGGTAAAGGAGATAACTGTACCTTTACCTTCTATACTACGAGCCCAAATTTCCCCGTAATGTAACTCGATTAACTCTTGCGTAATTGCAAGCCCTAGTCCAGTACCACCAAACTTCCTTGTTCTTGCTTTATCTACGCGATAAAAGCGGTCAAAGATTTTTTCTAATTTATCATAGGCAATACCGATGCCCTCATCTCTGACACTAACAACAATTTGTGTCATTTGGTGCCTTAGTTGGACTGTTATATTCCCGCCATCTGGTGAATACTTAATGGCATTCGAAATAATATTATCCAGTACTTGTGTCATTCTATCAGGATCAATCCATACGGTGAATTCCCCTTCTGGAACTTCCTTTATAAAATGAATATTACTGTCTTTTGCATTCATTTCAAAACGTTCTATTACATTCATTAAAAATGGCCGGAAATCAAGATTCTCTCGACTCAATGACATTTCTTTGCTGTCTACCCGAGATAATTGCAACAAGCTATTCACCATTCGAATCATGCGCTCTGTTTCATTTTGTGTTACTTCTAAGAATTTCGGTGCCAACTTTTCATCTTTCCACGCACCATCTGTCAGCGTCTCTAGGTAACTTCTTAATGTCGTCAACGGTGTACGTAATTCATGTGACACATTGGAAACAAATTCACGTCGTTCCCTTTCTACTTTTTCATCTTCTGTCACATCACTTAACACTGCTATAAGACCGCTTGGTGGGCTGTTCACATGTTGATCATATATAGTAGAAAAGTTTGCCCTTACGAGGAAGACCTCATCTTCTCCTTGACTAAAATCTAGAATAACTGAACCACTTTCTTGTAATTCACTAAAGTTTTGGACTTGATCATCAAGTGCTAGCAGATTCACTAAATCCTTGCTAATAAGACTGTTTGGATTTTGTCTAAAAAACTGTCCTGCCGCTTCATTAATTAGCGATATTTCTCCTTTTTCATCTGTTGCAATAACTCCTTCTGACATATGTTCAAGAACTGAACTCAATTTTCTCTGTTCTTGTTCCGTTGTTGCTATGGAATGTTTTAATCGATCATTTAAATGGTTAAAAGTCACAGCAAGTTGGCTAATCTCATCTTTCCCATACACTTTTACCTTCTGAGAAAAGTCCCCTCTTGCCATTGTCTGCGCCTGTCTACGCATTTCCACTATAGGTTTAGTAATTGCCCTAGCTACAAGGATACCGAGCAGAATAGAGACAATCAACGCTATACCAGAACCTTTTAAAAATATATCATTAATATCTGCCAATTGGCTGTAAACACCTTCAAGTGAGGTTTCTAAATAGATAGCACCCTGTACGTCTCCATCATCACTTTCCTCACCATGTTCATTTACAACAATTGGTTCTACTCGCACAAAAATTCGTTCACCAGTCTTGCTATCCAGCAATGTATTATCTGTTGCGGTTTGGAATTTTAGTGCGTTCTGAACGATAGGCTCTGTAATCTTTTTTCCAACAACTTCATGATTGACATAATCATTTGTCCCAAGTACTCTTCCCTGTCCATTTAGAACTTGGATAGTTGTTGCACTTGATCGTTCCATATCATTAACGATATTTTGAACATCTTCTTGTAAGGTCGGTTCATCCGAGTCATCTTCGGGACGCTCTTTTTCAAAAGCTTCTTCAACATTATAGCTCAACAATCTTATACGATCATTTACAGATTCTTTAAAATTACCGAGAAGCTCTGTTTCCACCTCACGTGCAACATAAGAGCCAATAACCTGTACGGCAATGACCAGCAGTAAAATATAAATAATGATGAACTTCAATTGTATCGAATGTAAAAAACCGACCTTTTTCATAAAACATTACTCCTCTTCCGGTTGACGCAAATAATAACCTACACCTCTTCTAGTTACGATCCAATCCGGATTACTCGGGTCTTCTTCAATCTTTTCTCTTAGTCTTCTAACCGTCACATCCACTGTACGTACATCTCCAAAATAATCATAACCCCATACAGTTTCAAGTAAATCCTCACGTGTCATAACTTGTCCAATATGACGCGCTAAATAATAAAACAATTCAAATTCACGGTGAGTTAAATCTATGTGTGCGCCGTCCCTTGAGACACTGTATGCCTCTGGATGAATAGTCAAATTACCGATATGAATATCTTTTTTCTCTGATCCTGCACTCTCTTGCACCTGCTGCTGTCTACGCAAGTTTGCCTTCACACGTGCAATAACCTCTCTATTACTAAATGGCTTTGTCACATAGTCATCTGCACCTAGCTCTAGCCCAAGCACTTTATCAATTTCAGAATCTTTTGCTGTTAACATAATAATGGGCATGTTTTTTGTTTTTCGTATTTCACGACATACTTCATTCCCGTCTTTTTCCGGCAGCATTAAATCAAGCAATATTAAATCAGGGTCTTCTGATTCTGCAATTTCTACCGCCTCATTACCATCATATGCACAAACAACCTCATAACCTTCATTCTCTAAATTAAATTTCAAAATCTCTGCAATTGGTTTCTCATCGTCTACAACCAATACTTTTAAAGCCATTTTTTATTTCCCCGCTTTCTTCATACTATTTTATATCAACTTAAATTAATCATTAAATTCACTTACTCTTTATTCTAACTTATTTTGCAACAATTGTCTTGGTATCCTAGCCGATAGATGTCGAGTAATCATTATCATCGCCTATACTAGCTACTAATAACTAATATTATACATCAAAATAAAACTCCTGCCCTAGTGGGAAGGAGTTTTATGGATTAAACAACTAACGGTAAACACCGCGGACAATATTTGTTTGTTTACGATCTGGTCCAACCGAAAAAATGGACAATGGAATCTCTGTTAATTGTGCAATTCGTTCTAAATAATGTCTTGCATTGTCAGGTAGTTGATCAAGGTTTTGAACATTTGTTATATCTTCAGTCCACCCTGGCAACTCTTCATAAATAGCCTCACACTCAGCTAAAACATTCAGATTAGCTGGGAATTCTTTGATCACTTCGCCCCGATAACGATAAGCAACACAAATTTTTAATGTTTCAATACCTGTTAATACATCAAGTGAATTAAGTGATAAATCCGTTATACCACTGACTCGTCGTGCATGACGTACTACAACACTATCAAACCAACCTACACGACGTGGTCTCCCTGTCGTTGTACCATATTCACGACCAACATCACGAATTTTATCCCCTATCTCATCCGTTAGTTCTGTTGGAAATGGACCATCTCCAACTCTTGTTGTATAAGCTTTCGATACCCCTACAACAGTTGAAATTTTGGAAGGCCCAACACCTGAACCAATAGTAACTCCTCCTGCAACAGGATTCGATGATGTTACATACGGATAAGTACCTTGGTCTAGATCAAGCATGACCCCTTGAGCACCTTCAAAAAGAACACGACGTCCTGCATCAAGTGCATCATTTAAAACAACAGAAGTATCACAAACATATTGCTTTAACTGTTGACCATACTCATAATATTCTTCTAAAATATCATCAACTGCAATCGGATCTGTTTCATACACTTTTTCAAATAAACGATTTTTTTCCTGCAAATTCTGCTCTAACTTTGCACGAAATACATCCTTATCCAATAAGTCAGCAATCCGTATACCACAACGTGCAGCTTTATCCATATAAGCAGGTCCAATACCCTTTTTAGTTGTACCTATTTTATGAATGCCTTTATCCTCTTCTTGCAAAATATCCAATTTAATATGATAAGGCAAAATAACATGAGCACGATTGCTCACTCGTAAAGAATCTGTATTAATATTTTTATCATGTAAATAGTGTAATTCTTCCATAAAGGCTTTCGGATCAATAACCATTCCGTTGCCGAGTACACTCGTTTTTTCCTTAAAGAAAATACCTGAAGGAATCAGATGCAATTTATACGTAATGTCATCGAATACAATCGTATGCCCAGCATTATTTCCACCTTGATATCGTGCCACCACTTCTGCATTCTGTGAAAGGAAATCTGTAATCTTTCCTTTCCCTTCGTCACCCCATTGTGTGCCTACTACAACTACTGAGGACATCTTGCACCTCCAGAAAATTATTAATCAATTTATGTTTTACCTTTGTTATTTTATCAATTTTAAAGCACTTAGTCAATTGAATTACGAACGTTAGAGCAAAATAACTCTTGAACGTTCGGATTTAGGTCATTAAACTGGAACGGTAGGTGGCACTTCTGTCCCTTCATAACGAAAATCAAGATCAACGAACTTGTTAAACTCTTTCACAAAAGCAAGTTCTACAGTACCAGTTGGGCCATTACGTTGTTTAGCAAGAATAATTTCTATGTTTTGTTGTTCTGATTCATTGTCATAATAATCATCTCTATAAAGAAATCCAACGATATCAGCATCTTGCTCAATACTCCCTGATTCCCTAAGATCAGACATCATCGGTCGCTTATCTTGTCTCGCTTCTACACCACGGGATAGCTGTGATAAAGCAATAAGAGGTACTTCCAACTCCCTTGCCAGACTTTTTAATGAACGGGAGATTTCCGATACTTCTTGTTGCCTGTTTTCGCGTGAATTTTCGCTTCCTTGAATAAGTTGCAAATAATCAATGATAATCATGCCTAAACCATGTTCCTGTTTCAGACGACGACATTTCGAACGAATATCAGACACACGTATGCCTGGTGAATCATCTATATAAATACCAGCATGCGATAAACTTCCCATCGCCATTGTTAACTTTCCCCAATCATCCTGCTGCAACTTCCCTGTCCGTAGACGCTGGGAGTCAATATTTCCTTCCGCACAAAGCATCCGCTGAACAAGCTGTCCTGCACCCATTTCCAGGCTAAATATTGCTACATTTTCATCCGTTTTAATAGCTACATTTTGTGCTATATTCAATGCAAAAGCAGTTTTCCCCATAGAAGGACGTGCAGCAACGATAATTAAATCATTACGTTGAAAACCGGATGTCATACGATCAAGATCACGGTAACCAGTTGGAACACCTGTCACATCATCTTCACGGTGATGCAACTGCTCAATATCATCATAAACCTCAATAAGCACATCTTTTATTGGTTTAAATGCTTTAACATTCTTCCGGCTGGAAACCTCTAGAATCGTCTTTTCTGCTTCATCTAGCACTTCTTCCACTTGATCTTCTTTTGAAAATGTATTCGTCACAATATCTGTAGCCGACTGAATCAGCCGTCGTAATACAGCCTTCTCCTCAACAATACTGCAATAATAATCAATATTAGCTGCGGTCGGAACACTTGATGCTACATCTGTTAAATAGTTAACACCACCTGCTATTTCCAACTTCTGATTATTAGACAGCAATGTTGTAACTGTTACGAGATCAATAGGCTCCCCTTTTTCAAATAACTCAAACATTGCTTCAAAAATAACTTGATGATTAGCTCGAAAAAAGTCATTAGCTACAAGACGTTCTGAAGCACCTGAAAAAACATTTGGTTCTAAGAAAACGGCTCCTATGACCGCTTGCTCCGCTTCTATATTATGTGGCGGGACCCGTTCATTCATGCTTACTCCCCCGTTCTATTCACTAACTTACGCTTCCGCCGTTACGTTTACAGTGATAATTGCATCCACATCATGGTGTAATTTAATTGGAACTTTCGTATACCCCAATGATCGAATAGGATCCTTCATTTCTATTTTGCGTCGATCTACTTTAATATCGTGGCTTTTATGCAATTCTTCTGCAATTTGTTTATTCGTAACAGATCCAAATAATCTACCATCTTCACCTGATTTAGCTTTAATATCTACTGTCATGTCCGCTAACTTTTGTTTTAACTTTTCAGCCTTTGCTTTTTCTTCTGCTTCATCAGCAGCCTTTTTTTGCTTTTTTGCCTTCAATTTTTTTAAGTTACCAGGTGTTGCCTCTTCTGCATAATTATTCTTTAACAAAAAGTTATTCGCATAACCTGTAGGGACATCTTTCACTTCACCTTTTTTCCCTTTTCCTTTTACATCTGTTAAAAATATTACTTTCATTTTATGTTCTCCCTTCGAAATAGACTTTTAGTTTCTCTTGTAGCAATTCTTCTGCTTCTTTTAGAGTCATATCTGATAGTTGAGTTGCGGCATTTGTTAAGTGACCACCGCCGTCCATCTCTTCCATAATAATTTGAACATTAATTTCTCCAAGCGAACGTGCACTTACTGCAATTTTATCCCCTTTAATTTTTGCAAACACAAAAGAGGCACTCACATCTTCAATCGTTAAAAGTGTATCCGCAGCCTGGGCAATTGTTATTTTATCATAGATATCATCTTCTTCGGCAACTGCAATAGCAAGCGAGTCATATGAAATATATGATCTTTCAATCAATCTATTTCGTTGAACTACCGTTCCTAAGTCTTCTTTTAAAAAGCTTTGAATTAATACAGGATCAGCGCCTTTAGCCCGTAAGTACGAAGCTGCATCAAACGTTCTTGATCCCGTACGCAGCGCGAAACTTTTCGTATCAACAATAATTCCTGATAAAAGGGCTGTTGCTTCTAATGTAGACAGTGGCTTTTTATTCGGTTGATATTCAATTAACTCTGTTACAAGTTCTGCAGTTGATGATGCATATGGCTCCATATAAACAAGTGTTGGATTATCAACAAAATCCTCCCCACGTCGATGATGATCAATTACAACTTTATAAGAAGCCTGGCGTAATAACTTCTCATGGGCAGCCATATCAGGTCGGTGGGTATCGACAACGACTATTAAACTTCTACTCGTATAAATAGCCTCCGCTTCCTCTGGCCCTATAAAGTATTTCCAAAGATTCTCCTGTTGTTTTACATGTTCCATCGCACGCGAGATTCCTGTGAGTATATCATTTTGATCATAAACAATATACCCTTCCACATTATTTGATTTAGCAATATTTAAGACTCCAATTGCTGAACCAAGCGCATCCATATCCGGTGACTTGTGACCCATGATAATCACATTATCACTTTCTTTCACAAGTTCTTTCAAAGCATGAGATATGACCCTTGCTCTTACTCGGGTTCGCTTTTCCATTGGATTCGATTTACCACCATAAAAACGTACTTTTCCAGAGTCATCACGAATGGCAATTTGATCTCCCCCACGTCCAAGCGCTAAATCAAGACTTGACTGGGCAAGCTTTGCAAGTTCTGGAATATTTTCATTACCAGTTCCGACTCCAATACTTAAAGTCACAGGATTACGTTGTACTTCCTCTACATCTAATTTTTTCATCTCATCTAATATTTCAAAGTTAGACTTCTCTAGTAAATCCAATGTTCGTTGTGTAAATACTCCTAAAAACCGATCCTGCGATGTTCTTTTTAAATAAAATTGATATGCATCTGCCCATTGATTCAAGACAGAAGTAATACGTGAATTAAGATGACTCTTCACATTATCACTCATATTACGGGAAATTTCCTCGTAATTATCCAAATAAATATGTGCGAGCACTATCTTTTCATCTTCATAGAGCTGTTTTAATTCTCGTTCTTCTGTTCGATTAAAAAGATACAAGACACGAGCATCCGCATCAATTGTAGTTTGAAATTGTAAATAATCTATTTTTAACCAAGTAAGTGTCGTATCATTTTCAATTTCTTCTATCAAGTCTTCCCCGTAAATAGAGAGTGACGAACCGTACAATTTCTCACCATTATTTAGTTTAATCATATATGGATTTGCCCATTTGATTTTAAAGGCCTCATCATAAATTATAATTCCCATCGGTATCTGTAGAAAAACATGTTTACCAGCATGGTCTACTTCATAAGCTAAGTTATCCATATATTGATAAATATTTTGTTCAATCTGACGTTCTTCCCGTTTCACAAAAATAACGACTACAATCAATAGTGCTGTGAAAATCACAGCAAAAATCCATTGAAAATAAGCCAAAACAGCAATAATAATCAGGGAGAGAACAATTGACGTCCATATATGATGTTGACTTAATTTTGATTTTACAAAACGTTCCAATTAGTTCAACTCCAGTTAAGTTAAGATTTACTTTCACTGATTCTCTTTTTTAGTGAAATGCCTAAATCAATTATACCAGTTATTTCGATAAGAAACATAAAAATAAATGGAATCAATAAAGTAACCACTACAGCTCCTATTGGAACAGCTTTATGGATTTTTTTATAATCTGCAATAAAGAAAATAAACGAAAAACCTTGAATAATTAATAGTATAGACAGTAGTGCCATTGCATTCACTATAACAATACCTAATGTACTTCCCTGGTCTGCTCCTCCAACAAAAGAAACAATAAGGGCAAGTAAATACAGCCAAATAATTGCTGGCGGGAAGTTAAGTTGTTTAAACGGAGGAAAACTATAATTTTCCCTATTCAGACGATTGATCACCTTATAACTAACCCATTGTGTAATTAAAGCATAAATGATGGACATAATCACCATTGTGGATGGTAATAAATCAGGAAATTGTCTCATTTGTTCTTCTATTATTTCCAACTGCGATTCTACATCGGTTCCGAATTGTAATTGAGAAGTAATAGAGTTTAATGTTGCCATCATTTCATCAATAACTAAGTTAATTTCATCAAAAATGTTAATGGAAAAGACGAACTGTAACATCGCGAGAATGAGAACAAAGCCTACTACATATGCTACCGTCCCCCTTGCCCAAGTATCATAAGCATTTTTCTTTCTATGCATACCGTTACCAATCACAATACCTCCAATAGCAGAAAGCAAAGTCATCGGTAAGGATACGATTGTTGCAAACATAGCTGTCAACAACAATGCAACAAAAGCCATGACAATACTTGGCTTCCATCCATGATGTGCTGCATAAATCGCGAATGGTACGGGCAACACAAAAATTCCCACCAATTGAAGTACTGGAATAAAAAATACGATTAACAACAACACAATATATACAGCAGTGAGCAAAGCACCCTCTGTTAGTTGTTTTGATTTGTTCATTTTTACACCTCTTAATATTTTACGCATTATTACCCTATTATCATATGATAGCAGATTAATTAGGATTATGTCACTCGAACATTGCTATATCTTAATTTGAAATGTGTGGAAGGCGCAGATTGTTAACTGTGATGGTTTAAAACATGGTATAGTATAGAAGAATGAACGACAGATGAGAGCAGGAAGATCCATATGAAGACTTTAGGAGATATTTTTATACATAGCATCAAGTTACCTAAAAGAAATGCAGCATTTGCTTTAAATAGAATTGGCATGGACAAAGTAATATTTTACATTTTTTTACTGTTGGTAATAGCATCCATTCCAGGATTAATAGAACAAATACAAACCAACGCGAATGCCCAGTCACTACAGATACAAAGTTTCTTTTTTTTAATATTTTTCTTTATTTTTTACTATCTCATTATGACAGCAGCATTACTACTAGGCATTTCACTTATTGCTTATCTTGGCAGTTGGATATCAGCCCTAACTAAACGTAAATTGCGATATTCAATCCTTTGGAAAATGGCAGCATGTATTACGACAATACCTATTATCATTTTCACAGTGATGTCTTTCTTTATTGATGTAAGTATAATTTTTCTTTCTATTTCCATTACCTTTCATATTATTGTATTTATACAGACAATATTTTTATACCCTAAAAGAAGACATTTAAGAAAAAGACAATAAAAATTCCTTTTCAATTTAACGTTATCCGAATGAATTGAAAAGGAATTTATTTTTATCATTTATAAGCTGTAGAATCCATTTATGAATAAATGATTATTCAGTTGCGAATGGCAACAACGCCATAGCACGAGCGCGTTTGATAGCTACAGTTAGTTTTCTTTGGTATTTTGCAGATGTGCCTGTAACACGGCGAGGAAGAATCTTTCCACGCTCAGAAATAAATCTTTTCAACAAGTCTACATCTTTATAGTCGATATGTGTAATACCATTTGCAGTGAAATAGCATACTTTACGACGTCTTGGACGACCACGTCTCATCTTATACACTCCTTACTAATATTAATTTGCATTTTTTATTCATTAGAACGGTAAATCATCGTCACTAATATTAATTTGCTCTCCTGCATCTTCAAAAGGACTTTGTTTATCCTGTCCTTGTTGACCTGGAGCTGTTTGCTGCTGTGGAGGACGATTTTGCTGATAACCTTGGTTATCGTTATAGCCACCGCCACCCGGTCGTTGTTGTGTCATTCCTCTTGGTTCTAGGAACTGAACACTTTCAGCTTGAATCTCAGTAACGAATACCGTTTGACCTTCTTTATTCTCATACGATCGTGTTTGGACTCGTCCATCAACACCGATCTGACTACCTTTTTTCATATAATTGGCAAGGTTTTCCGCCTGCTTTCTCCAAGTTACACAATTAATGAAGTCAGCTTCTTGTTCACCTTGCTGATTTCGAAACGGCCTGTTTACTGCTACGTTAAAATTAGCAACAGCAACGCCATTTGGTGTATAACGCAAATCGGGATCTCTTGTAAGTCTTCCTACGATAACGACTCTATTCAATCAAAATCCCTCCCATTATTGTTCGTCATTTTTAACGACAATATGACGCATAATTTCATCTGAGAACTTTGCTTGGCGATCAAATTCATTAATTGCTTTTTCATCACCTTTAAAGTTGATGACTACATAATAACCATCACGATGATCGTCAATTTCATATGCAAGACGGCGTGAACCCATTTCATCCACTTTATCAATCGTAGCACCATTATCAGTTAGGACATTGTTAAAACGTTCTACTACTGATTTTTGTGCTTCTTCCTCAACATTTGGTCGGATGATATACATAATTTCATAATCTCTCATCCTGTTACACCTCCTTTTGGTCTATACGGCTCTAAGTTCTAGAGCAAGGAGTAATTAATTTAATTACCCACAGTTGATTATTATATCAAATACTTTTTTGATATACAACTTAAATCACCGTTTGCGTTATACATTAAATCGGAAATGAATAACATCCCCATCTTGGACGATATATTCTTTCCCTTCTAATCTAACTTTACCGTTTTCTCTAGCCTTTGCCATGGAACCTGCTTCCATTAAATCTGTATATGATACTGTTTCCGCACGGATGAATCCTCTCTCAAAGTCCGTGTGTATGATTCCAGCTGCCTGAGGTGCTGTCATTCCTTTTTTAAATGTCCAAGCACGCACTTCCTGTTCCCCAGCTGTGAAGTAAGTACCTAATCCTAGCAATTCATAGGAGGTTTTAATTAATTGATCCAAACCAGATTGCTCAATTCCTAGCTCTTCTAGGAACATGTCTTTTTCTTCTTGATCTAATTGAGCAATTTCTTCCTCAATCTTTGCACTGACTACAATCACTTCTGCATTTTCAGCTTCTGCAATTGCTTTAACCTTCTCTACATAAGCATTGTTATCTCCATCCGCCACTTCATCTTCAGCTACATTTGCAACATACAAGACAGGCTTTAATGTTAATAAATGAAGGCCATGTGCAATCTTTCCTTCTTCCTCTGTCAAAGATACAGAACGACCAGGTTTTCCTTCTTCTAAGGCTTGTTTCAGCTTATTTAAGACATTGAATTCCTGTACAGCGTCTTTATCTTTTTGTTTAGCCATTTTCTCGGCTTTATCATATCGTTTTGAGACTGTTTCCAAGTCTGCCAATACCAACTCTAAATTTATCGTCTCTATATCATCAGTTGGATCAATTTTCCCGGACACATGTGTAATATTCTCATCTTCAAAACAACGAACCACCTGACAAATTGCATCGACTTGTCTAATATGAGATAAAAATTGGTTCCCTAGTCCTTCCCCTTTATTAGCACCTTCCACAATGCCAGCAATATCTGTAAATTCAAAAGCAGTTGGCACTGTTTTTTTAGGCTTGACGAGTGTTGTTAAATGATTCAATCGTTCATCCGGAACCTCTACAATACCTACGTTCGGGTCAATTGTACAAAATGGATAATTTGCTGATTCTGCTCCAGCTTTAGTTATTGCGTTAAATAACGTCGATTTTCCCACATTAGGAAGCCCAACGATTCCTGCTGTTAATGCCATGTATCCTTCCCACTCCTTCATATTTCCTGATCGTGTGAACTACTTATGTATTATAAGCCTTATTCAAATAAACAACAAATCTTCAAAATGCATTTTTACATAAATTTTCCCCTTTAAAAAGCTATTTTCAAAATCTTTTCAAGCTCAAAGGGGAAAATATTGCTCACCAAATTGATTTTATGCCTTTTCAATGATTTTTTTAAGTTTTTTTGTAAATTCATTTCTTTGTATCATAACACTTCGATCACAACCCATGCATTTAATACGTATGTCAGCACCCATACGAATAATTTTCCAACGATTCTCACCACAAGGATGCTGTTTTTTCATTTCTACTATATCATTTAAAGCAAAATCTTTATTGGCCATGTTTGCTCCTCCCTTACTCAGCTTTTTCCTCATTCTTATTAGAATAAACAACTAATCTAGGTGAAGGAATTTCTATACCCTGTTCAAACAACTGCTCTTTTACTTCTCTTCTTATTGCTCTAGCACCAGCCCATTGCATGACAGGTGTTGTTTCTGCACGTATACGTAGTACATAATTAGATAAATCAAGCATTGTTACACCGTTAATAAATGGTGTATCTACAAAAATATCATATTTATCCGGCAATGTCTCTAAAATATCTTCAACCATCTTTTCCGTTTCTACAATATCTGTTTCATACGGAAGATTCACTTCTACCATTGCAAATCCATTATGTGCAGAATAGTTTGTTACAGTATCAATATTACCGTTCGGGATAACAAATTGATGACCATAGAAACTTCTTAATTTTGTAGTACGTAAGCCGATTACTTCGACATCTCCTTCTATTTCACCGGACTCTATATAATCTCCTACTGAAAATTGATCCTCAAATATAATAAAGAAACCAGCAATGATATCTTTCACAAGACTTTGTGCACCGAAACCAATTGCTAAACCAACTACTCCTGCACCAGCAAGCATTGTTTTAATAGGTACATGAAATGTATCTAATATCATCATTATAGCAATAAACCCAATTACATAAGATAATACGTTTTGTAAAAGGTTTTTCAGTGTTTGCTCTCTTCTTTGTGTCGTTAATTGAATCGGTAAATGTCTGCGATCAGCAAAAATAGCATCAATTACTTTATTACCTATATATCTAACAACATAGGCCATAACAACGATAACTATTATTCTTAAAATAGTCTTAGCAATCCAAATCCATAATTCTGCTCCTGTTAGATACGTATACATTGAATGTATAGTCTCAGTAACCCAATCCATTATATCTCCCCTTTTTCATCTATTAATCATTTCATGTATAAAAATTACGATTTGAGCGTATAATAATAGAAATATTTTTGTGGAGGTGCTGCCTACAATGCAGCATTCAAAATACAACAAAATTGATTCTATTTACCATACAGACTCATTCGCAACTCATTTAATAAGTGATTATTTCTTATCTATATTACCTAAAAACATTCATTCCGCAACTGTTCTTTGCATTGGAACTGATCGTTCTACCGGTGATGCACTTGGCCCTATGACTGGCACACTACTACAAAAATTACGACCTGAGATATTACGTGTCCAAGGATCATTAGATAATCCTGTACATGCCCTTAACTTGAATGCAACGTTAAAGGAATTGAATGAAGCAACAGAAGATACCTTTGTCATTGCACTTGATGCATCCCTAGGCCAACTTCAATCTGTGGGCCAATTCCAGTACGGCTTAGGTTCTATTATGCCTGGTACTGCCTTAAAAAAAGAACTTCCTTCTGTTGGAGATGCATTTATTACTGGCGTTGTAAATATCTCCGGCATGATGGAGTATTCCGTTTTGCAAAGCACACGATTTTCGCTTGTTTATAATATGGCTGAAACGCTTGCTCAATCATTATTTCATATTGATTTAAAATTAAAACAATCTAGTAGAAGAAAAGCTAAAAGATTCTTTCCTTTTATCAAAATAAATAACCAATATACATCACTATAGCCACTATTGGTAATGCTGGTAATAAGTTAGTAACGCGAATTTTTGTTATGTTCAACAAATTTAAACCTATGGCTACTATGATTAGCCCTCCTACAGCTGTTATCTCATTAATTTGTTGATGTAATAATTCTGAAGGGATAATAGCTTCAATCTGACTGGCGGATACTGTGACAGCACCCTGGAAAAGAAAAACTGGTATAGCTGAAAAGATAACGCCAATACCTAGAGTTGATGTTAGTACAAGTGCTGTAAAACCATCTAGAACTGCCTTTGTCATCAATAATTCGTGATCACCCCTAAGCCCACTATCTAACGAGCCCAGAATCGCCATTGCCCCCACACCAAATATAAGTGACGCAGTAACAAACCCTTGCCCTATATTAAAAGAATTATCTTTATTTTTAAATTTGCTTGTTACCCATTCACCAAACCAATTCAGAATAGCCTCTAATTTTAATAACTCTCCCAATAATGCCCCAAACACAATACTTACTAGTACAATGATTACAGCATTTGTTTCCAATGCCATTTGCAGCCCAATTAATGTGACTGTTAAAGCAATTCCTTGCATAATAGTTTCTTTATACTTATCACCTATTTTGGTCAATAATAAACCTATTAAAGTACCTATGATGATACAGATGACATTGATAATAGAACCAAATAACATTATTCTCCCTCCTATTCACCATTTGTCCTATACGGAATTTTGAAATAGGAGCAATATGTTCCACGTGAAACAAATTTAATGATTTAACTTTTCTCATCCAACAAATTAGAGTAGTAATAGTATGTTTTTATATAAAAATTGGGTGTGGTTCTACATGAGATAATGGATTAGATATGAGTTATCCATCCAATTTTATTTTTTCATTAATGGGTAATTACTCCCTTTAAACCGGATGAATGATACAAGGACATTGGCCATAAAGCTGTTTCATAAGTAACCCCTGTATTTAATTCCTTATCTACTTGCCTTTTTAACTACTTAGCGTCATATATGCCACTGTCCCGGAGTATTGCAATTCCAATCATCACTCTGGGAATAATTGTTTGCTTTCCCCTCTTTATTTAATACTTTACAAAAAAAATAAAGTCACAATATAGAAGAAAAACAGCTTGATAACATGCTTTGCTGTTTACGGAAAAGTATAAGAAGCATCACCGTCAAATCAAAGCATGATCAAGCTGTGCATGGAATGTTTTTTCCTAATCATGTCACCCGTTCTTTAAAACCATTTATATGTCATTTTGAGCTCAATAATTGCAGCAATCGATCAAAATCGTTTTTATCATAAAAATCAATGGCAATACTACCTTTTTCCTTGTTTTTATTTTTATTGATTTTAACATTCGTACCCAGTATTTCGCGTAAATTGGATTCCTGTTCTAAAACAAACGGATCTTTTTTAATTACTTGCTTCACTTTTGGTTTTGGATCGTTCAAAGAAATAACAAGTTGTTCGGCTTGCCTAACATTTAAATGTTCATCAACCATTTTTTGAACGGCTTTTTCAAGCATGGATTTTTCTTTTAAGCCAAGCAATGCCTTCCCATGTCCCATTGATAATGCACCACTGCTAATATGAGCAATTACTTCATCGGGTAAACTTAACAATCGCATTGTATTCGTTATATGGGAACGACTTTTTCCTAACTTATTTGCTAAATCTTCTTGTGTAATACCTAGTTCAGATATTAAGTTTTTATATGCATAGGCTTCTTCAATGATTGACAAATCTTCCCGTTGTAAATTTTCTAGTAATGCTATTTCCATCATTTCATTATCATTAAAATCTTTAACAATTGCTGGAACAGTGTCTAAGCCTGCATCTTTTGCAGCTCTCCACCGTCTCTCTCCTGCAACTATTTCATAACCTTTTATACTTCTTCGCAAAATTAAAGGTTGAATAATGCCATATTCAATGATGGAGATTTTTAATTCTTCTATTGCATCTGCATCGAATGATTTCCGTGGTTGATATGGATTAGTACGACACTCATCGATTGAAATATTTTCTACAGCTTCTTCATCAGCACTTATGTCACTTATTAAAGCATTTAAGCCTTTACCTAACCTCTTGCCCAACTTCCATCACTTCCTTTGCTAATTCAAAATACACTTCTGCACCTTTGGATTTCGGATCATAGACAGTTATTGGTTTTCCATGACTTGGGGCTTCCCCTAGACGAACATTTCTTGGTATGACAGCTTTATACACTTTATCTTGGAAATACTTTTTCACTTCATCTATTACTTGAATACCAAGATTTGTTCTTGCATCTAGCATTGTTAATAAGACACCTTCAATCATTAACTGTTTATTTAAATGTCTTTGCACTAACCGAATCGTATTGAGTAACTGACTTAAACCTTCCAGCGCATAATATTCACACTGTACAGGTATAAGCACTGTATCTGATGCAGTTAATGCATTAATAGTTAAAAGCCCTAATGAAGGCGGACAATCAATTAATATATAATCATAATTATCTTTTATCTCATCAACTGATTTTTTTAGTTTCACTTCTCTTGATATAGTTGATACAAGTTCTATTTCAGCCCCGGCTAATTGAATGGTTGCCGGTATAATCATCATATCATCTACTACAGTAGGTACTGTTACATCATCTGCTCCACAATCCTCTACAAGCAAATTATATACACATTGATCCATGTCTCCCTTATTGACACCTACCCCACTAGTTGCATTTCCTTGGGGATCTATATCAATCAAGAGCACTTTATTACCAAGCGATGCCAGACTTGCTCCTAGATTGACTGTAGAAGTTGTCTTGCCTACTCCGCCTTTTTGATTTGTTATTGCTATTACTTTACCCATGATGATGGCACCTTCCTATTAAAAACTTATGAGTCTTATCATTTATTCTTTTTAACCTTGATCGTTATTTGATAGTAATCGTCTAAATCTTCTTCCTCTGATTCTACATCTATTCCTGTATCAGAAATCATTTTTAAAGACCGCTTAATTGTATTAGTTGCAATCCGAACATCCTTACTAACAAGTTTAGGTTTTTTCCTTTGTTTCTTTTCAACCGGTTTTGCATAATCACTTTTTATTAAATCATCCAACTCTCTTACTGTTAAACCTTGTTCTATTACTTTTTCATAATACTCAACTTGTTCCTCTGTCGTTTTTAAAGTCATTAATGACCGAGCATGACGTTCTGTAATCTTTTTATGTAATAGACCATCCTGAATATCATCAGGTAAAGATAACAATCTTAATCGATTAGCTACAGTTGATTGACTCTTTCCTAGACGCTGAGCTAAAGCCTCCTGCGTCAATTCATGCATTTCTAATAACATTGAGTAGGCTTGAGCTTCTTCTATAACTGATAATTCTTCACGTTGGATATTTTCAATCAATGCAAGAGAGGCTGTCTCTGTATCGGATAATTCCCTAATGATTGCAGAGATTTTTTCCCATTCTAGTAATTTAGCAGCTCTTAATCTTCTCTCACCAGCTATTATTTCATATTGATCTTCACCTTTACTTCTGACGATGATTGGCTGGATAATTCCATGCGTTTGCAAAGTTTGCGCAAGTTCCTTAATTTTTTCTTCATCAAATTCAGTTCTCGGTTGATATGCATTCGGATCAATATCCGATACGTTTAACTGCACGACGTCCACTTGATCAGCATTTTGCTCATCCACTTTAGTTCCATTTGTAAATAGTCGATTAAATGATTGCAACATTATATCCATCACCTTTACGATCAATTATTCTAAATTATGTTCCACGTGAAACAAATGACATAATGAAGGGTTAAAAGGAGCTACTATATGAAGAATATCTATCTACTAAACTTATTGAGAAACACAAAATAAACTTAACCTTTAATGCTAAGTTTATCATAAAACTCAAAGGAAACATATCAATAATTTATAAAATACCCTTTTCTATCAATAATTCTACTTCTATTAAAGTTACTCTTTGTAGGCAGCACAATGTCATTTGATATTACAATAGATCTCTATTATATATTATAATGGAGTTTTTGCAGGTGTTCCCGCTTTTCTGGGATACTTCTTAGGTGTATGTTTCGTTTTTTTAACTTGAATAATGGTTCTTTCACTATTTTCTATAGGTAAATGAAGAGTATGCTCTGCAACAGTTTCTCCACCAAGTATTTTATTGGCATTTGCTGCTGCTTTCATTTCTTCATGTGCATTTGCTCCTTTTAGTGCAATAAAGCTGCCTCCAACTTTACATAGTGGCAGACAAAGCTCAGATAAAACTGACATTCTTGCGACAGCACGTGCAGTTACAACTGAAAACTTTTCACGATATTTTGAGTCTTTACCTACATCTTCTGCCCTAGCATGAATTAAATTTACATTGTCTAACTCTAATTTCGTCACTAGTTCATCTAGAAAATGAATTCTTTTTTTCAAAGAGTCCACAATAGTTACTGAAATTGCAGGGTTAGTGATTAAAAGGGGCAGACTTGGAAATCCAGCCCCTGCCCCAATATCACATAAATTACCTTCGAAAGAAAAATAAAATGCAGGACTAATGGAATCATAAAAGTGTTTCAAGTATACTTCTTCTTTATCTGTTATAGATGTTAAGTTCACCTTTTTATTCCAACTAAAAAGTAACTCATAATATTGTTCAAATTGAGCTAGTTGTTGGTTAGTTAAGTTAATTCCTTGTTTTTCTAAAGTTAAAATAAATTCTTTTTCATCCATTTTTAAGTCCCTTTCCTAAGTGACAATTATTCAGCAAGTTTTTGTATATTACCTTGTTCTATATACACAAGTAAAATAGATATATCTGCTGGATTAACACCGGCAATTCTAGAAGCCTGGCCAATAGATATTGGTCGAATTTTTTTAAGTTTTTCTCGGGCTTCATATGCTATGCTCGGAACAGCATCATAATCAAGATCAACAGGTATCTTTTTATCTTCCATCTTCAGCATTTTAGCAACTTGTTCATTTGATTTTTTAATATAACCTTCATATTTTATTTGTATTTCAACTTGTTCTTTAACTTCAGGATGCAAATCTTGTTCTTCTGTCATCCGTTCTATCATCCCATATGTGACTTCTGGTCTTTTCAGTAATTCTGTTGCCCTTGTTGCATCTTTTAACGGGGTCGAATTAGCTTCTTTTAGAATGGCTTGCACTTCATCATTTATTTTAATGATTGTTTTGAACAAGCGTTTCCTTTCACTTTCTATCTGAGCTACTTTTTCTGTGAATCGTTCATATCGCTCATCGCTGATTAATCCTAAACGATGACCATGTTCTGTCAATCGTATATCAGCATTATCATGACGAAGCAACAAACGATATTCCGCACGAGAAGTAAGTAAGCGATATGGTTCCCTAGTTCCCTTTGTGACTAAATCATCAATTAAAACAGCAATGTAACTCTCTGAACGATCAAGTATAAATGGTTCTTTTCCTTGTATGTTAAGTGCAGCGTTTATTCCGGCCATAATTCCCTGTGCCGCTGCCTCTTCATACCCTGATGTTCCATTAATTTGCCCTTCTCTATACAATCCTTTAATTTGTTTAGTCTCCAATGTAGGCCATAATTGAGTTGGAGGGAGTGAATCATACTCAATTGCATATCCTGAACGCATCATTTCTGCATTCTCTAGACCTGGTACAGAACGAACTATATCATGTTGAATATACTCTGGAAGTGATGTAGAAAGGCCTTGAACATAAACTTCCTCTGTATTCCTTCCCTCCGGCTCTAAAAAGACTTGATGACGAGGTTTATCTGAAAAACGAACAATTTTATCTTCTATTGAAGGACAATATCTTGGACCTGTTCCTCTTTTCATCCCAGAATACATTGCAGAGAGAGTTAAATTGTCATTGATAACCTTGTGTGTATTTTCATTTGTATACGTTAACCAACAAGGTATTTGCTCTGTTGATTGATCTGTCGTTTCATAAGAGAAACTCTTCGGATGTTCATCACCCGGCTGTATCTCTGTTTTTGAATAATCAATTGAATTACTATTAACTCTTGGTGGTGTACCTGTTTTAAACCGAATAAGATCGAAACCATGTTTTTCAAGATCCTCGGACAATTTTATGGATACACGTTGGTTATTCGGACCACTCTCATATTCCAAATCTCCAATAAGCACTTTTCCACGCATAAATGTACCTGTTGTAATGATTACTTTTTCAGCATAGTAAGCAGCTTTTGTTTCTGTAATGACACCTTTACAAACGCCATCTTCAATAATTAACTCATTTACCATGCCTTGCTTTAAAGATATATTATCCTGTGACTCAATCAGATCTTTCATTTCCTGTATATACAATGGTTTATCGGCTTGCGCTCTTAATGCACGCACAGCGGGACCTTTACCAGTATTCAACATACGCATTTGAATATGTGTCTTGTCGATTACTTTCCCCATTACTCCTCCAAGTGCGTCAATTTCACGTATTACAATTCCTTTTGCTGGTCCACCTAAAGAAGGATTACATGGCATAAAAGCAATCATATCTAGGTTCAATGTAAGCATCAGCGTTTTTGAACCCATTTTAGCTGCCGCTACAGCTGCCTCACATCCCGCATGCCCAGCTCCAACGACAATAACATCATAATGTCCTGCATTATAAGTCATTTCATTTCACCCTTTCTTTCATATCATTTTATTTATTTGGTTCCTTAAATTTATTTCATAATTGCAATTAACATATCAAGTGCTTCATTCAGAAATCTAACTATGAATGGTTGAAACTTAGAACCGCGACTTCTGGTCTGTTAAAACCGATCACATCCCGTGAAAAGCGTCCGCCTGAAGTGAAAACCATTTTTAAGCAAAAATTAAGGTTCGATTTTTGATTAAAATTAAGTTTATTTATCATTATTATTTATAATCATTTACCTAAACAAAACTGGGAGAATAATTGATCAATTAATGAATCACTTGCTGTATCCCCTATTATCTCTCCAAGAAACTCCCAAGTTCGGCGTACATCGATTTGTACCATATCAAGCGGCATAGAAAGTGATAAAGCTTCTCTAGCTTCTTGAAGTGCTTCTTTAGATTGCTTTAATAAATGAATATGCCGCACATTAGATACATAAGCTGTCTCCGAATCTATTTGATCACTGCTCAAAAATAAATGAGATAAAGCAATTTCCAAATCATCGATACCGACATCCTTTTTCAAAGATGTTGTTATAATTTGTTGTTCATTTACAAATGAACGAACTTCTTCCATATCTATAGCTGGTTGGAGATCGGTTTTGTTAACAATTACGATATAATTCAAATCACGAATCATGTCGAAAATAATGTAATCTTCTTCAGTAAGTGCTTCATTGTAATTTAACATAAACAAAATTAAATCTGCCTCTTGCAAACTCTGACGTGAGCGATCAACACCGATTTTTTCAACAATATCTGTTGTCTCACGAATTCCTGCAGTATCCACCAATTTTAGAGGAATACCACGTACATTTACATACTCTTCTATAATATCTCTTGTTGTACCAGGGACATCTGTTACAATTGCCCTTTCCTCTTGTACCAGTGTATTCATGAGTGAAGATTTACCTACATTTGGTCGCCCAATAATAGCAGTTTGAATACCTTCTCTTAATATCTTTCCCTGTTTAGCAACTTCAATTAATTTATTTATTTCTTCAAGTACATAAGCTGTTTTTTCTTCCATTAATTCATGTGACATTTCTTCTACATCATCATATTCTGGATAATCAATATTTACTTCCACATGAGCAATCGTTTCTATTAAAGCTTGCCTCAATGTAGAAATCAATTTTGATAATCGTCCATCCAGCTGGTGAAGTGCAACGTTCATCGCCTTATCTGTTTTTGATTGAATAACGTCCATCACTGCTTCTGCCTGTGATAAATCAATTCTTCCGTTTAAAAAAGCCCGTTTTGTAAATTCACCAGGTTCGGCAAGCCTTGCACCAGCTAGCAACACCATTTCCAAAATTCGGCTGGCTGCAATCATTCCACCATGACAATTAATTTCAATCACATCTTCACATGTAAATGTCTTAGGTGAACGCATTACTGTAACCATTACTTCATCTGCAGCTATGTTTGTTGCTGGATCGATGATTTTACCATAATGAATCGTATGAGAATCAACCTGCGTAAGATTCTTTCCGGAAAATAAACGATCAGCAATAACAATCGCATCATTACCACTTAAACGAACAATCGATATAGCACCTTCACCAACAGGAGTGGATATTGCAGTTATCGTATCTAAATCCACTTATACACACCTCTTGGAAATTTAAAATTTGTATATATTATCCACATTGTGAATGGTTGTTTTTACATTATCACTAACATACAAGGATATCATACTTTTCACTTTTAAAAAAGATATCCACATTGTGAATAAGAATAAATTTATCTTTGTAAATGAATCAATTTCATAAGTCAATAACAGGATATAAAATCCGAACATTAACATCTGCTTGAGAATGGCTTTCACTGCAGGCGGACGCTTTAACTTCATAACAGCTAAGGGGGCGACATCTGTTCAAGAAGAACACTTTCACAGTGTCTACTTTGCCGCGGGCACGGCCTCAGCCTC
>Ga0079225_10000337_pt1 | contig 24927 bp, 27 predicted proteins | sample Poulit2012_FD_76344 | JGI IMG/M metagenome (GOLD analysis project Ga0079225, IMG submission 76344) | Agricultural soil microbial communities from Georgia to study Nitrogen management - Poultry litter 2012 | ecosystem: Environmental > Terrestrial > Soil > Agricultural land | place: USA: Georgia... | reverse complement strand
GTTTATGGTTTGATTTGGGCTTAGGAGTTAAATTTTAGTAATTTTATTCGCTTTAATAGAGAACGAAAAATATCGCTTAAAAGTACAAAATGTTTCTTGAAAACACCGTAAATAAGGAAGAGCAATTTGGTTGGATTGAAGTGATCTGTGGAAGTATGTTTTCGGGTAAAACCGAAGAACTGATCCGAAGACTCAAACGTGCGAAGTTTGCTAAACAAAAAGTGGAGATTTTTAAACCTGCCTTGGATACCCGTTATGACGAAGAGTTAGTGATATCTCATGATGAAAATGAGATCCGTTCTACTCCGGTGCCGGCAGCAGCTAATATTCCATTGTTGGCCAACGGTTGCGATGTGGTTGGTATTGATGAAGCTCAGTTTTTTGATGACGAAATAGTTAAAGTCTGTAATGATATGGCCAATTCAGGAATCAGAGTAGTGGTAGCAGGATTGGATATGGATTTTCAGGGAAGACCTTTCGGTCCTATGCCAAACTTGATGGCCACAGCCGAATATGTTACCAAAGTTCATGCGATTTGTACCAGAACGGGAAACTTAGCCAATTATAGTTTTCGAAAAACTGAAGGCGATAGCCTTGTGCTATTAGGAGAAACCGATGAGTATGAGCCACTGAGCAGAGCAGCTTTTTTTAAAGCATTAAAGGAAACAAATCGACTGCCTGATGAAGACTCAGAGAAGACAAATGGGGAAGGTCAAGGGAAAATAGATTAAATTCGCCTTTGCATTTAACAATCGATAAATTGAAAATTCTTGAAGTTGAATCAATGGACGCTATTCCGAGAAATTTAAATTTACAGGATTGGATTACTCCCATAATCCTTGGCATATTGCTTTTATTGACTTTTATAAGATCAAATTATACTGCGAAATTTGACAACTTCATTAAAATCTTATTTTCTGATAAATACTTTCGAGAAAGACACAAATCGATTAAATTATTCGGGTTTTTTACAAGAGCGCTGTTCTTTGTTCACGCTATAATTATTTCCTTAGCGATATATATTGTCCTGGTAAATTTAAATATCATTACCGAGATGTCGTTTTTATTATTTCTTCAAATTTTATTGGTTTATTCTGTTTTTGTAGTAGGGAAATATTTAATCGAAAGAATGCTAGGAGTACTTCTATCCTTGGAAGAATTATTGAGGGATTACGTCTTTTTCAAAATAACATACAAGAACTTTTTGGCCTTATGTATTTTGCCAATATTGATTTTCCTAATTTATAGCTGGAACCCTAATTTTCTTTTTTATAAGATAGCCTTGGTTGTATTGTTATTTATAAATATACTGTTTCTGGGATACTTTTATAAAAAGAATGACAGTTTAATTTTACCAAATTTGTATTACTTTATTTTGTATCTTTGCATTTTCGAAATTGCGCCATACTATATTGCTTATAAAATATTGTATTAAGGCTTAATTATGTTGCTTGAAAACTTGCTTAGCTATGAAAGTTAAAACGATTTTGGTGTCTCAACCCAAACCAAAGGTTGAAAATTCTCCCTATTCAGAATTGGAGGAAAAACAGAAAGTAAAAGTAGATTTTATTCCTTTTATACATGTAGAAGGTGTGGAGGCGAAACACGTCCGCCAGCAAAAAATTAATCTGGGTGATTATACCGCGATTATTATGACCAGTCGTAACGCTGTAGATCACTTTTTTAGAATTGCAAAAGAAATGCGGTATGAAGTTCCGACTTCTTTAAAGTATTTTTGCACCAGTGAGGCTGTTGCTTATTATTTGCAGAAGTATGTGGTTTACCGCAAACGCAAAATTTATGTCGGTAAAAGAACTGTACAAGATCTTGCTCCGGTTTTAAAAAAATATAAAAATGAGAAGTTTTTGTTGCCTTCTTCAGACATGCTTAAACCGGCTATTCCGAAAAAACTGAATAAACTGGGGTTGGATTGGAAACAAGCTGTTTTTTATCGAACTGTTATTAGTGACTTGTCTCACTTAGAACATGTGTTTTACGATATAGTTGTGTTTTTTAGCCCAAGTGGAATCAAATCCTTATTTGAAAACTTTCCTGATTTTAAACAAAATAAAACAAGGATTGCCGTTTTTGGAAACTCAACTAATAAAGAGGCAGAAAGACAAGGTCTGAAAGTGAATATTTTGGCTCCGACAAAAGAGGCGCCGTCTATGACTAAAGCACTGGAGGATTATATCAAAGAGCACAATAAGAAATAAACCTTTAAACTATTTCCATAAAAAAACCAGGTTCGAAGACCTGGTTTTTTTTATGGAAATAGTTGATTTTTTTTAAAAATTTAAATTTTTAAGCAGGTTCAGCTGCTAAGATATCATCATTGGTGTATTTCCTAAACTGTTTAAAATTGTCTTTAAAGTGATTTGTAAGTTCACGAGCTTTGGCTTGATAAGCTGCTTCATCTTCCCAAGTTTCTTTCGGGCTGAGTACTTGCGAAGGAACATTTGGACAAGTTTTTGGCATTTCTAAGCCGAAAATCTCATGGGTTTGGTATTCCACATCATCCAATTTTCCTGCCATAGCTGCTTTAATCATAGCACGGGTGTATTTCAACCTCATTCGACGTCCAACTCCATAAGGACCACCGGTCCATCCTGTGTTGATCAACCATACATTGGTGTTGTTGTCTTTCATTTTCTTACTCAACATCTCAGCATAGCGCGCAGGGTGTAAAGGCATAAACGGCGCACCGAAACAAGCGGAAAAACTCGGAACAGGTTCGTCGATTCCAGCTTCTGTTCCCGCAACTTTCGCTGTATATCCGCTGATGAAATGGTAAGCTGCTTGCGCTGGACTTAGTCTGCTAATTGGAGGTAATACCCCAAAAGCGTCTGCCGTCAAGAAAAAAATGTTTTTTGGGTTTTTTCCGACTGATGGTTGAGCAATATTGTTGATGTGATAAATCGGATAACTCACCCGCGTATTTTGCGTTATGGCAGTATCATCATAGTCTACTTCTTTGTTATCCTTTAAAATGACATTTTCTAAAAGTGCACCGGGTCTTATAGCATTAAAAATATCAGGTTCTTTCTCTTCAGAAAGATTGATTGTTTTAGCATAACAACCTCCTTCAAAATTGAAGATTAAATTATCTTTTGTCCAACCGTGTTCGTCATCTCCTATCAATTTTCGTTCGGGGTCTGCTGATAATGTAGTTTTGCCCGTACCTGAAAGTCCGAAGAAAAGTGCGGTTTTCCCATCCTTTCCTAAATTGGCAGAACAGTGCATCGGCAAAGTTTCTTTATAAACCGGTAAGATGAAGTTCAAGGCAGAAAAGATTCCTTTTTTGATTTCACCTGTGTAAGCCGTTCCACCGATTAATATAATTTTTTTAGTAAAGTTTAGAATCGCAAAGTTGTGCTGACGAGTTCCATCTACCTTAGGGTCTGCCTGGAATTCCGGAGCATTTACAATTAACCAATCCTCTTTGAAATTGGCTAATTCTTTTTCCTCAGGACGCAAAAACATATTGTACGCAAAGATATTTCCCCAAGCATATTCGTTGATTATTCTAATGTTTAGGCGATAATCATCTGCTGCACCGGCATACGAATCACGAACATAAATTTCTTTTTCAGAAAGATAAGAAACAACTTTATCGTAAAGCGCGTCGAATTTTTCCGGGGTAAAAGGAATGTTGATATCTCCCCACCAAACTTCCTCTTTGGTGATTTCATCTTTTACAATAAAACGATCTTTGGGAGACCTTCCGGTGAATTCGCCCGTATTAACTACTAAAACACCATTAGCTGTTTCTTTGCCATTTTCTTTTTCAACAGCAATTTGTTGTAATTTTTTTGGGTCGAGTTGGTAATGAATATTACTTGAATCATTTTTAAAGCCATATGACGCCATAGAAGGCTGATTTGAGGCTTTTTTGTCTGAATACATACAATATTTATTCTTTAGTTAGGCTGCAAAATTACACATTAAATTCATGACCTCGGCTTCAAAGATGAATATTTATAAATATTTGCAATTAAAATAATCCAAGCCGACATTAACAACAATCCACCTACGGGAGTGATTAAAGCTATTCGGGTAAAATCGAAACCGGATGTTAGGTCATTTGTAGCTAAACCATAAATTGAACCGGAAAAAAATACTACGCCAATAAGCAGGAGATAATAAATGATGTTGATAGCTTTTTTAGAAAGAAAACCCATACAACCAACAATCAAGGCAAGTAAAGCATGGAAAAACTGAAAGCGTATGCCGGTTTCAAAAGTCTCTATATCTTCAGAAGTTAAGATTGGTTTCAACCCGTGAGCCCCGTATGCACCTAAGATAACGCCCAGAAAACCCAAGATTGCACCAAGAAATAATAACTTTTTGTGATAGGTTGTTTTTTGATTGTACATATTTTTTACATTTGCCGTTTGACAAAATTAAACTTTAATGCGTAATATATTAATTATTGGAGCAGGAAAATCCTCTTCTTCCTTAGTAAAGTACCTTCAAGAAAAATCTAAATCGGAAAATATACAAATTATCTTAGCGGATATCTCGATAAAAGAAGCTGAGAAATTGGCAAATAATCATCCGCAAACCCAAGTTATAAAACTGGATGTGTTTGATGAGGAATCTCGAGTTGAGGCGATTGATAATGCCGATATTGTTATCTCTATGTTGCCGGCGCGTTTTCATATAGAGGTGGCCAAGGATTGTATAAAATACGATAAAAACCTGGTTACTCCATCTTATGTAAGTGATGAAATGTGGGAGTTGGATGAAGTTGCGAAGGAAAAAGATCTGGTTTTTATGAACGAAATTGGAGTGGATCCCGGAATTGACCACATGAGTGCGATGAGAGTTATCGATCGAATCCGTGAGAAAGGAGGAAAGATGATTTCTTTTGAATCCTTTACCGGTGGACTGGTAGCTCCGGAAAATGATAATAACTTATGGAATTACAAGTTTACCTGGAATCCCAGAAATGTTGTTGTAGCCGGACAAGGTAAAGCAGCAGAATTTATTCAGGAAGGTCAGTATAAATACATCCCTTATCACCGACTTTTCAGACGTACGGAATTTATCGATATCGATAATTATGGAAAGTTTGAAGCGTTGGCCAATAGAGATTCATTGAAATATCGTCCTATCTATGGATTGGAAGACATTCAAACCATCTATAGAGGAACTTTGAGAAGAATTGGATTTAGCCGCGGATGGAATATGTTCGTTCAGTTGGGAATGACAGATGATACCTATCAAATGAAAAATACCGAAGAAATGAGTTACAGAGACTTTATAAACTCCTTTTTACCCTATTCACCAACGGATTCGGTGGAGCTTAAAACTCGTTATAATCTGAATATCGAACAAGATGATGTGATGTGGAGTAAACTTGAGGAGTTGGATCTTTTTAATCCCAATAAAAAAATCGGTTTAAAAAATGCTACTCCGGCTCAAGCGCTGCAGAAAATTCTTGAGGAAAAATGGTCGCTTCAGCCTGGTGATAAAGATATGGTAATAATGTATCACAAATTTGGTTACGAACTCAATGGTGAAAAAAAACAGATAATATCTAATATGGTTAATATTGGAGATAATCAGGTTTATACAGCAATGGCTAAGACCGTTGGATACCCTGTTGGAATAACGGCTTTAAAAATTTTAAACGGAGAGATTACAACCCCGGGAGTGCACAGACCGGTAAGTAAGGAGGTGTATGAGCCTATTCTAAATGAGCTGGAAGAATATGATATAGTTTTTATTGAGAAGAAAAGCGATTATAAAGATTATAACCCAAATAATGTGAGTAGATAAAAGCAATATAAATCCCAAGTTGAAAATGCTTGGGAATTTTAATTGTCAGGCCAATTCTACATATTCAAATAAAATTCTTTAGTCATATTAACATAAGCTGGAGTATATTGATGTCGGGAAGTTTCGATAATCAGTTCATCGATAACAAACTTTGTTTTTTTAAATCCAAACTGCATCAAACTCCTTTTTAAGGGAGCATCAGCGTGTCCGCGTACATTGGTTAAGCGATTGCAATACAAGTCTTGGCGTGTGGCATGGGCTAAAAACTCTTCTTTATCCGGAAAAGGAATAATTAAAGAAAATAGGCCAGATGGACTGAGGAGTTTGCGTATGCCTATAATTAATTCTTGATAGGAAAGAGCACTTTTAAATCTGGCTGTTTTTCTTTCAAATGAAGAAGAGTAATCATTGACATTTGACGTATCGAAATAAGGAGGATTGCAAACAATTAAATCATAAGTGTTATCGATTTCTTGTGCAAATTCTTTGAAATCTCCGTGATAACAGAATAAACGGTCGCTCCAAATACTGTTTTCAAAATTTCCTACAGCCTGTTCATAAGCATTGGGTTCTATTTCTATGGCGTCAATAAAATCAGCTTGACTTCTTTGTGCCAACATTAAAGCGAGAATACCTGTTCCTGAACCGATATCTAAAATAGATTTTACATGTGAAGATACTTCAACCCATGAACCTAATAATACCGCATCAGTGCCGATTTTCATGGCACACCGGTCTTGATGAATGGTAAATTTCTTAAACTTAAAAGGATGGCTCATGTATGGAGATTGTCCTTCAAATATACAAATCTATTAAGCCTTCAGGTAGATTTAAATCTATGGTTTTATTGGTTTTATCCAATTTATCGATAAGATCATCATTTATAGGAACCAACACATCTTTTCCTTGATGATCTATAACAAAAATAGGTTGCGGAGTGTGATCATAAATATCTTTGAGCTTGCCAATTTCACCAAAATCTTTGTCGTTCATTTGAAAACCGATTACTTCGTGATAATAAAACTGATCGTCCTCAAGCTCGGGAAGTTCGGTTAACGGTAAAAACACTTCAGCATTTATCAGCGCTTTTGCTTTTTCTTCTGTGTCGATTCCTTCAAATTTTACTCGCCACATTATTGCTTTTTGCAGGTTACTTCTTTCAATAAAAAAAGGAATCAGTTCTTTGTGAACTTCCACAAAGACCGATTCCTTACTTAAAAGAGATTCGGGGTCATCAGTGTCTAATTTTATCAACACCTCTCCCTTATAACTAAATTTACCAACAATAGTACCCAAATAGAAACAATCTTTTTTGCGCATTTGTCGGGAAGATTTGGGTTACTTATCTTCTTTTTCTTTGTTGTCACCTTTAGCGGCTTCAGCTTGTCTTTCGATTTCAGTTTTTCCGTCATCCGCTGGAGCTTCTTCAGCTTCGGCAACATCTTCTTTTTCTGCTGAAGCAGGAGTATCCACTACTTGAGGCTCAGGCTTAAGAGCAGCTGCGCGCTTCTTGTTTACTTCTTTTTCAGCTTCTAAAGCTTTAGCTTGAGCATCGATTTCAGATTGCTGATGAGCTTTTCTTCTATCTTCAAGCTTTGCTTCTTTTTCTTCCAACCATTCATTGAACTTTTGCTCAGCTTCTTCTTCAGTAAGCGCACCTTTTCGTACACCGCCTAATAAGTGTCTTTTGAGTAAAACTCCTTTAGATGAAAGTAAATCTCTGGCAGTGTCAGAAGGTTGTGCACCATTATCTAACCACTTTAGAGCACTGTCAAAATCCAACTTAACCGTAGCTGGATTGGTTAACGGATCGTAAGTACCTATTTTTTCAAGATACTGACCATCTCGTTTTGAACGTGAATCGGTAGCGATAATCCAGTAAAATGGCTTACCTCGTTTACCGTGACGTTGTAATCTGATTCTTAACATAAAAATTAAATTTTGGGGTTCTCGACCCCGATTATTAATATTGGGTGCAAAGATAATGACTATTTTATTTATAAATTGAAAATGCAAGTCTTTTTTTTGTTTTACATTTGTCAATTATACCTTAATCCTTTAAAATTCTTATTCCTTATGAAAAAGTATTTCATCCCCGTACTTTTGCTCTTGCTTTTAGTGAGCTGCTCAGATGATATTGAAACCAATACGCCTTCGATGCAAGGTCAAACAAGTTTTGGGTTTTTCCATGATTTGGACGCTAAAGTCTATACCAATGAAGATGGCTCTATGACCATCGCCGGAGAAGACGGTTCGAAAAAATTAAATTTGACCTTACAGTCTATTTCCGCAGGTCAGGAATATGAATTAGGGGGCTCCTCTCTAAATGTCGCTGAATACACCAGCAATTCGGGTGTGTTTTATTCTACAGATTCTTTAGGTGAAGGAACTATTAAAATCTCATCGGTTGATCAAGATGGCGTTTTCGGATCTTTTGGATTTAATGCTAGAGTTAACGGTCATACCGGAGATACCTTAAATGTTAGTCAAGGTGCTTTATTTGGAATTCCTATGGCTGAAGGAAGTTTGAATCCTGATGATGACATCGATGTTCCGATGCCTGATAATGCTTCAGAAGAGTGTATGGCAGCGATGTTTGAATATTATGAAGCTTTTCAAGCTTTTAATAATGCAGGATTTAATGATGAACCTTCGGATGTGATGCAACAAAAATGTACTGAATTAAAAACGGCTATTCAAAATGCTATTGATGTTTGTGAAGAAGCAGAAGACATCCTTCAAGGTCAATATGATATGCTTGATTGTTCTGCAGACAATTGGGATGACTGGGAGCCGTTTGAATAAAACTAAGTGATGCGCTTTTCAGAAAGTTGTTTTTAAATATATTTCATTTGATTGATGTTGAAAAAACATAATCTTTTCTATGTTATTTGTTTATGGATAGGTTTTTTCCTCTCCCAAATAAGTTATGCCCAAAATCAAGGGATTCTCGATACGATTCAGGAGGATGATTTGGGCGATGTCACAGATGAATTTCAAGATTTGTTTTTTCAAGCGCTAACCGATCGAGCAATCGAGAATTATGAAAAAGCGATAGACAATTTAAGAAAAGCAGAGGACTTTCAAGTCAACCAGGCAGCAGTGTTTTTTGAAATGGGTAAAAACTTTGCTTCGTTGGAAAGATTTTCGCAAGCGGAAAATTATTTTCAAAAAGCTTTAAAAGAAAAAGCTGATGATGTTTTTATTTTGATGGAGTTGGAAGAGGTTTATCGTCAACAAAAACAATACGCTAAAGCGATACCCATTGTTAGAAAACTGACCGCTTATGAAGATGATTACTATGAAAGCTTAGCAGAATTGTACTTCTTAACGAAAGATTATTCGAAAGCTTTAGAGGCCTTGGATGATTTAAAAGAGAAAAGAGGAATTGCAGAATCAGAAGATGCCTTAAGAAGAAAGATATATAAAGAGAAGGACGCTCGTAATTTTGTCAAGGAGTATCTGAATAATAAAATTAAAAATCAGCCTAAAAATATCCGGAATTATTCAGATTTGATATATGTTTATCAAACTGGTGGTGAGATAGACAACGCCGTAAAAGTTGCGGAGAAGTTGCAAGCGATTGATGTGAATCAACCCATTGTGCATTTGGCTTTTTATAAAAAATATTTGGAGGAAGGGAAAAAAGAAGATGCGGTTTCCTCTATGAAAACTTTGATTAATGCAGAGGAAATTCCCAATGACATAAAACTTGAAGTAATTGATAGATTTAGGAGTTTTGTTCAAGTTAATCCTGAATTTGAAGACGATTTGATTTATGTTTTAGGGGAGGAAATCAGTGGTGGAAATCAATCGAATCAGCAATTGGCTGAGTTTTATATCAATAGAGATAGTGAAAAAGCATTAATTTATTATCAGAAAGCCTTACAGGAAACGCCCAATAATCTTCGACTGATTATCGACTTGCTTACTTTGCAAAATAAAGAAAAACATTATGCTGAAGCGTTGGAGTTGGCTGAAGAAAAAATCAATATTTTTCCAACTCAAGCCAGGCTTTATTTGAATAAAGGAATTGCTGAAAACGGATTGGAAAAATATAATGCTGCACAAGAGAGTTTATTGAACGGTATCGATTTTGTTATAGATGATCGAGAATTGGAAAGAAAGTTTTACAAGGAATTAGCCACAAGTTTTCGTGGTTTAAACGAAGCTCAAAAAGCGATGCAATATGAGGATAAAGCAAGTAAATTAGAAGAATAAATTTTAATAAATGAAACAACGAAGTCTTATCTTGATTTTCATCCTTAGTTTTGCTGCTGTTTCTTGCGGTTCTAAAAAAAGTGCTACAGAAAAAATTGTATTAAAAAATGCTACTGCAAATAAAGTGATAAAACACTATCATCGAACCGAACCGCATTTCGAAACGATAGTTGCAGGTTTACGAGGGACTTATGATGATGGATATGGTGAAGAGTCTATTAGTTTGAGCTTGCGCATGGAAAAAGATAAAGTTATCTGGGTCAGTGCTAAATTTGCGGGCTTAATCCCCATGGCAAAACTGATGGTTACGCCTGATCGCGTGCAGTTTTATGAGAAGGTAAATAGACAATATTTTGATGGTGACTTCAGTTTGCTCAGCAAATGGTTGGGAACAGAAATAGATTTTCAAAAACTGCAAAATCTATTGCTTGGGAAGGCAATTTATGATCCGGATAAAAACAGTTATGAATTATCAGAATTGGATAAAGGTTATTTGCTGGTCAGCGCTGATAATACGGAAATAGCAAAGAGCTTAATGGTTGATAAAACCACTTTTAGATTGTTGAGTCAACAGTTGATTTCGCTTAAAGAAAATCGTGAAATTTCAGTTGTTTATCCGACTTATACAAGACGGAATTATTTTTTCTTTCCTGAAAAAATTGATATTCTTGTTGAAAAGAATCGAAATAATACTGAAATAAATATCGAGTTTCGTTCGTTTGATATTAATGAATCGGTTAGATTTCCATTTGTTATGCCATCCAACTATAAAGAGATTCAAATTAAATGAAGGTAGTCCATAAAATTTTTATTGTATTATCTGTTTTCTTTTTGATAGGACAATCAGTTCATGGACAAACTGACAAACGAGTTGAATTAGAAAGACAACGTCAACGCTTAAAACAAGAGATTCAACAAATAAATAAATTGTTGTCATCTACCGAAAGAGAAAAACAATCTGTTCTTAGCAAAGCTGAAGATTTAAATAGAAGAATTCGCGCTACGGAAAATTTGATCAGAGTTAATAACCAAGAAGCAAATTTACTTACTGAGGAAATTAATACTAATCAGAATAAAATCAGTGCATTAAGAAAAGAATTGGAGGCATTAAAAGAAGATTATGCCGCCATGGTAAAAAAATCCTATAAAGGACATTCCAAGCAAAGTCGATTGATGTTTTTATTTTCTTCAGATAATTTTCTCCAAGCTTATAAGCGATTGCAATACATGAAACAGTATGCCAATTATCGCGCTAAACAGGGCGAGAAGATACAGGCTCAAGCGAAAGAGCTTCAACAACTCAATACGGAACTGGCACAGCAAAGAAAGGATAAAGAAAAGATTTTAGTTGAAAATCGAGCTACGCAAAAAAGATTGCAAAAGGATAAGAGGGAGCAGGATGACTTAATAGCAACTATTTCAAAGAAAGGAAGTCGATATCAAAAACAGATCAAAGAAAAACAACAAGAAATCAGTAGAATAGATGCTGAAATACAGCGTTTAATTCGTGAAGCTATTGCAGCGGAAAACAAGAAAACAGGCTCTACATCAACGAGTTCTTTTGATTTGACACCTGAAGCAAAAGCATTAGCAGCTAATTTTGAGGCCAATAAAGGCAGGCTGCCCTGGCCCTTAAAGTCAGGAAATGTAACTATGCCATTTGGAGAACACCCAAGTCCTTTGGCGAGAAACGTTACCGTGCAAAGTAATGGGATTCGTATTGAAACCAATGAAAGAGAGCCGGTTCAAGCTATTTTTAAGGGAAGTGTTTTAAGTATTCAAGCTATTAAAGGAGCAAATAAAACAATATTGATACAACACGGAAATTACATCAGTGTATATAGAAATCTCCAAGAGATCAACGTGCGAAAAGGTCAGCAAGTCGATGTGGGCCATGTTTTGGGAAGAGTGGGGAATAGCCGAGATACCCATCGTCCTACCTTAAACTTTTATATATTTAAAGACTCTCATTACTTAGATCCCATGGGATGGATTTTAAGACGTTAATTTTCAATCGACTCGGTTTCATTATCCCATATTTTTCAGTCGTCCTTTAGCTTAATAAAAACAAATTTACCCCCATATATTCCGGCTTAATGCCAAGATTTATAAAAAAAAGTAAAGGAGACTTGGCAAAATAAAACTAATTTGTTTGGTCATTTGAAATTTAATACTAAACCAAAAAAAGCCCTAAACACAAAATTGCGTTTAGGGCTTTAAATACTTCTATACTATCAATTATTTAGCTGCAGTATATTTTTCAGCAACTTTATCCCAGTCGATTACATTGAAAAAAGCTTCAAGATAATCTGGACGTCTGTTCTGATACTTTAAGTAATAAGCGTGTTCCCAAACATCAACACCTAATATAGGAGTTCAACAGTTGGCTCCCGGCATAAGTGGGTTGTCTTGGTTAGGTGTAGAGCAGACTGCAAGTTTTCCATCTTCTTGAACTGCAAGCCAAGCCCACCCTGAACCAAATCTTGTTTTAGCAGCAGTGATAAATTCTTCCTTGAATTTATCGAAAGAGCCAAAGCTGTCATCAATGGCTTTTGCCAAATCACCTGAAGGTTTACCGCCACCATTTGGAGACATCAATTCAAAAAACAGATTGTGGTTATAGTATCCACCACCGTTATTTCTAACTGCAGCGTTTTTCATGTCAAGATTCTTTAGAATCTCCTCAATGCTTTTGTCTTCCAATTCAGTCCCCTTAATAGCCTTATTAAGATTAGCCGTGTAACCAGCATGGTGCTTGCCATAGTGAACATTCATTGTAGCTTCATCGATACTTGGTTCGAGAGCGTTAAAATCGTAATTTAATTTTGGTTGTTCAAATGCCATAATTATATATTTTGAATTTAGGTTATAAATATGTTGCTCAAATTTATGTAAATACCTAAACATAAGTGGATTTTTGCTGTTATATGTTTCTTAAATGCGTAATTTAAAGAAACTTACCCTTAAAGTCTTAATAATAAGGTTAACTACTCCTGATTGCTGAATGTTTTTATGCTAAATTTGATCAATCGTAAACGCTTATGAAAACAAAAATGTACAGTAAGATAAAAACAGTGCCAGAAGATGCAATTGATGAATTGGGGCATGTAAATAATGTGAAATATCTACAGTGGGTTCTGGAAGTTTCTGAGAGACATTGGTCAAGTACAGTTCCCTTGGCTATTCGGGAAAAAGTTTATTGGGTGGTGCTCAATCACTTTATAGAATATAAAAACCCTGCTTTCTTGAACGATACATTAGTTTTGAAAACTTGGGTTACTAAAATGGAAGGGGTTAGAAGCGAACGTCACGTGGAAATCAAACGAAAAAAAGATGATAAAATCATCGTGAAGGCTAAAACATTGTGGTGCTTAGTTGATTCAAAAACTTTGCGACCAAAAAGAATTACGTCAGAAATAAAAATTGGATTTTTAAATGAACCAAAATCTCCAACGATAAAACAAAGCGAATAGAATGATAAATAAACTCCCGAAACACAAAAAAATCATCCTCTTTGATGGAGTGTGCAATTTGTGTATGAAAAGTGTTCAGTTTGTTATTAAACGAGATAAAAATGACTTGTTTCGATTTGCATCTTTACAGAGTGAATTGGGACAAGAGCTTACAGAGAGTTTTGGTATTGACAAAGATCAAGTCGATTCGATTGTTTTGACAGATTCAACCGGAAAATATTATGTAAAATCTGCTGCAGCATTACATATTGCTAAAGACCTGCCGGGGTACCGATGGATGAAAGGGTTTTTGTATTTGCCAAAGTTTCTTAGAGATCCAGTTTATGAGTTGATAGCCAAAAATCGCTATAAGTGGTTTGGAAAAAAAGAGGAATGTATGATTCCTACACCCGAGTTGAAGGCTAAGTTTTTAGATGAATAAGCTTAGCCGAAAATGCAATCGATTCTAAATAAAGGCTGTTTATCCTAAATTAGACTTAATTTGCTTTAAAGACTATTTTAGTTTGTATTTTTGTGTAAAAACGCAGTAAATGTCAAATTTTCATAAGCTCCGTGTTAGCACTATAAATAGAGAAACAGCAGATGCTGTTAGTGTTGGTTTCGATGTGCCGGCCGAATTGGAAGAAGAATTCACTTATACAGCAGGTCAGTATCTCACTTTAGAAAAAGAAATTGCAGGAAGAAAATTCAGACGATCTTATTCTATATGTTCTTCCCCGGAAAGTGGAAAGCTCAAAGTGGCTGTAAAGCAGATTGCAGATGGTAGATTCTCTTCTTGGGTAAATAAAAAACTAAAAGTAGGCGATTATTTAAATGTGTTTTTACCCGAAGGAAGATTCGTTTATGAACCACTTTCTCCGGAAAAAGAAAGAACATTTGTCGCCTTTGTTGCAGGAAGTGGAATCACTCCTGTAATGGCTATTTTGCAAAGCGTATTGATTTCCGAACCCAAGAGTAAATTTGTGTTGGTTTATGGAAACAGAACTCCGGAAGACACAATTTTTTATAAAGATTTACTCGAATTGCAAAAAGAATATCCCGACAGACTTTATATAGAATTTGTTTATAGTCGTCTGGAGAAAAAAGCTGTTGGGAGTCGATTGCGTAAGTTGTTTGGCAGGAAGGAACCGGCGGTTAAAAAAGAAGTTGGTCATCGCGGACGTATTGAACGTGAGATGGTAGAGTATATAGTGAATGATAAATATAAAGACCACTCGATATCAAATTTTTATCTCTGCGGACCTGAACCGATGATAAATATGGCCACAGAAGTATTGACTGATAAAGGTGTCCCAGAACATAAAATTCATTATGAATTATTTGTAACTGAAAATGGGAAGGAAAAAGGGAAAGCAAAAGAAGGCATGAAGGGCAAAACTGCTATCACCGTTATTTTGGATGAAGAGGAGGTAACTTTTGAAATGGATCGGGATAAGCGAGTCCTCGACGCAGCTATGGAAGAAGATTTAGATCCGCCTTATTCATGTCGCGGAGGAATTTGCAGTAGCTGTATCGCCCAAATCATAGAAGGAGATGTTGAAATGGTCAACAATCAAATTCTTACCAAAGGGGAAATAGAAGATGGACTGGTATTAACTTGTCAAGCACATCCAAAAACCGATAAGTTGATTGTCGATTATGATGATGTCTAAATGCAACTTAAGAGTATTCAAAAAATCTACTTCGGTTTATTTCCTGCCAAAATCTGCAGGAATTTCACCCCATGACGAGGTATCCCATTTTATGATTCGGGTTTTGTAATCGGTTGACTTTAACCAAGTTTCAGCTCGTTTGATCAGGTCATGCAATTTGGCGGTTTTAGGATTGACCGCAAGGGTAGTTTTACACTTTTTTTTGCGCACCCAACCTATCGCAATTTGTGAGTCGGAATAAATAATCCGATTGCTTTTACGTTGATGTAAAAATGCCAAGCCGTGAACAAGGGCTAAAAATTCACCGATGTTATTAGTGCCCAAAGGGAACGGCCCCATATGGAAAAGCACTTTCTGCGTTTTTGTATCTACCCCGCGATATTCCATTATTCCCGGATTTCCACTCGATGCAGCATCAACAGCGATAGAATTTAGACTTATTTTTCCACTATTTGCCAATTCTTCAACATTTGAACGGTGAGTTGTTTTTTTCCCGATATAAGTCCAATAATTACTTTCAAAAGCTTCTTGTGCTTGTGCTTTAGTCGGAAAAGCTCTGTATTGTGGATTTTTATAACCCGAAATCATAGCTTTACACTCTTCCCAGCTCTTATAAATCCCGGGTTTTTTACCTTTCCAGACAACGTAATATTTTTTATTTTTACTCATGAGTTTTGGGCAAATAAAAGTTGATCGATAACTTTAGGATAATACTGATGCTCTAATTTTTTGATTTTAGCTAAAATAGATTTTAAATCATCTTCGGGCGCAATGGGCGTTTTAAATTGTGCAATAAGCCGGCCTTCATCATAGAATTCATTGACATAATGAATAGAAATCCCCGTTTCTTTTTCCTGATTAGCCAAAACCGCAAGGTGCACTTTTTCTCCATACATACCTTTTCCACCATATTTTGGAAGTAAGGCAGGGTGTATATTAACTATTTTATTGGGGAAAGCACGGACGATTTTTTCCGGTATAATCCATAAAAATCCGGCTAATACAATCAAATCCGGGTTATTCTTTTTTAGAAAATGTAAGATTTCATCGGTTTTGTATAACTCTTTTCGTCCAAAAGCCATGTTTTCTACATTTTTCTCTCCTGCCATTTGAAGTACACGTGCTTTTGGATTATTAGAGAGCACGTGAGAGACTTGCACCTCTTCATTGTCTTTGAAATAATCTATGATTGCCGCAGCATTACTCCCTGTTCCGGAAGCCAGAATGATGATGTTTTTCATGGAAAGAGCTATTTGTTTTATTTTGATATTGATTAAAATTGACTACATTGCAGAGGGAAATGTAATTCTTTTTGAAGAAAGAAGTAAGTTGATATTACTTTTTTTGTTCAAAACCCCTTTTTAAAGCTAAAGTTTTATATTTTTGCCCATTAACAGTAATTAAAATATATTCATTATGGCAGACATTGCATCAAAAGTAAAAGCTATTATCGTTGATAAACTTGGTGTTGACGAAAATGAGGTTTCTAACGACGCGAGCTTCACCAATGATTTGGGAGCAGACTCTTTAGACACCGTGGAATTAATCATGGAATTCGAAAAAGATTTTGACATTCAGATTCCTGATGATCAAGCTGAAAACATAGGAACAGTAGGGCAAGCTATTTCTTATATAGAAGAAGCAAAAAAATAATTTAAGCCTACACAGCGTAATTAATTTAAAAAGAATATGGAGTTAAAGCGGGCAGTCATTACCGGACTTGGGGCGTTAACGCCGATAGGTAACAATATTGAAGAATATTGGACCGGCCTTAGAGAAGGCAAAAGCGGCGGAGGTCCCATCACACATTTTGATGCTGAAAAGTTTAAAACCAAATTCGCCTGTGAAGTTAAAGGATTCGATTTTAAAGGTTATTTTGACCGAAAGGAAATCAGAAGACTTGACAAATTTACACAATATGCGATTGTAGCCTCTGATGAAGCTATCATCGATTCAGGAATAAACCTGGATAAGGTTGATAAATTTCGTATCGGTGTGATTTGGGGAGCAGGAATTGGTGGATTGGAAACTTTTCAACAAGAAGTGACTAACTTTGTCACCGGAGATGGCACGCCACGTTTTAACCCTTTCTTTATCCCAAAAATGATCGCGGACATCGCTCCGGGTAATATCTCTATAAAGCACGGCTTTATGGGGCCGAATTACACCACAGTTTCAGCTTGCGCATCATCTGCAAACGCAATATTCGATGCCTTGACATCTATCCGGATGGGTTACTCAGACGTGGTGGTAACCGGTGGTAGTGAAGCTGCCGTAACCGAAGCGGGAATGGGTGGGTTTAATGCAATGCATGCGCTATCTACACGAAACGATGAACCTGAAAGAGCCTCAAGACCATTTGACGCAACGCGAGATGGTTTTGTTTTAGGCGAAGGATCTGGCGCTTTAATCATAGAAGAATATGAACACGCCAAAGCGAGAGGTGCAAAAATTTATGCGGAAGTTATAGGAGGAGGTTTATCTTCTGATGCTTACCATATGACAGCGCCTCATCCAGAAGGTGCTGGCGTAGTTGCAGTTATGGAAAATTGTTTGAGAGATGCAGGATTAAAGCCCGAAGATGTCGATATAATCAATACACATGGTACTTCTACTCCTCTCGGAGATGTAGCTGAACTAAAGGCTATTAAAAAAGTTTTTGGAGCGCATACTAAGAATTTAAATATTAATTCTACAAAATCAATGACCGGGCATTTGCTCGGAGCAGCTGGTGCTGTTGAAGGTATCGCTTCTATATTAGCTATTGAACACGGAATTGTACCACCAACAATTAATTTCGAATTTCCCGATGAAAACATTGATCAGGAGTTGAATCTTACCTTCAACAAAGCCCAAAAACGGGATGTCAAAATCGCAATGAGCAATACCTTTGGTTTTGGAGGACACAATGCTTGTTTATTATTTAAGAAAATGGATGAATAAATCCTTTACTATGAAGGGCATCCGAAACATATTGAATTCCCGTTCTGCAAAAAACGGGGATTTCTTCATGAGTATCCAGGAAATTCTGGGCTTCACTCCCGGAAATATTAAATATTATCAACGTGCATTCATCCATGCTTCGCTTCAAAAAAAGGATGAAAATGGAGATTCGATCAATTATGAACGATTAGAATTTTTAGGAGATGCCATTCTTGGAGCAGTTGTAGCCGCTCATCTATATAAAGAATTGCCGGAATCAAACGAAGGGTATCTCACCGAAATGAGATCAAAAATTGTAAGTAGAGAAACGCTAAACGATCTTGGTAGAGAACTCAACCTAATGAGATTCCTTAAAAAAGAAGGTTCACAAGCAGGACTGGGACCTAATGTATATGGTAATCTATTTGAAGCGTTTGTTGGAGCTATCTATATGGACAAGGGATATAAAGCTTGTCAGGAATACATCCAAGAAAAAGTTATTGGAGACTATTTGGACATTGAAAAACTCGAGGGAAAGATAATCAGTTATAAGAGTCACCTTATCGAGTGGTGTCAGAAAGAAAAAAAGGAGTTTCTTTTCGTAGATTATGAAGATGAAGGAAGAGAATTAGCACAACACTTTACTGTTCAACTTTTTATTGATGATCAATTAATGGCTAAAGCCCGGTGTACGTCAAAGAAAAAAGCGGAAGAAAAAGCTGCCAGACGAGCTTATTTTGCACTACAGGATAAAGTAAGTTTTTAATTTAGAAAAGATTTAAGCTTAAAACTGGTTTAATTTTCCTAATATGAGGTACATTAAACCTTTGTGTAAAATGAGTAATAAAAAAATAAATCGGTTGGTTTTAGATGAAGTGCCTGAGGAAGAGATTTATTTGATTGCACTTTACAGTTCTTTAGAGATTTTCAGGGTAGTTTATCATCTCAACTCGAAACTGGGATTGCGGCTGAAAAGAACATTAAAAGACATTGATTTTGTCAATCCTGACTCAACCTCAAAGTATCCATTATATCATTTTTATGATGAAATCAATGATGTGGATTACTATGTGGTTGCAAATAAAGCGAAAGTTAAACCGAGACATTTGGTTGCTTCCGGGTTAATGTTTGAAGATGCCGATACCTATCAAACCTATTTGATTCCCGAACGAAAAAATGTCGATTTTTTTCTGAAAATAGAAAAAAGAATAGGAATTGATGATTTTTTAAATAAATTGAAAAATCTCAAACAGTTTTCGGCGGTATATGCTGAAGATATCAACCGAATAAGGTCGTATAAAAACTTAATTTTTGATTGATGAGAAACGCTAAAAAAACCAAAATTGTGGCCACTTTGGGCCCTTCTACAAATTCTAAAACAATCCTGCGTAAAATGATAAAAACGGGGGTAAATGTTTTTAGACTTAACTTCTCTCATGCCAAATATGAAGATGTTGAACAAAAGGTTAAATGGATTCGATCACTGAGTGAAGAGCTTAACATGACCGTTGGTATTCTTGCGGATTTACAAGGTCCAAAATTAAGAATAGGCATCATGACAAGGGATACTGTGGTTGTAAAAGGGGATAAAGTAACTTTTGCTACCGGGGAGCCCTTTCAGGGTACGGTAGATCGTGTTTATATGAATTATCAAGAGTTTCCTAAAGATGTTAAGCTTAAGGAACGAATCCTACTTGACGACGGAAAACTTATTTTTGAAGTAGTAGAAACCAATCGGAAAGATGAAGTAGTGGCTAAAGTAATTCAAGGTGGACCTTTGCGATCGAGAAAAGGAGTAAATCTTCCAAACACAAATATCAGCCTTCCCGCTATGACGGAAAAGGATATTGAAGATGCTAAATTTGCAATTGCGCAGGAGGTAGATTGGATGGCTTTATCCTTTGTACGTTCGGGAGAAGATTTAAAAACCCTGCAAGAACTGATCAAGGAACACAGCAGCTATAAAATACCGATTATTGCTAAAATTGAAAAACCGGAAGGGGTGCAAAACATTGATAACATCGTAGCTAACTGTGATGGATTGATGGTTGCACGTGGCGATTTAGGGGTGGAAGTGCCGGCACATAAAGTTCCCTTAATTCAAAAAAAACTGGTATATCGTGCTAAAAAAGCTCGTATCCCTGTGGTTATAGCAACGCAAATGATGGAGTCAATGATTGAAGGATTGACACCGACAAGAGCTGAGGTAAATGACGTGGCAAATTCAGTGATGGATGGTGCAGATGCTGTAATGTTAAGCGGTGAAACTTCTGTAGGAAAACATCCTGTTGCGGTGATTAAAGAAATGGCCCAGATTGTGATGAACGTAGAGGATTCTGAAATGATTCAGGTGCCGGAAGATCCTCCGACCATTATTACTAAAAGATATATCACTAAATCAATCTGTTATCACGCAGCAATGGTAGCTGATGAAATTGATGCTAAAGCAATTTGCACTTTGACCAATAGTGGATATACGCCTTTTCAAATTTCTGCTTGGCGACCCAATAGTAATATATTAGCTTTTAGCTCTAACCGAAGGATTTTGAGCCAACTCAGTATGTTGTGGGGGGTACAAGCGTTTTACTATGGCAAGTTTGTCAGTACTGATGACACGATTAAAAATGTAAATGATATTGCCAAGAAAATTAAATGTGTGGGGAAAGGTGACTATATAATCAACTTGGCGGCTATGCCGATTGAAGATAAAGGGATGGTAAATACTTTGCGAATTTCCCAAGTCGAGTAGTTTATTTAAAAGAAAATCACTTGTTTATCTAATTTATGTTTGATTATCATTAAATTGCTACTTACGCAAATAATCAATAAAAAATAGTTATGGATATCCAAAAACCTTTTAACCTCAATAAATGGATCGAAGAAAATCGAGAAACCCTAAAACCTCCTGTTGGTAATAAGAATTTATATAAAGATGCCGGTGATTATATAGTGATGGTGGTTGCCGGTCCAAACGCCAGAAAAGATTATCATTATAATGAAACTGAAGAATTGTTTTATCAATTAGAAGGAGAAATTGAAGTAAACATTCAGGTTGATGGTGAGAAACAAGTGATGAAACTCGGTCCGGGTGATATGTATTTAAATCCTGCGAAAATCCCACATTCTCCGGTTAGAAAAAAAGATTCGATCGGATTGGTTATCGAACTTAAACGAACAGATACCGATGGAGAAGATGGACTATTATGGTTCTGTGATAATTGTAACCATAAATTACATGAGGTTTATTTTCCATTGGAGGATATAGAAAAAGACTTCTTGCCACATTTTAAAACGTTTTATAGTTCTGAGGAACTGCGAACTTGTGATAATTGTGGAGAAATGATGCCAACTGATCCAAGATTTGTAGGAGATTAAACAAAGAATATAGCTTAACTTTGCAACTGAAAACTAAAATAGATTTATGAAAATTGCGGTGGTTGGCGCTACGGGTTTAGTAGGTCAAATTATTATTGAGATTTTAGAAGAAAGAAGTTTTCCGGTAACAGAATTGATTCCCGTTGCCTCAGAAAGCTCTGTTGGTCAAAAAATTGATTTTAAAGAAGCGGAATATTCAATTGTCAATTTGGAGAAAGCACTACTTCAAAAACCTGATTTTGCATTTTTTTCTGCAGGCGGAGAAATCTCTTTAGAATGGGCGCCTAAATTTGCGGAAACCGGAACAACGGTTATAGATAATTCGTCAGCTTGGAGATTAGATCCAAAAATTAAATTAATTGTACCTGAAGTCAACGGAAAAACCTTGACGCAAAAAGATGAAATTATCGCCAATCCAAATTGTTCCACTATTCAGTTGGTTATGGCTTTAAAGCCTTTGCACAGAAGATATAATGTAAAAAGAGTAATCGTTTCTACATATCAGTCGGTGACAGGTAGTGGCAGAGCGGGAAGTGAACAATTAGAAAACGAAGAGCAACAGATAAAATCCAAAATGACTTATCCTTATAATATTCATCATAATGTAATTCCGCATTGTGATGATTTTGAGGAAAATGGATATACTAAGGAAGAGATGAAACTGACTCGGGAAACCAAAAAAATTCTCGGAGATGACAGTATTCAGGTAGTTGCTACAGCTGTCCGGGTTCCGGTAATGGGCGGGCATAGTGAATCTGTGCATGTTGAATTTAAAAAAAGTTTTAATCTTTCCGATGTCAGACAAATGCTGCACGGCTTTCCCGGAATTAATTTAAAAGATTCTCCTGCTATGAATATTTATCCCATGCCAATTTTTGCTCAAGGAAAAGATGAGGTTTTTGTCGGCCGATTAAGAAGAGATTTCACACGCGAAAATGCTTTAAATATGTGGGTGGTTGCTGACAATTTGCGCAAAGGAGCAGCTACCAATAGCATCCAAATTGCGGAGTTTTTAATCAAACAAAAAAAAGAAACCGGCTTCACCAAGATAAGCTTAAACAGGTCTTAAATTCACAGTCTCTCTCTCTGTCAGAATCTCATAACCGGTCAATCGATTAATTGTCATTCGACAAAAGCCAAACCTCAATTGTTTTCTGGCTGATTTAATTTTGTTATTTTTGGCTGAAACAAAAATATATTATACCGTGAAAAAATTAACTTTCCTTGCTCTCGTCTTGATTGGGTTTGTCGCCTGTCAAAACGGGAAAGAAAAAGACAGCACTATGGATTTAGAATATCCGGAAACTAAAAAAGTAGATACCGTAGATGAATATTTTGGTACTGAAATCGCAGACCCTTATCGATGGTTGGAAGACGACCACAGTGAGGAGACCAAAGAATGGGTGAAAGCCGAAAACAAAGTTACATTCGATTATCTCGAACGAATCCCCTATAGGGAAAAGCTTGAAAATAGATTGACAGAATTATGGGATTACGAGAAAATTGGCGTGCCTTTTAAAAGAGGGAATTACGTTTATTTTTCCAGAAATGATGGCCTCCAAAATCAAAGTGTGATTTATCGTTATAAAAAAGGGGAAGATGCAGAAAATGCCGAAGTATTTCTAGATCCCAATAAATTTAGTGAGGATGGAACAACTTCTTTAGGGCAAATGAGCTTTTCTGAAGATGCCGATTTATTAGCTTATGCAATTTCAGAAGGAGGAAGTGATTGGCGTAAAGTAATTGTGTTGGATACAGAAAAAAAGGAACAAGTCGGAGATACCCTTCTAAATATAAAGTTTAGTGGGATTTCTTGGAAAGATAATGATGGGTTTTTCTATTCCAGTTATGATGCCCCGGAGGGAAGTCAACTATCTGCTAAAACCGATCAGCACAAATTATATTTCCATAAAATGAATACCCCACAAAAAGAAGATCAGTTGATTTTTGGTGGAACTGAAGCTGATAAGTATCGCTACGTTGGAGGAAAAGTAACGGAAGACAACAGGTTTTTAGTAATATCTGCAAGTAATACAACTTCGGGAAATAATCTATATCTCAAGGATTTATCTGATGAGAATAGTGAAATAGTTCCCATTATAGAAAGTGACGAAGCTAATACGCATGTCTTAACAACAGAAAACAACACCCTGTATTTGGTTACAGATTTGGATGCACCAAATAGAAGAGTGGTTACAGTAGATGTCGATAATCTATCGCCAGAAAATTGGACTGATTTTATTGCGGAAACTGAAAACGTATTATCAGCATCTACAGCAGAAAAATATGTTTTTGCACATTATATGAAGGATGCACTCACTCAGGTTAAACAATTCGATCTGGATGGAAATGAAATCCGTGAAGTGGAATTGCCCGGATTAGGATCGGCAGGTGGTTTTTCTTCTAAAAAAGATGAAGAAGATGTGTATTATTCCTTCACGAATTATGTGACTCCTCCAACCATATATAAATATGATTTGGAGACAGGAGAATCGGAAGTTTATCAAAAACCCGAAATTGATTTTAATCCGGAAAACTATGAAAGTCATCAGGTTTTCTATACTTCCAAAGACGGAACAGAAATACCTATGATGATTACGCACAAAAAAGGGATAGAAAGGAATGGTAAGAACCCGACCATGCTTTATGGTTACGGTGGATTCAACATCAGCTTAACACCTTCTTTTAGTGTAGCAAATCTCGCTTGGTTAGAAGAAGGCGGAATCTATGCAGTTCCCAACTTGAGAGGGGGAGGAGAATATGGTAGAGAATGGCACAAAGCCGGAACTAAAATGCAGAAACAAAATGTGTTTGATGACTTTATCGCTGCCGCAGAATATCTGATTGATGAAAATTATACCTCAAGCGATTATTTGGCCATTCGCGGAGGTTCTAATGGAGGTTTATTAGTTGGAGCAACGATGACACAACGTCCCGACTTGATGCAGGTAGCTTTACCGGCTGTAGGGGTTTTAGATATGTTGAGATACCATACTTTCACCTCTGGTGCAGGATGGGCTTATGATTATGGAACAGCAGAAGACAGCAAGGAGATGTTTGAATATCTAAAAAACTATTCACCTCTTCACAATATAAAGGAAGGCGTAGAATACCCGGCGACTTTAATTACTACCGGTGATCATGACGACAGAGTAGTACCGGCACACAGTTTTAAGTTTGCCGCTGAATTACAAGACAAACAAACAGGAAATAATCCTGTATTAATCAGAATTCAAGTGAAGGCTGGTCACGGAGCCGGAAAACCAACCTCTATGATTATTGAAGAGTATGCCGATATTTTTGCATTTACTTTTTATAATATGGGTTTTGAAGAATTACCCTAATTGATTAATTTTTATGATTTAGAAAAAAGGATGTGTTTCAAATTGTAAACACATCCTTTTTCATTTATTTTACTGATACTACCCAAAGATTATGTCAAAACTATATTTGGTGCCTACTCCCATAGGAAATCTGGAAGATATGACTTTTAGAGGAGT
>Ga0079225_10000336_pt1 | contig 24956 bp, 22 predicted proteins | sample Poulit2012_FD_76344 | JGI IMG/M metagenome (GOLD analysis project Ga0079225, IMG submission 76344) | Agricultural soil microbial communities from Georgia to study Nitrogen management - Poultry litter 2012 | ecosystem: Environmental > Terrestrial > Soil > Agricultural land | place: USA: Georgia... | reverse complement strand
GCCCTGGGCACACTCACAGGACCCGGTGCATCCAGCCGTAGCGGTCCTCGGCGCGGCCGTACTGCAGGTCGAGCAGCGCCTGCCGCAACTCCAGGGCCACACTCCCGCTGCCGCCGGCGAAGGACGCGGCCGATTCCAGGGGAGGCATCGCCAGCGAGCCGTTGTCCCACTTCAGGGTGCCCAAGGGCGTGATCACCGCGGCCGTGCCGCACGCGAAGACCTCCGTGATCTGCCCGGACGCCACCCCATCGCGCCACTCGTCGATCGAGACCGGCCGCTCAACCACCTCCCGTCCGCGGTCCCGGGCCAAGGTGACGATCGAGTCCCTCGTCACGCCCTCGAGGATGGTGCCGCCTAGCCGTGGGGTCACGATGCTGCCATCGGCCTGCACGAAGTACAGGTTCATCCCACCGAGCTCCTCTACCCAGCGGTGTTCGGCGCCGTCCACGAAGCACACCTGCTGGCAGCCGTTCGCCGCGGCCTGTTGCTGGGGCAGCAGGCTGGCGGCGTAGTTCCCTCCGAACTTGGCCGCGCCGGTGCCCCCGGGCGCCGCGCGAGTGAACTCGGTGGACAGCCAGATATCGACCGGCTCCACCCCGCCGGGAAAGTACGCTCCGGCAGGTGAGGTGATCACGCAGTAGGTCACGTGGTGGGCCGGGCGAACACCGAGGAAGGTCTCGGAGGCGAACATGAACGGGCGGACGTACAGGCTGGCCTCGCCGTGGCTGGACGGGACCCACCGGTGGTCGGTCTGGACCAGTAGGTCGATGGACCGGATGAAGTCGTCCTCGTTCAGCGGCGGCAGGGCCAGCCGGTGTGCGCTGCGGGCAAACCGCGCGGCGTTCGCCTCGGGCCGTAAGGTCCAGATCGAGCCGTCGTCGTGCCGGTAGGCCTTGAGCCCTTCGAAGATCTCCTGTGCGTAGTGCAGCACCGCGGTAGCCGGGTCCAGCTGAAACGGGGTGTAGGGCCGCACACCGGCGTCGTGCCAACCCTGCTCGGGCGTCCAGGTAGCGGTGAGCATGTGGTCGGTGAAAACCGTCCCGAATCCCGGATCGGCCAGCAGCTCCTCCCGACGTGCCTCGGCTACGACGTTCGACGAGAGCGTCGTCGTGAACTCCATAGCTGCGTGCGTCGAGGTGGTCATGGCTGGCCTTTCATGAGCGTTCGTCGAAAAGTGCAAGAAGTCCAGGTAATAGGACGTCCAGGTAGACGGTATCGCGGGAGCGCCGGCACCGGAGGCCCAGTGCTTCAGCCGGCGACAGCCGTTGCCAGTGCGTCGCCGATCTCGGTGGTTCTGCGACCGGTCCCCGGTCGAGTGTGGTTGCGCGAGCCCAGATCACGGGCGACGGCCTCCTCGACGCGCCGGGCCGGCTCGGCATAACCCAGGTGCGCGAGCAGGAGTCCCGCCGAGAGCACGGCAGCGGTGGGATCCGCCGTGCCCTGACCGGCGATGTCCGGAGCGGACCCATGAACCGGCTCGAACATGCTCGGCGCAACGCGGTCGGGGTTGATGTTGCCGCTGGCCGCCAGTCCCATCCCACCGGTCACCGCCGCGGCGAGATCGGTGAGGATGTCGCCGAAGAGGTTGTCGGTGACGATGACGTCGAACCGGGACGGATCCGTGACCAGGAAGATGGTGGCAGCATCGACGTGCATGTAGTCGAGGGCCACGTCGGGGAACTCGGCCGATACCGCCTCGACCGTGCGCCGCCACAGGTGACCGGCGTGCACCAGCACATTGTGCTTGTGCACAAAGGTCAGCGTGCGCCGTGGCCGGGCCTGTGCGCGGGCGAAGGCGTCTCGCACGACGCGCTCCACTCCGTAGGCGGTGTTCACGCTGACCTCGGTGGCGATCTCGTGCTCGGTGCCGGTGCGCAGGGCACCGCCGTTGCCGGCATAGGCGCCCTCGGTGCCTTCCCGCACGACGACGAAGTCGACCTCACCGGGGTCAGCGAGCGGCGTAGCCACGCCGGGGAACAACCGGGAGGGTCGCAGGTTGACGTAGTGGTCCAGGCCGAACCGCAGCCGGAGCAGCAGTCCGCGCTCCAGCAGGCCGCTGGGCACGCCCGGGTCACCGACCGCCCCGAGCAGGATCGCCTCCTGCGCACGCAACTCGGAGAAGACCGAGTCCGGCAGCAACTCACCGGTCCGGTGCCAACGCGCGGCACCGAGATCGTACGACGTGGAGACCACCTTGGTACCCGAACCGTCGAGGGCCGCTTCGAGAACCTTCAGTGCCTCGGTGGTGACCTCTGTCCCGATGCCATCGCCGGGAATCACCGCTAGATCGATCGTGCGCTCCATTCGCTCACCCTACAAACGCTGCGCGTGACGTCAGTGCGGTTCCGGTGCAGCGGCTGTCCCACCACGAGCCCCGGCATCGGTGGGACGCCCGTTGGCGCCTCCGTTGTCCCGGCGATCCATCGCCTCCTGCATGGCGTTCTGGTACTCAGACGCGTGCGGGTTCTCGTGATCCATCAGTCTCGTCGTCCTTTCGAGCATGCCTGGTCGAGCATGCCTGGTCGAGCATGGCTGGTTCCAGGGCGGGGTGGTCACGTTCAGCGAGTCCGGTGCCCGACGACGAGACCTGCGCGTGGTTCGTTTCCGTTCGGGGTGGGAACGCAAGCGAGGACGGGATGCGGGGTAGCGCAATCGTCGCCGGCCAGCGTCTGCCAGGCCGTACGGGGTGGCGCCCTACGCGGGGATGGAGGGCACGGCCGGGCAGAAATGGTCTGTCGCGTCGACTCGGACATCGCACACGGCTGGCGGCATCACCGGACTCCGCGACGAGCGGCCAGCCTGTCCGTTACGCGGACTCAGGACCCGTCGCGGCGACGAATAAGAAGTACGTGCCGGTACATGATGGCCCGACCATACTGCCGAACCGGCCCGCCTGTCTTGCCTAGTAACCCGTCATCTCGGATGGCGAGATCGACGGGCCCGCTGTGCTCGCTCAGTCGTCGTCCAGGTCGACGCTGCGTGCCCACTCGGCTCCGATCTCCGATGCGACCGTCTCGAGCAGGGAACCGCTCACCGTCTGATCGACCGTCAGCGCCGCGAGAGCATGACCGCCGCGGACGTCCCGGCTGACCTGCATCCCGCCGATGTTCACACCGGCGTCGCCCAGTACGCGGCCCAGAATGCCGATCACGCCGGGCTTGTCCTCGTACCCGAAGAACACCATGTGGTCACTCGGATGCACCTCGATCTCGTGGCCGAGTACGTCCACGAGCTTCTCCACCTGGCGGGTCCCGACGAGCGTGCCGGATACGGACACGACCCGCCCATCGGTGAGCACGCCACGCACCGTGACCAGATTGCGGTAGTCGACGGACTCTTCCTGGGTGATCAGCCGGACCTCCACACCGCGGTCTGCGGCGATCACCGGAGCGTTGACGTAGGAGACCGCCTCCTCCACCACGTCGGCGAACACACCCTTGAGTGCGGCCAACTCGAGCACCTTGACGTCGTGCGCGGTGATCTCACCACGCACCTCGACGTCGAGTTGGGTCGGCGCGGCGGCGGCGAGCGACGTGAACACCCGCCCGAGCTTCTCGGCCAGCGGGATACCCGGCCGTACCTCCTCCGCGATGGCGCCGCCCCTGACGTTGACCGCGTCGGGCACCAACTCCCCGGCGAGCGCGAGCCGCACGGACCGTGCGACGGCGACGCCGGCCTTCTCCTGGGCCTCCTCCGTCGAGGCACCCAGATGAGGGGTCACGACGACGGACTCGTGCTCGAACAGTGGCGAGTCGGTGCACGGTTCGTGGCCGAACACGTCGATCCCGGCTCCGGCGACGCGGCCGGTCTTCAGAGCGTCCGCCAAGGCGTCCTCGTCGACGATGCCCCCGCGTGCGGCGTTGATGATCCGCACCGAGGGCTTGACCTTGCTCAGGGCCTCGGCATCGATCAGGCCCGAGGTCTCCACCGTCTTCGGCAGGTGCACCGAGATGAAGTCGCTGGTGGTGAGCAACTCGTCGAGTGATACCGCGCGCACCCCGTGGTGGGCCGCGCGCGACGGTGATACGTAGGGGTCGTAGGCGATGATCTGCATCCCGAACGCAGCCAGCCGCTGCGCGACGAGCACCCCGATACGGCCGAGACCGACGATCCCGACCACCTTGTCCATCAACTCGGTGCCGCTGTACTTGCTCCGTTGCCATTCCCCCTGCTTGAGGGCCTCGTTCGCCGGCGCGATGTTGCGGGCGGTCGCAAGGAGCAGGGCGACCGCGAGCTCCGCGGCGCTGGTGATGTTCGATGTGGGCGCGTTGACCACCATCACACCGGCCTGGGTTGCCGCATTGACGTCCACGTTGTCCAGGCCGACCCCGGCCCGAGCGATGACCTTCAACCGTGGCGCGGCGGCGATCACCTCAGCATCCACATTGGTCGCGCTGCGCACCAGGATGGCTTCCGCGTCGGCGATCGCCGGCAGCAGCGCGGAACGGTCCGCGCCGTCGGTGTGCCGGATGTCGAAATCCGACCCGAGCGCGTCGACGGTTGCGGGTGAGAGCTCTTCGGCGATCAGGACGACTGGGTTGTTCACAGGTATGCGCACCTCTTCGCGTGCTGTAGGCAGTAACGAGCAGGCGCATCAGCGAGCCGAACGTCGCACACGATACATCTCTGCGCGCCGAGCACAACCCCCACGCGCCGTCACTCGCGACGTGGACCCCCCGGTGAGTGGGGTCGCCACCAGGCATGGAAGTGCTGCACGGGCCCGGCCCCCGCACCGATCTGCAGGTCGTCCGCGGCGGCGATCGCGGCGGACAGGTACTCCTTGGCCATCAGCGCTGCTCGGTGCAGGCTTTGCCCGTGCGCCAACCCGACGGCTATCGCACTGGACAGCGTGCACCCGGTGCCGTGTGTGTTCGTCGTCGCCGTTCGCGCCTCGTCGAGCACATGCTCGTACCCGTCCCCGACGAGCACGTCCACGGCCCGCTCGCCCCCGGCGTGCCCACCCTTGACCAGGATCGCCGAGGACGTGTGCCGCCGCATCGCGTGGCCCAGGGCGGCGAGCTCGGCAGGATCAACGGCGTCGTGCGCTGCATTCGGTGTGGCGACCTCGGCCAGCGTCGCCGCCTCCGGCAGATTCGGCGTGATCACCGTCGCCACCGGCAGCAGCTCCCGTCGAATCGTTCCGACCGTCTCGGCCGAGACCAGTCGATCACCCGAAGCGGCGACCATGACCGGGTCGACCACCACGTGGGGGATGCGGTGCCGGCTGATGGCCTCGGCCACGGCGACCACGACATCCGGCGAGCCGAGCATCCCCGTCTTGACCGCCTGGACGTCCAGATCGGTGCACACCGCGTCGATCTGCTCGGTCACGAACTCGGCCGGGATCGCTCGCACCCCGAGAACTCCCTGGGTGTTCTGCGCCGTGAGGCCGGCCAAGACCGCCGCACCGTAGGCGCCCAGCGCGGAGAACGTCTTCAGGTCTGCCTGGACTCCCGCGCCGCCCGAGGGGTCCGAGCCGGCGATGCTCAGCACGGTGGGCGTCTGGTGAGCCTGCCGAGTCCGTCCGGGACCTCGGGTCACACTCGGATGCCTTGGGTCGTGCACGGGCTCCTCCTCGCGAGCCCGTCCGGGCGCCGGCACGACTTGCGCGCACGGCGGCCGATCAGGCTCCCTACGCCGGTACGAACCGGTTCAGGTACGGCGGGTGTGGTCTCAGCCAATGCAGGCACCCCGGCCGATCGGTACGTCACTACCGTACCGGATCGATCAAGTCCTGGTAACGACCGCACAGCCACCTTGACGCGGACGGGCCGCTGCGCAAAGATTCCACTCACGATTGGCAGCCTTTGCGTGAATGGTTGTCATTCCAATCAAGATCAAGCATATTTCCGCGGGCACACTGCCGCGGGTTGTCACGTCCCCAGGAGGACCGAGATGAATCGACACACCCGCTCCGCGCTGGCCGTTCTCGCGACGGGCGCCCTGCTGACATCCTGCGGTTTCGGCGGCGACTCCGGTGGCGGCGGTGGAGACGGCAGTGACGGCGGGTCGACGACGCTGGAACTGCTCGTGCCCACCTACTCAGACGCCACCCAGGGCCTCTGGGACGACATGATCGCCGACTTCGAGGCGGAGAACCCCGACATCACCGTCAACCTCGACGTCCAGTCCTGGGACAACATCAACGACGTCATCAGCACCCGCATCCAGGGGCAGGACATCCCGGACATCCTGAACATCGATGCGTTCGCAGGGTACGTGAACGACGACCTGCTCTACCCCGCCAGCGAGGTTCTCTCCCAGGAGACCATCGAGAACTTCCAGGACTCGTTCGTGGAGAACGCCTCGATGGGTGGTGAGCAGTACGGGCTGCCGATGATCGCCTCGGTGCGGCAGTTGTTCTACAACGCCGACGTGCTCGAAGAGGCCGGTGTCAGCGAGCCGCCGGCCACCTGGGACGAGCTGCTCGAGGCTGCGACCACGATCAGCGAGGCCGAGGGTGATGCGCATGGCTACGGCATGCCGCTCGGCTCGGAGGAGGCCCAAGCCGAGACCGCGATCTTCTTCTTCGGCGGTGGTGGCACCTACGGCGACGAGAACGAGATCACCCTGAACACACCGGAGAACGTCGAGGCCGCCCAGTTCATGCAGGAGATGATCGAGGCGGGTGTCACCCAGCCGGATCCTGGGGCGACCGACCGCACGCCGCTGCTCAACGTCTTCGGTCAGGGACAGATCGGCATGATGATCGGGCTGCCACCGTTCATCGGGCAGATCGAGGAGAGCAACCCGGAGATGAACCTGCAGGTCGCTCCGATCCCCACCCAGGACGGTGAGCCGTTCACCCTCGGTGTGGCCGACCACCTGATGGCTTTCGACAAGGGTGAGGACAAGCAGGAGGCGATCCAGGCCTTCCTGGAGTTCTTCTACCAGGACGAGCAGTACCTGAACTTCGTCGAGACCGAGGGCTTCCTGCCGGTGACCGAGTCGGGTGGCGAGGCCCTGGCCGATGACGAGGACCTGGCCCCCTTCATCGAGGCCTTGCCGGACGCGCAGTTCTACCCGTCGACGAACGACAACTGGTCAGCCGCGCAGGGTGCCCTGCAGAGCCAGATCGGGCAGTTGGCGCAGGGCGCGGACCCACAGGACCTGCTGGATCAGTTGCAGCAGCAGGCCACCTCCGGCTGAGTCCAGACTGGCAGGACTCAGAATCTCGACGACAGCCCGACGACAGGTGGACCTGAGATGAGCGCGTCCGCGTCGACCAGAACGGGGGCCCCGGGAACGGCACGTCGTTCCCGGGGCCGCGGCCTGATCGCTGCGCTGCCGTGGATCGGTCCGGCCATATTCCTGATCGTCGCCGTGGTGCTCTTCCCGGCCGGATACATGATCTACAACTCCACCCGGGAGATCTCGGTCGCGGGGGTGGACCAGGGGCCGGCCGGCACGGCGAACTTCGAGGCGGTCTTCAGCTTCGCCGCCCTGCCTCGCGTGCTGATGAACACCGTGGTGTGGACCGGTGGTGTGGTCCTGGTGACCGTGCTCATCGCGCTGTTCCTGGCGCAGTTCGTGCACAAGCAGTTTCCTGGCCGCAAGGTCGTGCGTATCGCCATCATCATCCCCTGGGCGGCAAGCCTGGTGATGACCTCGACGGTGTTCTACTACGGCCTCGACCCGTTCTACGGGATCCTGAACCGCGCACTGGTGGATCTGGGCATTCTCGACACCACCTATGGGTTCACCCGCAACGCGCTCTCGGCGTTCCTCGTCGCCATGGCCGTCGCGGTGTTCGTCTCCCTGCCGTTCACCACATACGTCATCCTCGCCGGGCGTCAGGCGGTCCCCGACGACACCGTCGAAGCAGCGCACATGGACGGCGCAGGTTCCTTCACGACCTGGTACCGCGTCATCTTGCCGCAACTTCGGCCCGCCCTGGCGGTGGCCACACTGATCAACATCATCAATGTGTTCAACTCGCTGCCGATCCTGCAGGTGCTCACCGGATCCATTCCCGGCTACGACGCCGACACCACCACCACCCTGATGTTCAAGTTCATCCGGCTCGACCGCGCGGTCGACGTCGCGAGCGCGCTGTCGGTGCTCAACTTCGCGCTGGTGCTGGTGATCATCGCGGCCTACCTGCGCATCGTGAAGCCCATGAGGGAGGTCTGACGTGGCCGTGCTCGACGAGGAGCGGCCGGCGACCGTCACCACGGCCAAGCGTCCGCGGCGGTACACCTCCGACAAGATCACCGGCGCGCGGCTGAGCCTGCGGCTGCTGGGCGGTGCCCTGATCACCCTGGTCTTCGTACTGCCGTACGTGGTCATGTTCCTCGGCTCGTTCAAGAGCCGCTCGGAGATTCTCGGGGTGCCACCGACCTACCTGCCCGAGGAGTGGCACCCGGAGAACTACCTCGAGATGTGGTCCACACCGGAGACGCCGCTCGCCTACAATGCGGTCTCCACCATCGTGATCTCGGTGTGCGCCACGCTGTTGGTGCTGGCGGTTGCCACGCCCGCGGCCTACTACACCGCGCGCTTCCGGTTCCCCGGCCGGCTGGCGTTCCTGTTCCTCGTGCTGACCAGCCAGATGTTGCAGCCGACGGTGCTCGCCGCCGGACTTTTCCGGCAGTTCCTGACACTGGGGCTGCACGACACCTGGTTGGCCATGATCCTCGTCAACGCCGCATTCAACATGGCGTTCGCCACCTGGATCATGCACAGCTTCTTCGCCAGCATTCCCAAGGAGGTGGACGAGGCCGCGCAGATCGACGGTGCCAGCAAGCGGACGGTGCTGTTCAAGATCAACCTGCCCCTGGTCTGGCCAGGCATCGTCACCGCGATCATCTTCACCTTCGTGGCCTCGTGGAATGAGTTCGCCGCCAGCCTCGTGATTCTCACTACGCCCGAGAACCAGCCGTTCTCGGTGGCGCTCACCAAGTTCATCGGTCAGTACGAGTCCTCCTGGCAGAACCTGTTCGGCGTCTCCATCGTCGCGATTCTGCCGGTCGTGGCGCTGTTCGCACTGATCGAGAAGCGCCTGATCGGAGGGCTCACCGCCGGGAGCGTCAAATGAGTGATGCGATCGCACGTACACCGTCCGAGGATGGCGCCGGGCCCGACCGTGCCGAGCGGTGGGAGACCATGCTGTCGCTGTTGGCCGACCGGCGTCGGTTGACCGTGAGCGGCACTGCCGAGGAACTCGGCATCTCCGAGTCCACCGTGCGGCGCGACTTCGAGAAGCTCGCCCGACGTCAGCTCGCGGTGCGCACGCATGGCGGCGTGATCGCCACCGACGTCGCCTACGACCTGCCGCAGCGCTATCGCAGTGCGGGCTCGGCGCAGGACGGCCGTCAGAGTATCGCCGCACGCGCCGCCGAGCTCGTCCGACCCGGCACGGTCGTGGGGTTCAACGGCGGCACGACCACGACCCTGGTGGCCCGCACCCTCGGCCAGCGCGCGGATCTCGTCTCTCGTACGACCGAGCCCTCGTTCACCGTGGTCTCCTCCGCGTTGAACATCGCGACCGAGATGGTGCTGCGCCCGCACGTTCGCACCGTGTCCCTCGGCGGGGTGGTTCGAGCACAGTCCTACGAGTTGACCGGCCCACTGGCCATGTCGCTGGCGCGACAGGTCTGGCTCGACCTGCTCATCATCGGCGTGATCGGAGTCGACACCGCCGCTGGGGCCACCTGCGACGACGAGTCGGAAGCGGCCACCACCAATGTGCTGGTCGAGCAGTCCCGGCGTACCGTCGTGGTGGGCACAGCGGCGAAGTTGGGTGCCCGTGGCTTCGCGACCATCTGCCCGCTCTCGGCGATCTCGACCGTCATCACCGAGTCCGGGGCCGACCCGTCTCGCGTGGCTGAGCTGCGTTCCGCCGGTGTGGAGGTCGACCTGGTCTGAGCCGAGCGTCCGTGACGACTGTCGAAGAGCCATGTCCGCACCACCGGTGACGTCGAAAGGTGACTCCCTTGAGCAGCTTGACCGGATTGAACGGCCCCGCCGCCCACGTTCGGGCCGAGATCGCGAGCCAGCCCCAGACCTGGCGTCAGGCGGTTGCCACAGCCGCGGAGCACACGCGGTCGTTCCCCGAGCACGGTGAGCGCGTCGCCGTCGTCGGCTGTGGCACGTCGTGGTTCATTGCGCAGGCCTACGCGGTCCGCCGCGAGCAACTCGGTCACGGCCGAACCGACGCGTTTGCCGCCAGCGAGTTCCCAGCCGGGCGGGACTACGACCACGTCCTGGGAATCAGCCGCTCGGGCACCACCACCGAGGTGCTCGACCTGCTCCGCGACCTTGCCGGCTCGACGACAACCCTGGCGATCGTCGGGGACCCGGCCTCTCCGGCCGCGCAGATCGCGGACCGGTGCATCAGCCTGGCCTTCGCGGACGAGGAGTCGGTGGTGCAGACACGGTTCGCCACCTCGACCCTCAGCCTGCTGCGCGCCAGCCTCGGCGAGGACCTCTCCCCCGTCATCGACCAGGCGGAGACCGTGCTCGACGAGCAGGTGCCCACCCCGTGGCTGGAACGCACCCAGTTCACCTTCCTCGGCCGGGGCTGGAGTGTCGGGCTGGCACACGAGGCCGCGTTGAAGATGCGCGAGGCGGCCCTGGCCTGGACCGAGTCCTATCCGGCCATGGACTATCGGCACGGCCCGATCAGCATCAGCGACTCCCGCTCGGTGGTCTTTCTGCTCGGGGAGGTACCAGCAGGGCTTCCGGAACAGATCGAGGCTACCGGTGCCCTGGCTGTCCCGCTCGGGGACGAGGATCCCCAACTCAGCCTCCTGCGCTGCCAGAAACTCGCCGTCAACCTGGCGTTGGCCGCTGGACTCGACCCGGATCACCCGCGCAACCTGTCCCGGTCGGTCGTACTCGATCCAGGCACTCCGGACTCGACGGCCTGACATGCCTCGCGCATCATGACGAGCTCCGGCGCCAGCGCGGCGCTGGTGGCCGCGGTGGACATCGGCGGCACCGGCATCAAGGGTGGACTGCTCGAGGGCAACCGCATCCTGCTCCGCACGACCACCCCGACACACGCGGCGAGCGGCCCGGATGGTGTGCTGCAAAGCGTGCTGACCGCCCTGGCCGACATCGTGGCGTCCGCGCCCGATGGCACCACGGTCGCTGGCCTGGGCGTCGTCTCGCCCGGGACGGTGGACGAGGCCCGTGGCGTGGTGATCGACGCGGAGAACCTGGGGTGGCATGACGTGCCGCTGGCCGAGATCGTGCGTGCTGAACTGGGTCTGCCGGTGGGCTTCGGGCACGACGTGCGCGCCGGGGGCCTGGCCGAATGGCGATACGGCGCCGGTGTCGATGCCGAGGACTTGATCTTCCTGCCCGTCGGGACGGGGATCGCCGCCGCGCTGGTGCTCGGCGGCCGACTTCTGAGCAGCGGCGGTTATGCAGGCGAGATCGGCCACGGCGGCCCGGCCCCTCGGCGGACCTCCTCCCCCGGCGCCGACCTGGCCTGTCCCTGTGGAGCGACGGGCTGCCCGGAGACCTTCGCCTCGGCGGCTGGTATAGCCCGCCGGTACGAAATGCTGACCGGCACCTCCGTGGACGGGGCCGCAGAGGTCCTGACCCGCCAGCTGGACGGCGACCCGGTGGCGGCCACGGTGTGGGACGACGCGGTGGCCGGTCTCGGCGAGCTCGTCAGCGACCTGGTGCGGGTCACCGGCGTATCCCGCATCGTGATTGGTGGGGGGTTGGTCGGCGCCGGCGACCACCTGCTCGAACCGCTTCGTCGGCAGGTCAGCACGGCGCTCACCGTGCACCGCGCACCGCGCATCGTGCCCGCCCAGCTGGGCGCGGACGCGGGTCTCTACGGTGCCAGCCTCATCGGGTGGCAGGCGGTGCGTGCCGCATGATCCTGGCCATCACTCCCAACCTCGCCTGGGACGTCACCTACGAGGTGGATCGGCTCACGCCCGGTACCTCGCACCGCGTGCGGCGGGTGTACGGACACGCCGGCGGAAAGGGCGTCAACGTCGCGCGCGTGGCGCATGCCTTGGGGCACCCGGTGCACGTACTCAGCATGACCGGCGGAGCCAGCGGGCAGTCCGCGGCCGACGACATCGACGCCGCGGGACTGCCGGCAACGCTGCTGCCCATCGGCGGCACGACCAGGCAGTCGATCACGGTGGTGCCGGAGCAGCCCGGCAGCGACGACGGCGAGCCCAGTGTGTTCAACGAGCCAGGCCCCACCGTGACGAACGCGGAGTGGACCAACCTGGTGCACAGCGTGGTCGCGCAGGCACGCGGCACCGATACCGGGGTCGTCACCGTCTCCGGCAGCCTGCCGGGCGGTGTGGGCCGCGAGCAGGTCGCGGCCCTGCTGAGCGCCGGGGAGGCCCCGTGCTACGTCGACACATCCGGACCCGCTCTGCGATGGGCGGCCACCGATGGCGCCGCACTGGTCAAGGCGAACCGTTCCGAGCTCCTCGCGGCGACCGGGACTACCGACATCGAATCCGGCGTGCGGGTGCTGCACGACCTCGGCGCAGCTCAGGTCGTCGTCACCGACGGCGCCGCCGGGATGTACGCCTTCGATACGCGGCCCGATGCGGCCGGCGACCCACGGGCCTGGCGAGCACGCGTCCCGCACCATGTCCCCGGTAACCCGACCGGTGCTGGCGATGCTGCCCTGGCCGCACTGGCCATGCGGCGCGATGAGCCGTGGGAGCACCGCTTGCGGTACGCCGTTGCCGTCTCGGCCGCGGCGGTGGCCGAACCCGTGGCCGGCAGGGTCAGTTCCGACCGCGCCCGGTCCATGCACGAGCAGGTACTCATCGAGCCCATCGAGACCAGCTGAGGTCTCACGATTCAGGAGATCCGATGCCGCTTGCCTCCAGCGACGACCTCGTCCTACCGGCCCGGGAGCATGGCCGTGGGGTCGGTGCGTTCAACGTGATCCAGCTCGAGCACGCCGAGGCGTTCACGACGGCGGCCGAGCGCGTCGGGTGCGGGGTCATCCTGCAGATCAGCCAGAACGCGGTCTCCTACCACGGCGGTCTCGCACCGATCGCCGCCGCGACACTCGCGGTCGCTGCCGGCTCCTCGGCACCTGCCGTTGTGCATCTCGATCATGCCGAGGACCGTGACCTGGTCACCGAAGCCATCGAGAGCGGGTTCACCTCCGTCATGTACGACGGGTCCACGCTGGACTATGCCGCCAATGTGGCCGCCACGGCAGAGGTCGTCGCCCACGCACACGCCCGCGGTGTGTGGGTGGAAGCCGAGCTCGGCGAGGTCGGCGGCAAGGACGGGGTGCACGCTCCCGGGGTTCGTACGGACCCTGCCGAGGCGGTCGAGTTCGTTCGTGCCACCGGAGTCGACGCGCTGGCCGTGGCCGTTGGCAGCTCACATGCGATGACCACTCGGGAGGCCAGCCTGGACCTCGACCGGATCGCCGAGTTGCGGGCCGCACTCCACGTGCCGCTGGTCCTGCACGGCTCCTCCGGCGTACCCGACAGCGCTCTGTCCGACGCGGTGGCCACCGGGATGACCAAGATCAACATCTCCACCCACCTGAACAAGACGCTGACCCAGGCGTTGCGCGACCATCTTGCCCAGCACCCCGACGTCGTCGACCCGCGGAAGTACTTCGGTGCCGGCCGCGAGGCGATGGTGGAGGAGGTCGTCCGGCTGCTCGGCGTGCTCCGGGCCGGATGAGCGTGGGCGATGGAGCGTGACCGCGGCGGTGCTCATGGGGCAGTATCGCGTGGATGGACGTCCTCTCCAGCCGCGTCATCCTGCGCCCGGCCGACCCCGACCGTAGCCGATCGTTCTACCGCGACGTGCTGGGTCTCGCGGTCTACCGCGAGTTCGGCGACCCGGACAGCCCGAGCCAGGTGTTCTTCCTGGGCAATGGTTTCCTCGAGGTCTCGGGGCACGGGGACGGTGGAGGCAGTGGTGAGGTGTGCCTGTGGCTGCAGGTGCGCGACGTCGAGCAGGAGCATGCTCGACTGGCAAGCGCTGGCGTGCCGATCGTGCGCGAACCCCTGCAGGAGCCTTGGGGGCTGATCGAGATGTGGATCGCCGATCCCGACGGCGTGCGCATCGTCGTCGTCGAGATTCCCGCCGAGCACCCACTGCGCCGGGACCAGCGAGGGCTCAGCGCGGGTGCCGGTCCAGGTCCTGGCTGACGATCCACTGGTAGCCAAACGGGTCGGCGAACCGACCGTCGTAGTAGCCATATCCGTGGTCGGCCGGCTCGAACACGACCCTCGCGCCCGCCGTCAGCAGTGCGGCCGCGGTGGCGTCGGTGTCGGGGACATGCACGTTCAGCAGCACCGGTGACCCACCGAGTGTGGCCGGTGCGACGTCGACGTCGTCGGCGTCTTTGAGAGCGATCCTGCTCTGGCCGATGCGCACCTCGGCATGCACCACATGGCCGTCGTCGTCCGTGTGCCGGGTGACCGGCTCGGCGCCGAGAGCACGCTGGTAGAAGTCGATGGCCGCATCCGCGCCGTCGCAGACCAGTCGGGCCATCACCTGGGTCGTTGTCACCTGGGTCGTCGTCATGCCCCAAGACTGGCAGCCAATCGCACCCGGCGGCTTGAACGAATGGGAGCTCGCGCTCGTACCAGCGCACTGGACAAGGCGAGTCCCCGCTGAACGAGGCGTGCAAGCCTGTGTCAGCAGGGACTCGCCACGTCAACGTGGCGTTCGACGCCGCTCAGCGGGCGGCGGTGCCCTCCGTGTAGTCGTCGTCGGTCTTCACCCACGCCATCAAGGTGCGCAGCTCTCGCCCGGTCTTCTCGATTGGGTGCTGCTCAGCCTGAGCCCGTAGCCGGGCGAACTCCGGCGCACCGGCATCCTGGTCGGCGATGAACCGCTGCGCCCACGAGCCGTCCTGCACGGCTGCGAGCACGTCCTGCATCCGCTGCTTCACGCTGGGGTCGATCACCTTGGGACCCGAGGTGTAGTCACCGAACTCCGCGGTGTCCGAGATGCTCCAACGCTGTTTGGCGAGCCCGCCCTCATACATCAGGTCCACGATGAGCTTGAGCTCGTGCAGGCACTCGAAGTAGGCGATCTCTGGCTGGTAGCCCGCCTCGGTCAAGGTCTCGAACCCGTACTGCACGAGCTGGGACGCACCACCGCAGAGCACGCTCTGCTCACCGAACAGGTCTGTCTCCGTCTCCTCGGTGAACGTCGTCTTGATCGCCCCGGCGCGCAGCCCGCCGACGGCCTTGGCGTAGGCGAGCGTCAACGGCCACGCCTGGCCCGTGGGGTCCTGCTCGACGGCCACGAGCACCGGCACCCCTCGTCCGTCGACGTACTCCCGGCGCACCAGGTGTCCGGGCCCCTTGGGCGCCACCATGCCGACATCGACCCCGCTCGGCGGCTTGATGTAGCCGTAGCGGATGTTGAAACCGTGTCCGAAGAACAGGGCGTCGCCGTCCTGCAGATTGGGTTCGATGTCAGCGGTGTAGATGGTCCGCTGGATGTGATCGGGAACCAGGATGACGATGAGGTCCGCCTCGGCCGACGCCTCGGCCGGGGTGACCACCCGCAACCCTTCGGCCTCGGCCTTGGCCCGGCTGGACGACCCTTCGGCCAGCCCGACGCGTACGTCGACACCGGAGTCACGCAGGCTCAGGGCGTGTGCGTGACCCTGGCTGCCGTATCCGATCACGGCGACGACGCGATTCTGGATGACGGACAGATCGGCATCGTCATCGTAGAACATCTCAGCCACGGGGTTGGACTCCTTCGTTAGTTGGGTCTGGGCCGGATCTTGCTGGGTCAGGCCGAGCGCTCGACCGAGCGCAGGGCCCGGTCGGTGATGGATCGTGAACCTCGGCCAAGGGCCACCACACCGGATTGCACGAGCTCGCGCACGCCATAAGGCTCGAGCACGCCCAGCAACGCGTCGAGCTTGGACTTGGAACCGGTGGCCTCGAGCGTGACGGCGTCAAGGGACACGTCGACCACCTTGGCACGGAACAACTCGGCCGTCTCCAACACATGCGAGCGTACCGAGGCGTCGGCACGAACCTTGACCAGGATGAGTTGGCGTTGCACCGACTCCTCGGTTTCCATCTCGACGATCTTGAGCACGTGCACCAACTTGTTCAACTGTTTGGTGACCTGCTCCAGCGGGCTGTCCTCCACGTCGACCACCACCGTGATCCGGGAGACGGTCGGGTGCTCCGTCGGGCCCACTGCGAGCGACTCGATGTTGTACCCACGCCGGGAGATCAGCCCGGAGATCCGGGCCAGGACTCCTGGCTTGTTCTCCACCAGCACCGACAGCGTGTGCGTACTCATCAGGCCTCGTCCTCTCGGTCCCACTCGGGGGCCAGGCCGCGAGCGTACTGGATCTCGTCGTTGCTGGTGCCGGCGGCGACCATCGGCCACACCATGGCGTCGCGGTGGACCCCGAAGTCGACGACGACCGGGCGGTCGTCGATCTCCATGGCCGCTTCGATCGTGGCATCGACCTCGTCGGGCTTGTCACAACGCAATCCCACGCAGCCGTAGGCCTCGGCCAGCTTTGCGAAGTCCGGGATCCGGGTCGAGTGCAGGTCGGTGTTGGAGTAACGGCCCTCGTAGAACAGCGTCTGCCACTGTCGGACCATGCCCAGGCTGGCGTTGTTGATGACCGCGACCTTGATCGGGATGCCCTCGATCGCGCAGGTGGCGAGCTCCTGGTTGGTCATCTGGAAGCACCCGTCACCGTCGATCGCCCACACGGTTGCCTCCGGCCGAGCAACCTTGGCCCCCATGGCGGCCGGTACGGCGTAGCCCATGGTGCCCAGGCCACCGGAGTTCAACCAGGTTCCCGGCCGTTCGTACTGGATGAACTGCGCCGCCCACATCTGGTGCTGGCCGACACCGGCGACATAGACGGCCTCGGGGCCAGCCAGCGCGCCGAGCCGCGAGATCACGTGTTGTGGTGCGAGCTCGCCGCCGTCGGGCTCGGTGTATCCGAGCGGGTACCGGTTGCGCCATGCCTCGACCTGGGCCCACCAGTTGTCGTAGTCACCGCGACGCCCGGCCTGGTGCTCGGTGCCGACTGCGGCCACCAACTCGCCCAGCACCTCCCGGCAGTCGCCGACGATGGGGATGTCGGCCACTCGGTTCTTCGAGATCTCGGCCGGGTCGATGTCGGCGTGAACCACCTGGGCATCGGGCGCGAACGACGGCAGCTTGCCGGTGACCCGGTCGTCGAACCGAGCCCCCAGCGCGATCAGCAGGTCCGACTTCTGCAGCGCCGTGACCGCGGCGACGGTGCCGTGCATCCCCGGCATCCCGAGGTGCTGGGGATGGCTGTCCGGCAGCGCGCCCCTCGCGGTCAGGGTGGTCACCACCGGGATCCCGGTGAGGTCGGCGAGCTCGCACAACTCGCGCGCGGCCTCCGCCCGCAGCACGCCGCCACCGACATAGAGCACCGGACGGCGGGCTTCGACGATCGCCCGCGCGGCCTCGCGCACCTGCCGGGAATGTGGCCGCGTGGTGGGGCGGTAGCCGGGTAGGTCGATGGTCGGTGGCCATTGGAATGAGGTCGAGGCCTGCATCGCGTCCTTGGCGACGTCCACCAGGACGGGGCCGGGGCGGCCTGTTGCGGCCAGGTGGAAGGCCTCGGCGACCGTGCGAGGAATGTCGGCGGGATCGGTGACCAGGAAGTTGTGCTTGGTGACCGGCATGGTGATACCGCTGATATCGGCTTCCTGGAACGCATCCGTGCCGATGGCCGAGCTCGCCACCTGGCCGGTGATCGCGACCAACGGAACCGAGTCCATGTGGGCATCGGCGATCGGGGTGACGAGGTTCGTGGCGCCGGGACCCGAGGTCGCCATGCAGACACCGACGCGACCGGTGGCCAGTGCGTACCCCTCCGCGGCGTGGCCGGCACCCTGTTCGTGCCGGACCAGGATGTGCCGAATCTGGGCCGAGTCGAGCAATGGGTCGTAGGCCGGTAGAACCGCTCCTCCCGGGATGCCGAACACGGTGTCTACGCCAACGGCCTCGAGCGATCGGATCAGGCTGGCTGCGCCTGTCATGGTCGTCGCTTCGGGCTGGGTCATGGCCGTTTCCGTCCCTCTCCACTCACTGGTTCCACTAACGTGTTTCCACTAGCTGGTGCGACACCGAGTTCCCACGTACCGGAACAACAAAAAACCCCCCGAACCCAAATGGGTGACGGAGGGTCGCGCGCCGGCTGTGCTGCGGGTCAGCCGACGCGCGGATCGAGTACGAGAAGCAGTGTATGCACGAGTTCACTGTCACTCATCGCTGCTCTGAGCGTCAAGTTCCACGGCAGCACGTCTCGGGAACTGAGACATTCACGTCCGGTCAGGACGGGCGGAAGGCGACCGTCTGAAACTGTGGCGTCGTACGCAATCGGAACAGGCTGTCCGGCCGGATGAAGCCGGCAGCCTTCAGCTTCGGATGAAGCGTCCGCGGCCGGATGGTGTGCCGGTGGATCTGTCTCGCCTTGAACGGATGACCGAACATGGCGACCGATGCCGGCACCGAGAACGTGCCCCGCACGGGTTCAGCTGGGTAGACCAGCAGCAGCCGGCCGCCGGGACGCGTCACCCGGGCCATCTCCGCAAGCACAGCGTCGACATTCTGCACATGTTCAACCATGTGGAACGAGATGACGAGGTCGTAGGCGTCGTCCGGCAGCCGCAATGCGTGTGCCGGCATCGCGTACAACCCGTCGGTCACGCCCTCTCCGACGACGTGCGGGTTCACGTCAACACCGGTGACGTCCATACCTTCCGTGCGCAGTGCCTGGGTCAGGTGACCACGTCCGCACCCGATCTCGAGCACGACCTCACCGGGCACGGGAGCCACGGCGTCGTGCACGATCCGCAGGTTCCGGCGGTCCCATCGGTTGGCCTTGAGGTAGCGGCGGGAGCGGTAGATGACGCGGTCGCCCACCTCGGCGCGGGAAAACTGCATAGGAGTATTCACGCATATCCGCCATCGCTCGTGAGCGCAGCGCCGCCGATCCGTCATGGAGGCTCCGTGTGCCATCCGCGGCGAACGCGTCATTTCGGGCCGACACCGGCGGTGGTGCATCCTAGGCTGACCCGATGCCGGAATGCCCCTGGCACGGGGGCACCTCTGTGCCGCCGTTGCCTGGCCCCGCCTCACCCGTCCCCGCGACCGCCGACACATTCGCGGTCGCGTTGCGCACCGCGATCACGGCCAGCGGCATGGGTCTCACCCAGTTGCGCCAGCGGCTCGGCCAACGTGGGCTGAGGGTCAGCACGGCCACGTTGAGTTACTGGCAGTCCGGGCGCAGCGAACCCGGCCGCCGGAGCAGTGTCGCCGTCGTCTCACACCTGGAGGACATACTCGGTGTGCCGCCCGACTCGCTACGGACACACCTGGCCCGGTCGTCCATGGACTCGACCACGGCCGTATGTGTGCCCACGCCGGTGCTACCTGCTCGGATCGAACAACTTCGCGCCCGGCTCGCGCCCACGGTCACCAGCCAGAGCGAGCATCACACGGCCCGCGTGGACACCTCGGGAACGGTGGTCGAACGCACGGTGCGCAGTGTCCTCATGGCACGTGTGGCAGGCGCCGACCGGCTGGTGGTGATGCACCGGCGGGCCAGCCGGCGGCACCCCATTCCCGCACTCGAACCGGTCGCGCACTGTCACCCGGGCACCGTCCACCAGGACCCGGACACCACCTGGGTCGCCCAGGAGCTGTACTTCGACCGCATCCTGCAGCCCGGGGAGTCCATCATCGTGGAGTACCGCGAATGTGACCGATCGGACCCGACGCCCAGCTATCACCTCGAGGCGGCCGCAGTCGTGCCCGAGCTCGTCCTGGAGGTTCGCTTCGAACCGGATAAGTTACTGACGAGTTGTGATTCATGTCACATCACACGGGAGGAGCCAGGCTCGGTCACCGGGCGCCTCACACCGGACTCCTCCCATGCGGTCCGAATGATCCGACACACTGCCCCGCCTGGGATTTATGGCTTTCGGTGGCCCACCTCGTAGACGTGCCCAGGATCGCCCGCAGGTCCTCACAAGTGCCAGCACGGCACGACTCAGTTAAAGGTTAATAGCGCGCTTCGGCTTGATGACATCGGATTCGTCATTCAGTCTCAGGGGTTGTTATGAACGCCGATCACAGGAAGGTGACGTCATGACCCCCTCTCGCACGGTGAGCGCCAGCGCGGCGCTGGCAGTCGGTGCCGCCGTGGCACTCGCTGCGCCGGCGGTCGCTTCGGCCGCCCCCCAGAACGACTCGGCCGATCGCGCGCCGGTTCTGGGTACCTCGAGCGATACCGCCATTCCCGATTCCTACGTCGTCGTACTGGACGATGACGCCGGGGTCAGTGCCACGAACAGCGTCGCGGCTGAGGCCGAGGACCAGGGCGCGGACATCGAGCAGCGCTACAACACCGCGCTCAACGGGTTCTCCGGCACCTTGACCGAGGAAGCTTTGGAGACCCTCCAGGAGGAGCCCAGCGTCGACTTCATCCAGGCGGACCAGCAGGTGTCGGTGGCAGAGACGCAGAGCCCGACGCCGAGCTGGGGCCTGGACCGCATCGACCAGACCGAGCTGCCGCTCGACGATTCCTACACCTACGGGTCGTCCGGCGAGGGAGTGACCGCCTACGTCGTCGACACGGGCATCTACAGCGGTCACAGTGACTTCGGCGACCGCGTCGCGGAGGGCTTCGACGCGATCGGCGACGGCGAGGGCACCGAGGACTGCCAGGGACACGGCACCCACGTCGCTGGAACCGTCGGCGGCAGCGAGTACGGCGTGGCCAAGGACGCCACCCTGGTGCCGGTGCGTGTTCTGGGATGCGACGGTAGCGGTAGCACCAGCGGTGTGATCGCCGGCGTGGACTACGTGGCCGAGAACGCCGAGGCTCCCGCTGTGGCGAACATGAGCCTGGGTGGTGCGAGCGATCCTGCCCTGGACAAGGCCGTCGAGGGCGCCATCTCCTCCGGCGTGACCTTCGCCGTCGCCGCCGGCAACGACTCCGGTGCCGATGCCTGCGACTCCTCACCTGCTGCTGCGCCGAACGCACTGACGACCGCGGCCACGACCGACACTAACGCGGCGTCGAGCTTCACGAACGTGGGCCCCTGCGTCGACATCGCGGCGCCGGGCACGGACATCACCTCGGCTTGGATCGGCAGCCCGGACGCTGAGGACACCATCAGCGGGACGTCCATGGCCAGCCCCCACGTGGCAGGCGTGGCCGCGCTGTACCTGGAGACCAACACCGGGGCCAGCCCGGCCGAGGTCGGCGATGCCCTGACCGGGGCCGCTGTGCCGGACGCCATCACCGGCCTGCCCTCCGACACGGCGAACCTGCTGTTGCACGCTCCAGAGACCTGGGGAGAGACCTGGGAGTAAGAGCGACGTCAGAAGTTCAGTGTTGCGAAATCAACCGGCCGAGGCTCTCGGCCGGTTGATTTCGCAACACCCGGTGGACCGAGTCAGTCGCAGACCGCACCGTTGGCCGCCGAGCCGACGAGCCGGGCGTACTTGGCGAGCACCCCGCGCTCGTGCTTCGGCGCCGGTGCCTGCCAGTCCGCACGACGACGCGCCAGCTCCTCGTCGTCGACCCCGAGGTCGAGCCTGCGCGCCTCGACGTCGAGCCGGATGGGGTCACCGTCGCGGACCAGCGCGATCGGCCCGCCGTCGTAGGCCTCTGGGGCGATGTGGCCGATGCACAACCCCGTCGTCCCGCCGGAGAACCGGCCGTCGGTGACCAGCAGCACGTCCTTGCCCAGTCCGGCCCCCTTGATGGCCCCGGTGACGGCGAGCATCTCCCGCATCCCCGGACCGCCCCGCGGGCCCTCGTTGCGGATGACCACGACGTCGCCTGCCTGCAGCGTGTTCTCCTCGACAGCGGCCATGGCCTCGGCCTCGCCGTCGAACACCCGCGCCACTCCGTCGAACACGGTCTTGTCGAACCCCGCGCTCTTCACCACCGCACCCTCCGGCGCAAGGGTGCCGCGCAGCACCGCCAACCCGCCGGTGGCGTGGATCGGCTCGTTCAGCGCGTGGATGATCTTGCCGTCGAGATCGGGTGGGGAGACCTCGGCGAGGTTCTCGGCCATGGTCTTGCCCGTGACGGTCAGGCAGTCGCCGTGCAGCAGCCCAGCGTCCAGCAGGGCGCGCATCACCACCGGAACTCCGCCGATCCGGTCGACGTCGGTCATCACGTACTGCCCGAACGGCTTGACGTCGGCCAGGTGTGGGACCCGGTCGCCGATGCGGTTGAAGTCGTCCAGGCCGAGGTCGACGTCGGCCTCGTGCGCGATGGCCATCAGGTGCAGCACCGCGTTGGTGGAGCCACCGAAGGCCATCACCACGGCGATCGCATTTTCGAACGCCTCTTTGGTGAGGATGTCCCGGGTGGTGACACCACGCCGGAGCAGCTCGACGACGGCCTGGCCCGAGCGCCGCGCGAAGCCGTCACGTCGGCGGTCGGCCGAAGGCGGGGCCGCGCTGCCGGGCAGGGACATGCCGATCGCTTCAGCGGCACTGGCCATCGTGTTGGCGGTGTACATGCCTCCGCAGGCGCCCTCGCCCGGACAGATCGCGCGCTCGACCTCGTCGAGCTTCTCCCGGCTGATCAGCCCTCGGGCGCAGGCGCCCACGGCCTCGAAGGCGTCGATGATGGTGACGTCCTTGCCGTCCACCTGACCGGGCATGGTGGACCCCGCGTAGAGGAACACCGCGGCGACGTCCATCCGGGCCGCGGCCATGAGCATGGCGGGCTCGGACTTGTCACAACCGGCCAGCAGCACCGCTCCGTCGAGCCGTTCGGCACCGAACACGGTCTCGACCGAGTCCGCGATCACCTCCCGGGAGACGAGCGAGTAGTGCATGCCGTCGTGCCCCATAGAGATGCCGTCCGAGACCGAGATGGTGCCGAACTCGAGGGGGTAGCCGGCCGCGGCGTGCACGCCTTCCTTCGCGGCTTGGGCCAGGCGATCCAGCGAAAGATTGCACGGGGTGATCTCGTTCCACGACGAGCCCACCCCGATCTGCGGCTTCTCCCAGTCGTCGTCGCCCATGCCGACGGCGCGCAGCATGCCACGTGCGGCGGCGCGTTCGAACCCGTCGGTGACGTCGCGGGAGTGTGGTTTGATGTCAGGTCCCGACGGCGGTGTGCTCATGCGTCAACGCTAGCGGGAACCGTCACCACCGGCGACCTCAGGTCCGCGACGAGGCGTCGGCCGGGATCACGACGTTCGCCAGATCCGCGCCGTCGGCGAACCGCGTGAGCTGCTCCCGGACGAGGCGCTGGGCGCGTGGCCAGAACGCCGACGTCGGCCCACCGACGTGCGGGCTGATCAACACACCGGGTGCGTGCCACAGCGGGTGCCCGGCGGGCAGTGGCTCCGGGTCGGTGACATCCAGTGCCGCACGCAGCCGGCCACATTCCAGCTCGGCCACCAGCGCGTCGGTGTCGACGATGCTCCCCCGGGCCACGTTGACCACCAGGGCGTCGTCGGGAAGTCGCGCCAGGAACGAGGCGTCGACCATCCCGCGGGTCAGCTCGGTGGCCGGTGTGACGATGACGACGATCTCGGCATGCGGGAGCAACTCGGGCAGCTCATCCACACTGTGGACGCCTTGCCTGGCACGACTGGCCACCCTGGTCACCTCGACCTCGAACGGCAGCAACCGCGTCTCGATGGCAGCGCCGATGGAGCCGTACCCGAGGATCAACACCCGTCGGTCGGCCAGGCTCGGCCGCCATTCCTGCCTCCACTCGCCGCGGTCCTGCGCGCGCACGTAGCCCGGGATATTGCGCTGGGAGGCGAGCATGAGCGTCAACGCGAGCTCGGCCGTGCTCGCGTCGTGGATACCGCGCCCGTTACACAGCGTCACCCCGGCCGGGACGTGGGGCACCACATGCTCGTAACCCGCCGAGAGCAGCTGGGCGGCGCGCAGCCGGGGCATCTGCTTCATCAGGGCGGCGGCATCCGCCGACAACGAGTACGGCAGCACGTAGAAGTCGACGGCGTCGAGCACCTCGGCCGGCGGTAGCGCGTCGTCGGCGTCGTAGTGGTGCAACCGCACACGCGCAGCGATGTCGGCCAGGCCCTCCTCGGCCCGGAACGGAGCCAGCACTGTCGGTATGCTCACGCGGCCCAAGGTACCGAGATGGCTGGACCATGTGACGATGAGGTGATGAACCCCACCGTAGTGTTTGGTCGTCGTCTCCGGTGGGCGAGCGCACCACTGGCCGCCGCGTTGCTCCTCAGTGCCTGTGGCGGTGACGAGCCCGAGCAGTCGGGTGATGACTCGCCGGCGGCGACCGAACAGCCACCGGCGGATCCGACGACGCAGGAGACACCTGGAACCGCGTCGCCGACCGCCGAGCCCGGCCCGGTCGAGCCCACGGATGTCAGCGAGATCACCACGGGGCTGGACGTGCCGTGGGCGCTCACCTTCCGCGACGATGGCTCGGCGCTGGTTTCCCAGCGAGACGAGGGCACGATCATCAGCGTCACGCCCGACGGGGAGGTTTCGGAGCTCGGCGAGGTCGAGGGTGTCACGCCGGACTTCGAAGGCGGACTGCTCGGCATCACCCTGCACCCGGACGACGATTCCCGGCTCTACATCTATCTGACCACGGCCGAGGACAACCAGGTCGTCGTCGCCGACGTCTCCGGTGGCGAGCTGGGTGAGACGAGCACCCTGATCGACGGCATCCCGCGACAGAGCCAGCACAACGGTGGTCGCCTGCGGTTCGGCCCCGACGGCATGCTCTACGTCTCGACCGGAGACGCGGGCGAGGGGGATCGTTCGCAGGATCCCGAGTCCCTCGCGGGCAAGATCCTGCGGCTCACACCGGACGGTGAGGTGCCCGAGGACAACCCAGATCCAGAGTCGCCCGTGTACAGCATGGGACACCGCAACGTGCAGGGCATGGCCTTCGACGACGAGGGGCGCCTGTGGTCCTCGGAGTTCGGCGCGGACGCCTGGGACGAGCTGAACCTGATCGAGCCCGAAGGCAACTACGG
>Ga0079225_10000333_pt1 | contig 25066 bp, 21 predicted proteins | sample Poulit2012_FD_76344 | JGI IMG/M metagenome (GOLD analysis project Ga0079225, IMG submission 76344) | Agricultural soil microbial communities from Georgia to study Nitrogen management - Poultry litter 2012 | ecosystem: Environmental > Terrestrial > Soil > Agricultural land | place: USA: Georgia... | reverse complement strand
TATGCCTCGCCGTCGATCGTCAGCCGACGGATGCCGGCCTTGATCTCGGCAATGGTCAGTTCCTCACCACCGAGGTACTTCTCCAGCAGTGCCTCATCGGACTCCGCGACCGCCTCGACCAGCTCGTTGCGGTACTCCTCGGCCTTCTCCTTCAGGTCGGCCGGGATGTCCTCGACCTCATAGGCCGCGCCCAGGGAGGTTTCTCCGCGCCAGGTAAGCGCGCGCATCTGCACCAGGTCCACCACGCCGTCAAAGTCGCTCTCGGCGCCGATCGGCAGCTGGATCACCAGCGGCTTGGCCTTCAGCCGGTCGATGATGGTCTCCACGGTGTGGTAAAAGTCCGCACCGAGCTTGTCCATCTTGTTCACGAAGCAGATGCGGGGCACGTCGTACTTATCCGCCTGCCGCCACACGGTCTCCGACTGGGGCTCCACGCCCTCCTTGCCGTCGAACACTGCGACCGCACCGTCGAGCACACGTAGGGACCGCTCCACCTCAACGGTGAAGTCCACGTGCCCGGGGGTGTCGATGATGTTGATCTGGGTGCCGTCCCAGAAGCTGGTGACCGCGGCGGAGGTGATGGTGATGCCGCGTTCCTTCTCCTGGGCCATCCAGTCGGTGGTCGACGCACCGTCGTGCGTCTCCCCCATCTTGTAGTTCACCCCGGTGTAGAACAGGATGCGCTCGGTGGTGGTCGTCTTCCCGGCATCGATGTGGGCCATGATGCCGATGTTGCGAACCTTCTTCAGGTCGGTCAGCACGTCAAGTGCCACAGTTGCTCTCTTCTGTTCGTGATGAGCAGGGTCGGTGGGCGCGGTGCCGGCCGCAGCCGGCCGCGCGGTGCATTACCAGCGGTAGTGCGCGAAGGCCTTGTTGGACTCAGCCATCTTGTGGGTGTCCTCACGACGCTTGACTGCGGCACCCAAGCCGTTGGAAGCGTCCAGGATCTCGTTCATCAGGCGCTCGGTCATCGACTTCTCCCGACGTCCGCGGGAGTAATCCACCAACCAGCGCAGGCCCAATGCGGTCTGGCGGCTGGAGCGGACCTCGATCGGCACCTGGTAGGTGGCGCCACCGACACGACGGGAGCGGACCTCCAGAGTCGGGCGCACGTTCTCCAGTGCGCGCTTGAGCACGACCGCCGGATCGGTCTGGGTCTTCTCGCGCACACCTTCGAGCGCGCCGTACACGATGTTCTCTGCGGTGGACTTCTTACCGTCCAGCAGCACCCGGTTGACCAGCTGGGTCACCATCTGCGAGCCGTAGACGGGGTCGGCGACCAGGGGGCGCTTCGGCGCGGGACCTTTACGAGGCATTACTTCTTCTCCTTCTTGGCGCCGTAGTGGCTACGACCCTGCTGGCGGCCACGCACACCCTGGGTGTCCAGCGACCCGCGAACGATCTTGTACCGCACACCGGGCAGGTCACGCACCCGCCCGCCGCGGACCAGCACGATCGAGTGCTCCTGCAGGTTGTGTCCCACCCCGGGGATGTAGGCGGTCACCTCGGTGCCGCTGGAGAGCTTCACACGCGCAACCTTGCGCAGCGCGGAGTTCGGCTTCCTCGGGGTCGTGGTGTACACGCGAGTGCACACGCCGCGGCGCTGTGGGCTGCCCTTGAGGGCTGGCGTCTTGGTCTGGCCGTCCCTGGCGCTGCGGCCCTTACGGACCAACTGCTGAATCGTGGGCACTACATCTCCGTCTCAAAAACTTGGTTGCTTCAGGGGTGATCGACAGATCGGTGTGGGATCTTCAAAACCCGATGTGATCCACCCCGGGGGCCCCGCGCTCGGGCGTGTCTTTCCGAGTTTCCCGCACGGCGGACCGGCATGAACTTCAGAATCGGTCAACGTGGCGGACCGGACAACGCGCCTCGCGCCCGGACCCCAGTGGCACCGCTCGGGCCCCACGCAGGTCTGCGCGCGCACGCAAAGGCCCGACGAAGCGGGCACTTGCACCTAGAGTACTGCTCCTACGGGGCATGGTCAAAGGCAGCCGGAGCCATCCGGGGTGTGGTTTTCCCCACTCCCGCGCGCTTTGGAGGCGGTGCGGTCAGTGCCGGCCGGTGATCGTGACCAGCGCTCCTCGGGCGGGCGCGGCCGCTCGAGCGTCATTGACACCCTCCTGATGATAGTGGGCTGAGCGCCTCGATGGTGTGAACTCCCCGACGGGGAGAGCCGACCTCACCCAGCCAACTCCGCGACGGGGCACGATCCCCACCCACAGGACCCTGAATGGCGTGCCCTCTGACGCAAATCGTGCCCCCGCGGCGAGGGTGGTGGGTCACGCCCCGTCGGCGACGGGTGGTGGATCACCTCCCATCGACGAGCGGACCGGCTGCCCTGACGACCCGAGGGACCGCGTGGGCACGCACTGCCCTCACCCGCGCCGCACGGCGCCGCCACATCTTCCAACGCCGAGAGGGCACGACCCCGGCCGCAGGGCCCGATACCGCGTGCCCCCTGGGCGCGAATCGTGTCCTCTCGGCGGATGGGACCCGGGCGGTGGGCGGTCGGGCGCGGGCGGGCAGTCCGACGCAGGGCAGGGCGGCCCGGGCCGCGGGGTGGGACCAGCGCCGCCGCGGGGTGGGACCCGGCAGGACGCAGGCGACGACGAACGGCCCGGCACCTCCCCTGGGGAGATGCCGGGCCGTTCGATGGCGCGAGATCAGGCGATCAGCGGAAGTCCGCCTCGTAGCCCTGGCCGAGGTCCAGTTCCTCCAGCGCGATGGTCTCGCCGCCTTCGGTGATCGGACCGTAGTCGATCTCGTCGTAGCCGAAGCTCGGGTAGATCTCGGCCTTGGCCGCCTCGGTCGGCTCGACCTGAACGTTGCGGTACCGGGGCAGGCCGGTTCCGGCCGGGATCAACTTACCGAGGATGACGTTCTCCTTCAGACCCAGCAGGGCATCGGAGCGTCCGCTCATCGCGGCCTCGGTGAGCACCTTGGTGGTCTCCTGGAACGAGGCCGCCGACAGCCACGAGTCGGTGGCCAGCGATGCCTTGGTGATCCCCATCAGTTCGGGACGACCGGAGGCGGGCTGGCCGCCCTCGGACACCACGCGGCGGTTCTCGTCCTCGAAGATGGTCCGGTCGGACAGTTCCCCGGGCAGCAGCCTGGAGTCGCCGGAGTCGAGGACGGTCACCCGCCGCAGCATCTGGCGCACGATGACCTCGATGTGCTTGTCGTGGATGTCCACGCCCTGGGAGCGGTAGACCTCCTGCACCTCATCGACCAGGTGCTTCTGCACCGCACGCGGGCCGAGGATACGCAGCACCTTCTTCGGGTCGACGGCGCCGGCCACGAGCTGCTGACCGACTGCCACGTGGTCCCCATCGGTCACCAGCAGGCGGGAACGCTTGCTGATCGTGTAGGAGACCTCCTCCGACCCGTCGTCGGGGGTGATCACCAGCTTGCGAACGCGTTCGCTGTCATCGACGCTGACCCGGCCGGCGACCTCACTGATCGGAGCCTCACCCTTGGGGGTACGTGCCTCGAACAACTCGGTGACACGCGGCAGACCCTGAGTGATGTCCTCGGAGCTGACCGCACCACCGGTGTGGAAGGTACGCATCGTCAGCTGAGTACCCGGCTCACCGATCGACTGGGCGGCGATGATACCCACCGCCTCACCGATGTCGACCAGCTTCCCGGTGGCCAGGCTGCGCCCGTAGCAGGTGGCGCAGGTACCGACTCGGGACTCACAGGTCAGCACCGAGCGGACCTTGAGCTGGGCGATCTCAGCCTCGGCGAGCTTGGTGATCAGCACATCGCCGACGTCGTCACCGTTCTCGCCCAGCACCTCGCCATCGGTCGAGGTGACCTGGCCGGCGAGGGCACGACCGTAGACGGCGGTCTCGACCGTGTCGGCCAGCTGGGTGTCCCCGGTGGGGGTGTCCTCAAGGATCGGCAGGGTCAGACCGCGTTCGGTACCGCAGTCGTCCTCCCGGATAATCACGTCCTGGGAGACGTCTACCAACCGTCGGGTCAGGTAACCGGAGTCAGCGGTCCGCAGTGCCGTATCGGCCAGACCCTTACGAGCACCGTGGGTGGCGATGAAGTACTCCAGCACCGACAGCCCGTCACGGTAGTTGGACTTGATCGGCCGCGGGATGATCTCACCCTGCGGGTTGGCCACCAACCCACGCATACCGGCGATCTGCCGCACCTGCATCCAGTTACCGGCTGCGCCGGAGGCCACCATCTGCAGCACCGAGTTGTTCTGCGGGAAGTGGTCCCGCATCGCACTGTCCACCTCGTTGGTGGCCTGGGTCCAGATGTCGATGAGCTCCTGACGGCGCTCGTCGTCGGTGATCAGACCCCGGTCGTACTGACCCTGGACCTTACTGGCCCTCGACTCGTACCCATCCAGGATCTCGGTCTTGTTCGGGGGCGCGACCACATCGGATATCGCGATCGTGACACCGCTGCGGGTGGCCCACCGGAAGCCGGCCTCCTTGAGCGCATCCAGGCTCGCCGCGACGGCGACCTTCGGGTAGCGCTCAGCGAGGTCGTTGACGATGCCGGACAGCACTCGCTTGTCCACCACCGTGTTCACATACGGGTAGTCCTGGGGCAGGGCCTCGTTGAACAGCGCCCGGCCCAGCGTGGTCTCGAGCACCACCGGGGTGCCCTCAGACCAGCCTTCGGGCGCCTCCCAACCACTGGTCGGGGGCACCAGGTCGGTCATCCGCACCTTGATCGGGGCGTTCAAGTCCAACTCACCGGCGTCGTAGGCCATGATCGCCTCGGCGGGTGAGGTGAAGGACCGGCCGGCGCCGTCGGACTCAGCAATCTCGGAGGTGAGGTGGAACAGACCCACGATCATCTCCTGAGACGGCATCGTCACCGGACGTCCGTCGGAGGGCTTGAGGATGTTGTTGCTGGACAGCATCAAGATCCGGGCCTCGGCCTGTGCCTCCGCGGACAGCGGCAGGTGCACAGCCATCTGGTCACCGTCGAAGTCGGCGTTGAAGGCGCCGCACACCAGCGGGTGCAGGTGGATGGCCTTACCTTCGACCAGCTGCGGCTCGAACGCCTGGATTCCCAACCGGTGCAGCGTGGGCGCGCGGTTGAGCAACACCGGGTGCTCGGTGATGACCTCTTCGAGCACGTCCCAGACCACCGAGCGGGCCCGCTCGACCATCCGCTTGGCGGACTTGATGTTCTGAGCGTGGTTGAGGTCGACCAACCGCTTCATCACGAACGGCTTGAACAGTTCCAGGGCCATCTGCTTGGGCAGACCGCACTGGTGCAGCTGCAACTGCGGGCCGACCACGATGACGCTCCGGCCGGAGTAGTCCACGCGCTTACCGAGCAGGTTCTGGCGGAACCGGCCCTGCTTGCCCTTGAGCATGTCGGAGATCGACTTCAACGGGCGGTTACCCGGCCCGGTGACCGGGCGGCCGCGGCGGCCGTTGTCGAACAGCGAGTCGACCGCCTCCTGCAGCATCCGCTTCTCGTTGCTCACGATGATCTCCGGAGCGCCCAGGTCCAACAGCCGCTTGAGGCGGTTGTTCCGGTTGATCACCCGGCGGTACAGGTCGTTCAGGTCCGAGGTGGCGAACCGGCCACCGTCGAGCTGGACCATCGGACGCAGATCCGGCGGGATCACCGGCACGCAGTCCAGCACCATCCCGCGCGGGGAGTTGTTGGTGGTCAGGAAGGCGTTGACGACCTTGAGCCGCTTCAGGGCCCGAGTCTTGCGCTGACCCTTACCGGTGCGGATGATCTCACGCAGCACCTCAGACTCGGCCTCGAGGTCGAAGGTCTCCAGTCGCTTCTGGATAGCGCCCGCGCCCATCGATCCTTCGAAGTAGTTGCCGTAACGGTCCTGCAGCGCCCGGTAGAGCAGCTCATCGCCCTCAAGGTCGGAGACCTTCAGGTTCTTGAACCGGTCCCAGATCTCCTCCACGCGGTCCAACTCGGCATCGGCTCGCTTGCGCAGCTGGGCCATCTCCCGTTCTGCGGAGTCCTTGACCTTGCGGCGCGCGTCGGCCTTCGCCCCCTCGGCCTCGAGTTCGGCCAGGTCGGCCTCCAGACGCTCGCCCCGCTGGGCGATGTCCAGATCGCGCTTCTTGGTGATGTCTTCCTTTTCCAGGTCGATCTCGTTCTGCAGGCTCGGCAGGTCCTCGTGCCGGCCCTCCTCATCGACCCAGGTGATCATGTAGGCCGCGAAGTAAATGACCTTCTCCAGGTCCTTCGGGGCCAGGTCCAGGAGGTAGCCCAGGCGGGAGGGCACACCCTTGAAGTACCAGATGTGGGTGACCGGAGCGGCCAGTTCGATGTGGCCCATCCGCTCCCGGCGGACCTTGGAGCGAGTGACCTCCACACCGCAGCGTTCGCAGATGATTCCCTTGAACCGCACCCGCTTGTACTTACCGCAGTAGCACTCCCAGTCCCGGGTGGGACCGAAGATCTTCTCGCAGAACAGACCGTCCTTCTCCGGCTTCAAGGTCCGGTAGTTGATGGTCTCTGGCTTCTTGACCTCGCCGTGGGACCATCCGCGAACCTCTTCCGCGGTGGCCAGGCCAATCCGGAGCTCGTCGAAGACGTTGACGTCGAGCACTTTTCCTACTTCCTTCGGTGTATCACCGTGTGGAACTGTGTGGTGGGCCGAGCGCCCTACCCGCCGCTCCGCCCGTGGCGGTGGGCAGGTAGGGCGCGGCCTCAGATCTCTTCGACGCTGCTCGCGTCGGGGCGGCGGGACAGGTCGATACCGAGCTCCTCAGCGGCCCGGTAGACCTCCTCGTCGGTGTCGCGCATCTCGATCGAGGTGCCGTCGGAGGAAAGCACCTCCACGTTCAGGCACAACGACTGCATCTCCTTGATGAGCACCTTGAAGGACTCGGGGATGCCCGGCTCGGGGATGTTCTCGCCCTTGACGATCGCCTCGTAGACCTTGACCCGGCCCGGGACGTCGTCGGACTTGATCGTCAGCAGCTCCTGCAGGGCGTAGGCGGCGCCGTAGGCCTCCAGGGCCCAGACCTCCATCTCGCCGAAGCGCTGACCACCGAACTGCGCCTTACCACCCAGGGGCTGCTGGGTGATCATCGAGTACGGACCGGTGGAGCGGGCGTGGATCTTGTCGTCCACCAGGTGGTGCAGCTTCAAGATGTACATGTATCCCACCGACACCGGCTCCGGGTAGGGCTCACTGGAGCGGCCATCGAACAACAAGGCCTTGCCGGTGCCGTCGATCGGGCGCTCCCCATCCCGGTTGGGCTCGGCAGCCTCAAGCAGACCGCGCACCTCTTCCTCGTGCAAGCCATCGAAGACCGGTGAGGCAATCGGGGTGCCGGACTCACCGGTGAGCGCCTCCGGGGCGAAGTTGACCGCCCACTGGGGCAGCTGCCCATCCTTACCGCCGTTCTCGGCGGCCTTGGTGACGTCCCAGCCCTGCTTGGCGACCCAGCCCAAGTGCGTTTCCAGCACCTGTCCGACGTTCATCCGCCGGGGCACACCCAGCGGGTTGAGGATCACGTCCACCGGCGTGCCATCAGGCAGGAAGGGCATGTCTTCCACGGGCAGGATCTTGGCGATCACACCCTTGTTTCCGTGGCGGCCGGCGAGTTTGTCACCGTCGGTGATCTTGCGGCGCTGGGCGATGTAGACCCGCACCAGCTGGTTCACGCCGGGGGGCAACTCGTCGCCCTCGTCGCGGTCGAACTCCCGCACGGCGATGACCGTGCCGGACTCACCGTGCGGCATCTTCAGCGAGGTGTCGCGAACCTCCCGTGCCTTCTCACCGAAGATCGCGCGCAGCAGGCGCTCCTCGGGGGTCAGCTCGGTCTCACCCTTGGGGGTGACCCGCCCGACCAGCACGTCACCGGCACCGACCTCGGCACCGATCCGGATGATGCCGCGCTCGTCCAGGTCGGCCAGGACCTCATCGGAGACGTTCGGGATGTCCCGAGTGATCTCCTCCGGACCCAGCTTGGTGTCCCGGGCGTCGACCTCGTGCTCTTCGATATGGATCGAGGAGAGCACATCGTCCTGGACCAGACGCTGGGAAAGGATGATCGCATCCTCGAAGTTGTGCCCTTCCCAGGACATGAACGCGACCAGCAGGTTACGTCCCAGTGCCAGTTCGCCCTCTTCGGTGGCGGGTCCGTCGGCGAGGACCGACCCGACCTCGACCCGGGCACCCTGATCAACCAGCACGCGCTGGTTATAGGAGGTGCCCTGGTTGGAACGGCGGAACTTGGCGACCCGGTAGGTCTGGGTACCGCCCTCATCGAGGGCGACCACCACGGCGTCGGCGGAGACCTCGGTGACCACACCTGGTTGGGTGGCCACGATCACGTCTCCGGCGTCGACGGCCGCCCGGCGCTCCATCCCGGTGCCCACCAGCGGGGCCTCGGACTGCAGCAACGGCACCGCCTGACGCTGCATGTTCGCACCCATCAGGGCGCGGTTGGCGTCATCGTGCTCCAGGAACGGGATCATCGCGGTACCGACCGAGACCATCTGCCGTGCCGAGACGTCCATGTAGTCCACCTGGTCGGCCGGGACGTCGATCGCTTCCCCGCCCCGGGTACGGACCAGCACCGTCTCCTCGGCGAACTCGCCGTTCTCGCCGACGGCGGCGTTCGCCTGGGCGATCACGTACCGGTCCTCGTCGTCGGCGGTCAGGTACTCGACGTCGTCGGTGACCTTGCCCTTGATGACCTTGCGGTAGGGCGTCTCGACGAACCCGAAGGGGTTGATCCGGGCGTAGGTGGCCAGCGAACCCATCAGACCGATGTTCGGGCCCTCCGGAGTCTCGATCGGGCACATCCGGCCATAGTGGGAGGGGTGCACGTCACGCACTTCCATCCCGGCGCGGTCCCGGGACAGACCACCGGGGCCGAGGGCGTTCAGCCGGCGCTTGTGGGTCAACCCGGCCAGCGGGTTGTTCTGGTCCATGAACTGCGACAACTGGCTGGTCCCGAAGAACTCCTTGATGGAGGCCACCACGGGACGGATGTTGATCAGGGTCTGGGGCGTGATCGCCTCCACGTCCTGAGTGGTCATCCGCTCGCGGACCACGCGCTCCATCCGGGAAAGCCCGGTGCGCACCTGGTTCTGGATCAGTTCACCCACGGGGCGGATCCGACGGTTACCGAAGTGATCGATGTCGTCGGTCTCGACGCGGACCTCGACCTCTTCGCCGTGACGGGCGCCGGTGTAGGAGGTCTCACCCTTGTGCAGGCCCGCGAGGTACTTGATGGTCGCCACCACGTCGGTGCGGGAGAGCACCGAGTCACTCAGCGGCGCGTCCACACCGAGCTTCTTACCCAGCTTGTAGCGACCGACCTTGGCCAGGTCGTAGCGCTTGGGGTTGAAGTAGAAGTTGTCCAGCAGCGCCTGACCGGCCTCAACTGTCGGCGGCTCCCCCGGGCGGATCTTGCGATAGATGTCCAGCAGGGACTCATCCTGGGTCTGGACCGTGTCCTTCTCCAGGGTCTCCAGCACCGTGGGGTAGTCGGCGAACTCGTCGCGGATCTCGCTCTCGGTCATCCCCAGTGCCTTGAGGAAGACGGTGACCGACTGCTTGCGCTTACGGTCCACCCGCACCCCGACGGCGTCGCGCTTGTCGATTTCGAACTCGAGCCAGGCGCCGCGGGAGGGGATGACCTTCGCGGTGAAGATGTCCTTGTCGGAGGTCTTGTCCGGGGTGCTTTCGAAGTAGACGCCCGGGGACCGCACGAGCTGGGAGACCACGACCCGCTCGGTGCCGTTGATGATGAATGTGCCGCGGTCGGTCATCAGTGGGAACTCGCCCATGAAGACAGTCTGGGACTTGATCTCACCGGTGGTGTAGTTCACGAACTCCGCGGTGACGAACAGCGGCGCGGAGTAGGTGAAGTCCTTCTCCTTGCATTCTTCCGCGGTGTACTTAGGCGGTTCGAAGCGGTGTTCGCGGAAGGAGAGGGACATCGTGCCGCCGAAGTCCTCGATCGGGGAGATCTCTTCGAAGATCTCCTCCAGACCCGAGGTGCCGGCGAGGTCCTCCCCGCCCGCTTCGACCCGGGCCGCCCAGCGCTCGTTACCGAGCAACCAGTCGAAACTGTCGGTCTGCAGACCGAGGAGGTCGGGGGCCTGAAGGGGTTCGTGGATTCTCGCGAAGGAAACTCGGCGAGAGGCGGTACGGTTTGCGATGGCTTCGGTGGACGGAGCAGAAGGGGTGCGCGAGGCAGCCAAGAGGGGTCCTTCCCTGCAGATCGTGAGCACGCGCGCCGGAGGCCCCCGAGTCCACCCCCGCTGTTGCGGACACGGTCACATGCTCGGCCGGTGCGGGGCCAGAGGAGTGTTTCCAGGTCCAGGGGGAGTACGCCAGGGGCACAGGACAGCGCAAAGCGACAGCATAGCCACTATCGGGAAAGTTGTCCAGCGACTGATCCATCCCTAGTAGCCACGCGAGGCCCGCACCGGCCAGGAGCTGGTAGTGCGGGCCTCGTTGCCCTCGGCCTGATCGCCGAGGTGGTGGGCAGGTCGCAACCGGTCAGCCGGCGGTAGCGACCTGCCCGGAGATCACTTGAGGGTGACGGTGGCGCCGGCGCCCTCGAGAGCTTCCTTGGCCTTGTCGGCAGCCTCCTGGTCGACAGCTTCCAGGACCGGCTTCGGTGCGCCATCCACCAGGTCCTTGGCCTCCTTCAGGCCGAGGCTGGTCAGGGCGCGCACCTCCTTGATGACCTGGATCTTCTTGTCGCCGACGCTCTCCAGAACGACGTCGAACTCGGACTGCTCCTCGGCAGCCGGTTCCTCGCCGCCTCCAGCAGCGCCACCGGCAACTGCAACGGCGGCCGGGGCGGCAGCGGTAACCTCGAAGGTCTCCTCGAATTCCTTCACGAAATCGGAGAGCTCCATGAGGGTGAGTTCCTTGAAAGCCTCGATGAGCTCTTCGGTGCTGAGCTTCGCCATAGTTGGCGTTCCTTCCTTCTAAGCACTGCTTGCCTGAGAAGCAGCGGGGTGGTGGTACTCCTGGTGGCTTCAGGCCGCTTCGGAGTTCGCCTGCTTCTCCCGCAGGGCTTCGATAGTGCGCACGGCCTTGCTGGCCGGAGCGTTGAACAGTTGTGCCGCCTGGTGCAGGCTCGCCTTCATGGCACCAGCCAACTTGGCCAGGAGCACCTCACGGGACTCGAGGTCCGCGATCTTGTTGACCTCGTCGGCGGACAGGGCGCGGCCATCCATGAGGCCGGCCTTGATGACGAGGCTGGGGTTGGTCTTGGCGAAGTCACGCAACCCCTTGGCCGCTTCGACCGGGTCGCCGTCGATGAAGGCGATGGCCGTGGGGCCGGTCAGCTGATCATCGAAAGCATCAACGCCGGCCTCCTTCGCAGCGATCGAGGTCAGCGTGTTCTTCACCACGGTGTATGTGGTGTCCGAGCCCAGAGAGGTGCGCAGCTCCTTGAGCTGGGGGACCGTGAGCCCGCGATACTCGGTCAGCACGGCAGCGCCAGAGTTGCGGAAGCGTTCCGTCAACTCAGCTACTGCAGCTGCCTTGTCAGGCCGTGCCATGGGCCCTCCTATTCGCGTTCGTTGCCGCGGGTCGGGCCACACATAAGGAAAGCCCCGCGCACGTGACACGGGGCTCGGGACATACCCGAACAGATCGGGCGTCGAAACTCGTTTCACCTGCGCCGGCTCCGCCTCTGCGGACTTGGTCCCGCCGGGTGGCGGGCGACCTGCGGTCTTGGGCAACGTTCACTCTAGCGCGCCGCTGCGCCGGGCCTCAAACCCGATTGCTGTGAACATCGCCACACCGGCGCCACCTCGCCGCCGCCTACGTCGCCAACCGACCCCGCCGCCGCGCTACCGGTACCGGGGCCCCGGCCCGCACCCGCCGAGCCACCGGGCACCCGGTCTGCACCCGCCGAGCCACCGGGCACCCGGTCTGCGCCCGCCGGGCCACCGGGCACCCGCCGCCAGAATCGCTCACGTGCGCACTTATAGCGATCAAATCGGCGGCGGAAGCGCCGCAGGGGTGCACATGGACGGTTATGGCAGCGGTAGCGGGGCAGCGGCGGGGCGGCGCGACGGGGCAGCGGTAGCGGGGCAGCGGCGGGACGGCGCGACCGAGCAGCGGGGCGGGGCGGCGCGGCGGGGGCGAACGACGACGACCCGGCACCGGGGCCGAAGGGGTGCCGGTGCCGGGTCGTCGGTCGAGGCAATCAGCTCAGCCGGATGCGCTCGCTGGGGCAGGACCAGATCAGCCGGCCACCTCAGCAGCACCAGCGGCAGATTTGCCGGTGTCCAGGGAGATCCCCGGGCCCATCGTGGTGCTCAGCGTTGCCTTGCTGATGTAGCGCCCCTTGGCCGAGGAGGGCTTCAGACGCAGCACCTCATCGAGCGCCGCGGTGTAGTTCTCGGCCAGTTGGGCCTCCTCGAAGGAAACCTTCCCGAGGATCATGTGCAGGTTGGCGTGCTTGTCCACCCGGAAGTCGATCCGTCCACCCTTGATGTCGGTCACAGCCTTAGCCACGTCCATCGTCACGGTGCCGGTCTTCGGGTTCGGCATCAGGCCCCGCGGGCCGAGCACCCGGCCCAGCCGTCCGACCTTACCCATCAGGTCCGGGGTAGCCACGGCGGCGTCGAAGGCGGTGTACCCACCGGCTACCTTCTCCACCAGGTCATCGCCGCCCACTTCGTCGGCACCAGCGGCCATCGCCTGCTCGGCACGCTCACCGGTAGCGAAGACCACCACCCGGGCGGTCTTTCCCGTGCCGTGGGGCAGGTTGACCGTCCCGCGCACCATCTGGTCGGCCTTGCGGGGGTCCACGCCCAGACGCAGCACCAGCTCGACCGTCTGATCGAACTTGGCACTCGTGTCCTGCTTCGCGAGCCGGATGGCCTCCAACGGGGCATACATGTGGTCGCGGTCGATCCGCTCAGCCACTTTGCGGTAGTTCTTACTGCGCTGTGTCATCTGCTTCTCCTTGTTTTCAGCAGTCGTGGTCCGGGCCGCGCCGGCCCTGCCACTGGAAAGACGGGCAATCCCCGCCTGCTCCACTTGAGTGCGTCCAGGTGTCAGTCCTGGACGTTGACGCCCATGGAACGGGCGGTCCCGACGATGATCTTCTCCGCCGATTCGGCGTCTCGGGCGTTGAGATCTTCCATCTTGGTCTGGGCGATCTCGCGCACCTGATCCTTGGTCAGCGTGCCGACCTTGGCAGTGTGCGGCGTGCCCGAGCCCTTGCTCACCCCGGCAGCCTTTTTGATCAGCTCAGCAGCCGGCGGGGTCTTGGTGATGAAGGTGAACGAGCGGTCCTCGTACACCGTGATCTCCACCGGGATCACGTTGCCGCGCTGGGACTCGGTCTCAGCGTTGTAGGCCTTGCAGAACTCCATGATGTTCACGCCGTGCTGACCCAGAGCGGGCCCGATCGGCGGGGCGGGGTTCGCAGCTCCGGCCTGAATCTGCAATTTGATCAGGCCGGCGACCTTCTTCTTGGGGGGCATGTCCTTCTCCAATGGTTGTGGGCCCACGCCATGGGCGATGACCCGGTTGCAGCCGGGAGCCACGCTCCCGGTTCGGGGGCTCGCCGCCCCCAAGGCTTTGGTGTCGGGGCATCGCCCCGGGGTTAGCTATTTCGGGGGCATCGCCCCCGGTGTTAGATCTTGGCGACCTGGTTGAACGAGAGCTCGACTGGGGTTTCCCGGCCGAAGATCGAGACCAGCACCTTGAGCTTCTGGCTCTCGGCGTTGATCTCCGAGATCGTCGCCGGCAGGGTGTCGAACGGCCCGTCGGTGACGGTCACCGACTCCCCGACGGTGAAGTCCACCTGAGCTGCGGCAGTCCCGCCCGCAGCAGCACCCTTCTGCGGCGCCGGCGCCTTCTGGACGACCGTCGGCGCCAGCATCGAAACGATCTCGTTCTGGGTCAGCGGCACCGGAGAGTGTGCGTGGCCGACGAAGCCGGTGACTCCGGGCGTGTGCCGTACGGCGCCCCAGGACTCATCGGTCAGGTCCATCCGCACCAGCACGTAACTGGGAATCCGCACCCGGTTGACGACCTTGCGCACGGAGTTCTTGATCTCCACGACCTCTTCCATCGGCACTTCGACCTGGAAGATGTAGTCCTCCATGTTCAGGGACTGGGTTCGTGACTCGAGGTTCACCTTCACCCGGTTCTCATACCCGGCATAAGAGTGGATCACGTACCACTCCCCCGGTAGGGCGCGAAGCTCCCGGCGGAATGCCTCCACCGGATCTTCCTCGACCTCTTCCTCGGCCTCCTCGGGGACGTCCTGCCCCTCAGCGTCGGTTTCCACCGGACTCTCGGTGGCCGGGTCCGCGGGCGTGGTTGCCTCGCCGTCACCGACGACCTCGTCGGCCTCGGTCTGCTCACTCGCTGCGCCGGTCTCCTCAGACACGTGCTGTCTTGCTTTCCTTATCGATGACGGGTCGCTGCCGAAGTCGGGCGACCACATGGTCTAGTTGCCGAATACCCAGAGCACCAGGCGTCCGATGGCGAAGTCGAGCACCCCCACATAAGCCATCATCGCCAGGATGAACACGATCACCACCACGGAGAAGGTGAGCAACTCCTGTCGGGTGGGCTGGACCACCTTGCGGATCTCGGCGATCACCTGTCGGATGAACAACGCGATCCGACCGAATAATCCGGGCCCATCCTCGGAGCGGGGTTTCTTCGGCTTGCTCTGCACCGCCGCCTGAGAGGCACGCGCCTCCGCCTTGACCTTCTTGGTGACGTCCGTACCGGGGTCCTTGGCCCGGCCGGACTCCCGGGCCGCGCCGGCATCCTTCTTCGCCGAGCGCTGCGACGCCCGCCCAGACCCAGCGGACTGGGCCCCAGCACCGGTCACTGCGCCGGAGTCGCTGTCACCATCGCCCCGGGCTTCTGGCCCCGATGCTCCGGTGGCCTCCTGCGCATCGGCTGAGGATTCTTCAGCGCTAGCGCCGGGCTCAGGGGCCGGCCCTGCGGGGTCGCCGGCGTCACCTCGGTCGCGACCGGGCTCACCGGGCGCGTTCGCAGATGTGCTCACAAGCGTGTTCCCCTACTCGATGGGTGTCGATCGAACTCGCCGCGCGGTGCCACGCTCGGCGAAACGGCTGGCCACAACTCCTGCGGCCCGCTCTGCAGGGCAGGCGGGACTCGAACCCACAACCGCCGGTTTTGGAGACCGGTGCGCTACCAATTGCGCCACTGCCCTTCGCGGAAATTCCCGCCGCCACCTGCTCAACTGCGCCCGTAGCAGGGCATAGTCCAGCATGGCGGACGTCAACCACCGACCCGCAGTCTACGCCGATCGGCGGCGCAGGTCGAACCAGCGATCGCCACGATCCGCCCAGGCTCCTGCATCCAGCCGCCGATGAGCGGCACCACCCTGATTTTCGCGGGATACTGAAGCGGTGATCACACGCAGCCGCCCACGCATCTTGACGAGTGTGCGCGCCCGGGTGTTGGCCGGGCTGGTGTTGCTGACCGCCCTGGCGCTCACTGTGGCCGGTTCGACGGCGTATTACCTGGAGCGGGTCCGGCTGGATGCCCAGCTCGATGACGCCCTGGAGCGCAACATCATGGAGTTCCAGGCTCTGGCAACCGACGGCGTGGACCCGGACACCGGCGAGCCCTTCGACTCAGTCAGCAGGTTGTTGCGTACCGGGATGCAGCGGATCGCGATGGCCCCCAACGAAGGCATGGTCGGCTTCGTCGACGACCGTCTGGAATGGCGGGCACCGGCGGAGACCGTGCCGTTGCGGCTGGAGGAAGACCCGGAGCTGATGGATGAGCTGAGCGACCGGCTGGGCCAGGACCACACGTTGTTCACGCTGATCTCCACCTCGATGAGTACCTACCGGGTGGCGATCGTTCCGGTGGTGGTGCCGGCCGATTCCGAGACCGGCACCCTGGTGCTGGCTTTCGACCGCTCCACCGAGCACGCTGTACTGGCCGATACCTACCAGCTCTACGCCGTGGTCGCGGCCGGCTCGCTGATCATTATCACCGTCATCAGCTGGTTCACCGTGGGCAGGCTGCTGCGGCCGATCCGGCTGTTGCGGTCCACCGCCCAGGAGATCTCCTCCACCGACCTGTCCCGGCGGATTCCGGTCACGGGTAACGATGACCTGGCGGTACTGACCAGAACGGTCAACGGCATGCTGGACCGCCTCGAGGGCGCGTTCACCTCCCAGCGCCAGTTGCTGGACGACGTCGGACACGAGTTGCGTACGCCACTGACGATCGTGCAGGGCCACCTCGAGTTGATGGACACCGGCGACGCCGAGGACACCGAGGCCACCAAGGACGTGGTGCTCGATGAGATCGGCCGGATGAACCGGCTGGTCGATGATCTGATGACCCTGGCTCGCTCGCGCCGCCCCGACTTCGTCACCCCGCGGCCCACCGACATCGCCCTGCTCACCGACGAGGTGCTGGCCAAGGCCCGCCTGCTGGGTGATCGGGACTGGCGCCTGGAGTCCCTGGCCACCGTCACCTGTGCGGTGGACCCGCAACGCCTCACCCAGGCGGTGCTGCAACTGTGCGCCAACGCGGTGCGCTTCTCCGAACCTGGTTCAGCCATCAGCGTCGGCTCCCGCGTCGACGCCGATGTGCTGCGGATTTGGGTGGGCGACGAGGGACGAGGAATCGCTCCTGAGGACATTCACCGGGCGTTCCACCGGTTCGAACGCCTCGATCCCGATATGGAAGGCTCCGGGCTGGGCCTGCCGATCGTGCAGTCAGTCGCCCGGGCCCACCACGGGCACGTAGAAGTCTCCTCCGAGATCGGGGTGGGCACCAGGATGACCCTGGCGCTGCCGCTCGACGCGCAGCCGTGGAGACAGGAGATCGAAGCAGAGACGGAGCAGCACGTATGAGTCAGATCCTGATCGCTGAGGACGAGCAGCGCATCGCCTCCTTCGTCGCCAAGGGCCTGCGGGCGGCCGGCCACTCCCCCACGGTGGTGGGCACCGCCAGGGAGACGGTCGATCTGGCCAGCACCGGCGACTTCGACCTGCTGATCCTTGATCTCGGGCTACCCGATCAGGACGGCTTCGCCGCGCTACACCGGATCCGGGCGATGAACATCACCATGCCGGTGATCATCCTGACCGCACGCAGCTCAGTCTCCGATACGGTCACCGGTCTGGAGAGCGGGGCCGATGACTACATGGCCAAACCGTTCCGGTTCGAGGAATTGCTGGCGCGGGTACGGCTGCGGCTGCGCACCGAATCCCCCGGCAGTGAGCCCACCGTGCTGCGAAACGGCAGACTCTCCCTGGATCTGCGTACTCGCCGCGCCCAGGTCGATGAGCGTGAGGTGGACCTGTCCGCCCGGGAGTTCGCCCTAGCCGAGACCTTCCTGCGCAACCCCGGGCAAGTCCTCAGCCGCGAGCAGTTGCTGTCCCGGGTGTGGGGTTATGACTTCGACCCCGGCTCCAACGTCGTCGATGTGTACGTGCGCTATCTGCGCAAGAAGCTCGGCGCGGAACACTTCGAAACTGTCCGGGGCATGGGCTACCGGTTGTCGTGACCCCGAGTCCGGGGCCGCCCGGAACCAGCAACACCCCGGCACCGGGGGCGGGTGCCGGGGTGTTGCCGGGGCCAGGTGCTGAGCCCGGTGCAGGAGCCGGTCCTCAGTCGCCGGAGTCAGCCGACGGCGGGGAGTCCGGGCTGTCCGGGGAGTCTGGGCTGTCCGGAGATTCCGGGCTCTCGGGGGTCTGCGGGCTCATCGGTGAGGGCGGACTGACCGGCGAGGCCGGTGAGTCAGGTGAGTCAGGTGTCGGCGGGGAGGCCGGGGAATTTGGTGAGTTGGCGCTGACTGCCGTGGTCGCTGAGTTCACGTCCAGGCTGAGGTGAGCGGGCTCAAGCTTGGTAGCAGCACTCATCCGGTCCATGGACGGGCCCGCCAACCCGGCGGCGCCGGTGGTACCAACCTGTTCGGCCGCGATCACGCCGTCGGTGTGCCGGTCCTCCGGCACCTCGGCGAGGGCCACCGCAGCACCACCGACGACCCCTACTGCCCCGATCGCTCCGGTGATCATCCATGCGGCGTGTCTTTTCATGACTTCTCCTTGCTCTGTCCCGCTTCGCGGGTGGTTCTGGTAATACTCTGATCTTCGGCGCCGTGGATGAGACCCGCAGGAGCAGCAGATGAGAGTTCTCTCAGATGCCGCGCCGCACCACGGCGGGTGCGCCCGGCTGAGGCGAACCACTCCTGGGCCTCATCGAGGCGCGCATTGGCCTGGTCGGTGCGGGCGCCCCCGACCAGGGAGAGCACCACCGCGGCGGTGCGGGCCCGCAGCGAGCGGGGCGGCACCTGGGCCTCGAAGGCTTCCTGCGTCTTTCGGATGACCCGGTGGGCTTCGGCATACGTCTGCGGGGCCAGCGCCGGCAGGACAGCCAGGTGGCCGAGCATGGTGGCCAGGTCATCGCTACGGCGCCCCGGCCCCAGCGAATCGACATCGATGACGTCACGAACCTGCCCGGCCTCGGTGAAGACGTTCGCCTCGTAGTAGTCCCCGTGCGTGGGCACCAGGTCCTCCTCCGGCAGGTCGGCCAGGAAATCGGCCAAGCGCGAACCCAGCTCAGTGATCTCACCGGACCGGTCGCCCAGTGTGCCGCTTGCGGTCCGGGCATGGAAGGCCACCCGGTCCGACCATGAGGGACGGCGCCGAAGCTCACTGACGCCCGGTGGCAGCCGGTCCAACCACTGCACCAAGGCCTGCGGCGCAGGCAGCTCATCGGGCCGGGACCCGTAGGCGGCCACTGCCTCGGCCATCGGTCGCCCGCGGGCGGCGCTCAGGGCGAGGATCCCGTCGGCGCTGCGGGCCAGCAACCGGGGTGCAGGCACCTGGGCGTCCTGGAGCAGCTGATGTCGCTTCGCTAGCGCCGCGCTCCGGCGCGGGGGCAGGATCTTGAGGTAGACCACTGCGGCGTCGCTGCTGACCCGGAGCACGGCACGGCGCGTGGGCCGGTAGCTGAGCACGTCAATGTTCATCTGCTTCGCCGGTGCCAGCTCCAGGCCGGCCCCGGTCAGCCAGTGGTGCACCCAGACCGGGTCGACGGCCTGGCGCAGTCCCGGCAGTGCCGGGTCGGAAGATCGACGCCACATCCGAACTGTTCGATCGCCGTCGTCCAGGACGGCCACCCCCGGCCCGTCTCCGGCCTGTGGTGAGGTCGAGGCGACGACGTAGTCCCGGAACTGGCCGGCCGGGGTGCGGTAGGAGATCCGATAGCCCACACTCACCCCGGACCCGGGCCGGTGGTGCACCTGGTCCACCTGCACCTGCAGGTCCTGGATAGCGGCCACGTCGGCTGCCTCAGCGGAGAGCACCGCCTCGACCAAACCAGCTGAGTCCGGGCCGCTGAGCAGGGCCAGATCGGCACTCTCAGCAGCCTCCTCGGCGCTGGCTCGGGTGGTCATGGTGCTGGTCATGCTGCCATCTCAGCTGTCGATGATGATGGCATGGTGAGCATCAGATGAGAGAATTCTCATCTTCACCCGGCCTAGGGTGAGTGCTGTGGCTCGCGATCTTCGAACGCTTCCCAAAGCACATCTGCACCTGCACTTCACCGGGTCGATGCGGCCAGGGACTCTGAGCGACCTGGCCCACGACGTCAAGGTGCGCCTGCCGTCGTCGTTACGCGATCACACGGTGGGCCTGGACCCGCTGCGCCTGCCGGCCAACGAACGCGGCTGGTTCCGGTTCCAGCGCTTGTACGACTCGGCCCGGGCCGTGGTGCGATCCGAGGCGGCGATGCGCCGGCTCGTGGCCGAGGCCGCCGAGGACGACGCCGCCGAGGGATCCCGGCGACTGGAGATCCAGGTGGACCCCACCTCCTATGCCCCGTTCGTCGGCGGGCTGACGCCGGCGCTGGAGATCGTGCTGGATGAGGCGAAAGCGGCCAGTGCCCGCACCGGGGTGGAGGTCGGGGTGATCGTAGCCGCCTCCCGCACCCGGCACCCCCTCGATGCCCGCACCCTGGCCCGGTTGGCGGCACTGCACGCCTCGGACGGCCCGGGTGGGGTGATCGGCTTCGGGTTGAGCAATGACGAGCGCCGCGGATCGACCAGTGAGTTCGCCCGCGCCTTCCAGATCGCCGCGCGCGCCGGGCTCGCCCTGGTGCCACACGGCGGGGAGTTGCTCGGACCGGATCACATCGAGGAGGTCATCGCACACCTGCGTCCGGACCGGCTCGGACACGGGGTACGGCTGAGTGAGGACCCCCGACTCCTGGACCGCGTAGTCTCCCGCGGGATCGCCCTGGAAGTCTGCCCGGCCTCGAACGTCTCTCTGGGGGTCTATCACGATCCGGATGAGGTACCGCTGTCGCAGCTGGTGCGGGCCGGGGCGCAGGTGGCCCTGGGCGCCGATGACCCGCTGTTGTTCGGTTCCCGGCTGCTGGCCCAGTACCAGACCGCCCGCACCGTGCACGGGTTCGATGACGCGGCGTTGGCCGACCTGGCCCGGGCTTCCATCGGCGCCTCGCGCGCGGCCGAGAGCACCAAGACACGGCTGCTCGCCGGGGTCGACGCCTGGTTGGCCCACGGGGAGGTTACAGCCCGCCGGTGAGCAGCACCGGTTCTGGTACCAGGTGCACACCGAAGGAGTCCTGCACACCGGCGCGCACCGCGCGGGCCAGGGACAGCAAATCCTCAGCGCTCGCCCCGCCCCGGTTGGTCAGGGCAAGCACATGTTTGGTCGACAACGCCGCCGGGCCGGGCAGTCCGTACCCCTTGTCGAAGCCGGCCCGGGAGATCAGCCACGCCGCGCTGGTCTTGACGCGGCCGGAGCCGGCCTCGAAGGTGGGGGCGCCGGCCGGGAGGTCCGCGGCTGCGTCGGCGTCCAGGATCGGGTTGGTGAAGAACGACCCAGCGCTCCAGGTGTCGTGGTCTGCCTCCTGCAGCACCATGCCCTTGCCCCGGCGCAGTTCCAGCACCACCTGCCGTACCCGACCCGCCGGGGCCCGCTGGCCAAGATCCACGCCCAGGGCGCCGGCGAGTTCGGTGTACCGCACCGGTGCCGACTCGCTGGAGGTGGCCAGGTTCATCGTCACCTCGAGCACCACGTATCGAGGGGTGGGGAACCACTGCCGGCCCCGATCGTCGGCAATCAGGGAGCGCTTCAGCACCGAGGTGCGGTAGCCGAACTGCAGATCCGGCGCGGTCAGGGTACGCACCTGGGCGCGGTCCCGGTCCCACACCCGCACCGAGGTGAGCACCTCGCTGATCTCCTGACCGTAGGCGCCCACGTTCTGCACCGGGGTGGCCCCGCTGCTGCCGGGGATCCCGGACAGTGCCTCGATGCCGCTCCATCCCTCGGCCACCGCCTGCTCGACCACCGGATCCCAGGGCTGGCCGGCCGGTACCCGCACCGTTGCCCGTCCGGAGGTCTGTTCCTGGACCTGCACCCCCCGGCGCCGGTCCTGCAGCACCAGGCCGTCGAAACCGGCGTCGGCGGCTAGCAGGTTCGATCCACCGCCGAGCATCAGCAAGGGTACGTCGGCGGCGTCGGCGGCTCGGATCGCGGAGATCAGCTCCGCCTCGGTCTCGGCGGCCACATAACGGCGGGCCGGCCCACCGACGCGCAGCGTGGTCAACTCGGCGAGGACAGGGGTGTTCACAGGTTCAATCTACTCACCGGCCCCGGAGCTCCCGACCTGATCGGCACCCGAGCGCCCGGCACGATCCGGGGCAGTCGGGGCGTTGGCCGGCGGCGCCGCCACGTGAGTGACGAAGAACCCGATCACCAACGGCACCATGATCGCCAGCAGCGCGTACCGGTAGCCGACGTGGTCAGCGAGCAGGCCCAGCAGCGGCGGCCCGCACAGGAAGGCGGTGTAGCCGATCGTGGAGACCACCGACAGCCGCACCGCGGCCCGCTCCGGATCATCGGAAGCGGCGCTCATCCCGACCGGGAAGCCCAGCGCGGCACCCATACCCCACAGCACCGCACCGGCCATCGCCAGCGGCAGGGAGGGCGCGAGGGTGAAGGTCGCCAACCCGACGACCGCCAGTCCCACGCAGAGGCGGAGCACCGCGACCCGGGAGAACCGGCTGAGCAGCAGCACCCCGGCGAACCGCATCACCGTCATGGCGGTGACGAAGATGGTGAAGCCGAACGATCCGACGTCGTTGCTCACCCCGAAACCATCGACGACGGCGAGGGCCAGCCAGTCGTTGGCCGCCCCCTCGGTCAATGCTGCGGCGAGCACGACCACGCCGACCAACACCGTGCGCGGCTCGGTCCAGCCGACCCACCACCGTGGTTGGCCGGTCGCCGGCCCGCCGGTGTCCGAGCCCGTCGTCGTCGGCTCCTTTCCCGCGGCGCGCACCCGCGCGAGCTGCTCGTTCAGGAATCCCAGCCCGAAGACGGTGACCAGCAGCCAGGTGACCACGGTGGCCACGTAGATATGCGCGGTGAGCGCGATCTCCACCCGGGTCATCAACGTCCCGACAGCGGCGCCGAGCACCGTACCCAGGGAGTAGCCACCGTGGAACCAGGGCATGATCTCCCGGCGCAGTCCCTGTTCCACCCGGGTGCCGGCGAAGTTCATCGCCACGTCCCAGGAGCCGATCCCCATCATCGCCACGAACAGCGCCGCACCCAGTCCCATCGGGCTGCCCCAATCGGCGGCGGTGGCAGCACCGGCTAGCCCGATGACGGCGATCACCGAACCCAGCAGCACCGCGTTGCGCGCACCGATACGCCCCACCAGCGCCCCCGTCAGGGGCATGGAGAGCAGGGACCCGAAAGCCCCGAACAACAGCAGGCCGCCCAGGGTGCTGGGGTCCAGTTCGAGCAGGTCCCGAACCGTGGGCAGACGGGAGAACCAGTTCGCGAACAAGAACCCGTTCAGGGCGAAGACGACGATCACGCAGAAGGCGGCTAGGCGCAGGCGGCTGCGGGCGGCGCCCTGGGCGGGATCGGTCGATCCGGGTTCGTTCGTCAGCTCAGCCTGACCTTCGCCCGGGCCTTGCCGAGCACAGCGCGCCCTTCGACCTGGACCTTCAGGTCGATCACGGCGACCTCGCTGGTGCGCTCACGCATCGTGGCGGTGATCGCGAGCTCAACCGCTCCGGGGTCGGGGACCGGCACCGGGCGGGTGAAGCGCACCCCGAACTCCTGGACCGAGGCCGGGTCGCCGAGCCAGTCCGTCAAGGCCGAACCGGCCAGGCCCATGGTCAGCATGCCGTGGGCGATCACCCCGGGCAGGCCAACCTCGCGCGCGAAGCGCTCGTTGTAGTGGATCGGGTTGAAGTCCCCGCTGGCTCCGGCGTACCGCACCAGCCGGTCCCGGTCGATGCTGCGGGTGACGTGGAACAGTTCGGTGCCGGCCTCGACGTCGAAGCGGGTCATCACCCCTCCCCCCGCACGGCCAAAGTGGAGGTCACGCTCGCCACCGCACCGCCGGTGGCGTCGGTGATCTCGGTACGGGTCGTGACCATGGCGATCCCACTGCGTTCAGTGATCGAGTCCACGTGCACCTGGGTGTGCAGTACGTCCCCGGCGACGATCGGACGGGTGTGGTCGAAGGACTCGCTGCCGTGCACCACCCGGGAGAAGTCGATGCCGGCGCCGGGGTCATCGATGTACTCGGCCTCGGCCCGCTGGGCGATCACCACGGCGAAGGTGATCGGTGCCACGACGTCGGAGTATCCGGCCGAGCGGGCGGCATCGGCGTCATAGTGCAGCGGGGCGAGCGCACCGACTGCGTCGGCGAACTCGGCAATCTTCACTGCGGACACGACGTAGGGCGGGGTTCGGTTGAACACCCGCCCTAGGTAGTCGGCATCGACGCCGGTCATGTGTTGCCGGACCCGCTCAGCGGGTCTCGCGGTGGTTGGTCTTAGCGTTGCAGCGGGGGCAGTACTTCGCCAGTTCGAGCCGGTCGGGGTTGTTGCGCCGGTTCTTCTTGGTGATGTAGTTGCGCTCCTTGCACACGTCGCAGGCAAGGGTGATCTTGGGGCGAACGTCTGCGGACTTGGTGGCCACTGTTCTTCCTCACGTCGGGCATCCGCCCGGTGCTGGGCGGCGGATGTACTACTGGATGGTGTGTGGTAGCGGGAGCGGGGATCGAACCCGCGACCTCACGATTATGAGTCGTGCGCTCTGACCGACTGAGCTACCCCGCCGCGTCCAACGCCCGCCGGGGTGACAGGCGACGAACCAGAGCCCCGAAAGGGAATCGAACCCTTGACCTTCTCCTTACCATGGAGACGCTCTGCCGACTGAGCTATCGGGGCAGCGCATCGAGAGTACATGCTCCGGTACGCTGGGGCGAAATCCGCACATAGTGACATCCGCCACCCTGTGTGGTTCGCCCCTGGAGATCTCGGCATACTCTCAGTGCTCGGCCGTGAGTCTACGCCATCGGAGCCCTCGAACTCACCCCGGTGGGCTCGATGGGCCCCGCGCCTACCGGTAGTTGACGAATTGCAGGGCAGCGTCGATGTCGTCGGCCTCCTTGAGCAGACCGATCACCGTCTGCAGGTCATCGCGCTTCTTGGAGGAGACCCGCACCTCATCACCGGTGATCTGGGTCTTGACGCCCTTGGGAGCCTGATCGCGGATCAGCTTGGTGATCTTCTTCGCGTTCTCCCCCGAGAGCCCTTCCTTGAGCGCAACCACCAAGCGGTACTGCTTGCCGGAAGCCTGCGGCTCCTTCTCCCCGGCGTCGATCGCCTTGAGCGAAACCCCCCGCCGGATCAGTTTGGTCTCGAATACATCCAGGATCGCCAGCACCCGCTCCTCGCCATTGGCGCTGATCACCACGGCATCTGAGCCGCTCCACTCGATCGAGGGATCCACGCCACGGAAGTCATAGCGCTGCGAGACCTCCTTGGCTGCCTGGTTGAGTGCGTTGTCCACCTCCTGACGATCAAGTTTGCTGACGACGTCGAACGAGGAATCGCTGGCCACCGTTGTCTCCTTCTGCACTGGGTTGGCGTCGGCCGATGTCACGAATGGTCCGGGAACTTGATAGTCTGCATCCGGTTCGTTGCGACGACCATACGGCGGGTTGCCCGAGCGGCCAAAGGGAGCTGACTGTAAATCAGCCGCGTCACGCTTCGCAGGTTCGAATCCTGCACCCGCCACCTCCGGAACCCGGACCCGC
>Ga0079225_10000331_pt1 | contig 25119 bp, 21 predicted proteins | sample Poulit2012_FD_76344 | JGI IMG/M metagenome (GOLD analysis project Ga0079225, IMG submission 76344) | Agricultural soil microbial communities from Georgia to study Nitrogen management - Poultry litter 2012 | ecosystem: Environmental > Terrestrial > Soil > Agricultural land | place: USA: Georgia... | reverse complement strand
GTCCCCAACAGGCCTGTAATCGTGCCCGAAAGTCCTGCAATCTTGTTTGCGCGTCCACTCCGCAGGGCAATAGCTACGACCGAAGCCACACTGGTCACTAATAACAAAAGTCGCAATATAGTCGCAGCCACAATTGAGGTGAGAACGCCAAGCACTTGAACCAGAACTAATCCGCTCACACCTTCAAAGTTCCCGTCCACCATGTTCCGTGCAGCGCTTAGATATCTACCGACAGAAGTCGGTCCCATGGGCAGAAACGTGCAAATAATCACTACCACTGAGACGATTAGTAACCCGATTGAGATGCGACTGACTGGGGTTGCAGTAAATCTCGCGCGCTGATCCGTTGCACGCTGCCGAACCAACTGGGCTGCCTCTTTGGATGGTGATGCTACCTTGTTTTGATAAAAGTCTTTCGCCCCCGAGCGCTCGACAGCAGGGCTAATGGTGTGCTCATAGTAATTCTGCGCCTGTGACGCGAGGTGCTTAGCCCGACCAACGACCTGGCCTAGCGAGTTGTGATTGACGCGAGAGGAATGGTTTGTCTGAGGATCGGAGCCTGAGGTGTCCGGTGGTATTTCAGCATTGGTCGGCTCTTCACGATTCGTATTCCACTCACTCAAAGCTTCCCCTAAAACGTGACCTAAAATTCACAGCTAAGTGCAAGTTATCACACAACAGCTTAAACTTGAACGAAAGACGTCACAGGTCAAAACCTGGGAACATGATGACTGCAGTTAACACAGCCAGGAATATAGCGCAGTTAATTGGTCTCGACTTTTGCCACAAAAGCCTGGTTCTTGCGTCCGTCAAATGTCATACTAATATGACACTCGCCACAATCGTCATTTACAGCCGGACACGGGCGACGAAGGGGCCAGTTTTGGGACGAAACATCCATACAAGCTTGGCTCTCATCATCATCATCATAGGCTTCGTGTTTGTTGCCGGGTGCGCGACTGAGCAGGAGTCTGAGACAGACACCAATCAAACAACTCAGGATTCGCCACCATCCTCCACTACAACAGCCCCTGGTGAAACTACAGCAATTGAATACGAACCGCTGGACACAGTGGAGACAGATCTGGGTGGGGTCGAGATATTGGCCGAGAATCTCGAGGCCCCCTGGTCAATTGCGTTTATGAACGAAACACCGCTGATCAGCGAGCGCGATACTGCGCGCGTCATTGAATTAGATGTTCACGGGAACACTCGCGAGGTGGGTGTGGTCGAACAAACCGCTATTCAAGGAGGGGAAGGTGGCTTATTAGGTATCGCGGTGCATCAGGATCAGTTATACGCTTATCTCACCACAGGTCCAGATAACCGGATCATACGCTACGATCTTATCGGTGGTCCCGGTGCTTTCGACCTTAGCTCTCCACAGGAGATATTCGTCGGCATCCCAGCTTCGGGGGCTCACAACGGCGGGCGCATCGCGTTTGGTCCTGATGGCATGTTGTATGTCACCACTGGTGATGCTCAGCAGCCCAGTCAGTCGCAAGATCTCAATTCGTTGGCCGGTAAGATCCTCCGACTCACCCCGCAGGGTGACATCCCCGACGACAATCCCTTCGACGGCTCCCCCGTCTACAGTTATGGACATCGCAACCCTCAAGGCCTGGCCTGGGACGAGCAGGGCACGATGTACTCCAGCGAATTTGGCGAAGCCACCTGGGACGAACTAAACGTCATCGAACCAGGCGGCAACTACGGCTGGCCCCATTACGAAGGCTTCGGCGGTGAACCCGAATATATTGATCCGGTGCAACAATGGGCACCGGCCGAAGCGAGTCCGAGCGCCATTGAAATTCAACACGGCGCGCTCTACATGGCTGCACTCCGCGGCCAACGCCTCTGGCAGATTCCACTTGATGACGTTGAAACCTCGACGGATTATCTCGTCGAAGAGTTCGGGCGGCTCCGAGAGATCACCACTGCCCCCGATGGCTCGCTCTGGGTCCTGACAAATAACACCGACGGCGTTGGGACTCCTAGCGAAAACGATGACCTGCTCCTGCGAATTGAGGCCCCCCTAAACGAGGAGGGGTAGCCTGAGCGTATCTCCACAGAGTCTGCAGATTTTAGGCGGTCGGTTGAGTCTGGCGTGCACCGTTCACGGGGCGCTTCAGCAGCGCGGTAGGTTCGACCGCAGCGGGAACTTCAGCCCAGGAATTACCCTGCACATACTCGGCTGCGCCCCATTTCTTGCGCACGAGCGTAAGTTCATTTTCAGTGCGCGCATAGACAGCGGGCAAGTACTCGATAAATAACGGTTGTAAGGCCAAGGTGTAGGCACCCACCTTATGGAAGACGATTCGATCGTCCAATTGGAGTTCAGGTTGGTTTCTGAGCTTCATGAGACGGTCAGCCTCAACTAGCGTGAATCCGGTCAGAACCTGCGTGTCTTTCGGCGCGGTGCTCTGCGTGTCGAGGCAGATATCGTAAGAACCATCCTTGCGGAACAGCGGGTCGAGATTGGTGCGACTGGCATTAGTCAGTACGAGTGTTTGACCTTCAATGTCTTTCACATCTACAACGCTCGCGTGAAATTCGAATGGCACAGCCACCAATGCGCCGCCTGGTTCAGTAATTAGGCACGTTCGGTCAACGTCCACGACGGGCTCCATCGTTTCCCGGATGACGCGGATGTAATCGTCAAATGTGGGGCTGCCATCTTCACTACCAAAAAAGCCCCCGCCGATATCGATCCAATCCAGGTCTAAGCCACGAGAAACGACAACCTCGGCAGCAACGGTGGCGGCAGCCTTGTAGACGTTGAGGCTTTGCGTGCGGGAGTTCCGATGTACATGCAGACCAGCGATCCGTACGCCAGCGGCGCTCAGTGCTTTGATGGCTTGGTCTAATTCACCGTTTTCAGGGCTGAAACCGAAGCGACTCTTCTGTTCTCCGAATGTACTTTCTCCTGGACAACGCGTCTCAAGATCCCAGTTCACTCTTAACCCAACACCAAATTCTCGATCGGGTATTTCCTGAGCGAGTTCGATGGTCCAGTCGATATCACGCTTGGCGTCGAGGTTGACGATCGATCCACCGATGAGAGAAGACCGTAGACGCTCGCGCGTTTTATAGGGTCCGTTGAAGACAACCCGGTCAGGCGTGTACCCCAAAGCTAGCGCCAGCTCGTATTCGGCGTCAGAGACCACTTCTGCCCATGCACCATGATCACGCATGAACGCAACCAGCCAGGGCAGTGAGTTTGTTTTGAATGAGTAGCCAAGGATCGAATTTGGCCAGTAGGTATTCATGGCTTGGAAAAAACGATCTGTGAATTTTTTGAGCAACGGGACGTCAACGACGAATGCCGGGGTGGGCGGCTGCAGTTTTTCATCGGTGTGTGAGTGATCCATGAAAAGTCCTACCTAAGCACTTCTGAAATGTCGCCAGCTCTACCTGGCGCATGTCCTGGACCGATACGTGCAATGATCGGAGCTGCATGAGGTTGAGCGCGCAGTTTCCTGAGAGTCATTGCACACAGCATGACCAAGGGCCGTCGCGGGCGCGACTACTCATATTGTATGCCAGTGTCATGACATATGTCACTAATTTAATGTTGTCTTGAACTCTGTAGTAATTTTAGTTACCGCTGCGAATAAGCCGCCCGAGTACCTTTAGAGTCGGTACGATTTTGCGCCGTCCGTGACTCCACGAGTGTCGAAAAGCAATGTGGCTTTCGAAGCAATATCGTTGAAGTCGTATTCGCGATGCGCTTGCAAGATGACGACGATATCTGCGTCCTGGATTGCTTCATCAAGGTCAGGCACGGACTCGTAAGCTACCCCATCGACTTCCCATTTTGGAACGTTAGCATCGTGATAAACCAGGTCTGCGCCCTTTTCAGCTAACGCGTGCGCTGCTGGGATCGCCGGAGAGTGGCGTTGGTCAGCGATGTTTGCTTTATAGCTGACGCCAAGCAGGAGCACTTTGGAACCCTTGAGTGATTTCGCCTGGTCGTTCAGCAGGTCTTGGATGCGTTGCACTACGTACACCGGCATCGAGTTGTTAATGTCCTCGGCTAGATCAACGAAACGGAACGGATGACCCAGAGCTTTCCGAACCGAGTAGTTCAGGTAGCTAGGGTCGATCGGAATACAATGCCCACCTACACCGGGACCAGGATAGAACGCTTGGAAGCCAAATGGCTTCGTCTTCGCTGCGTTAATGACATCCCAGATATCGATACCCAGTTCGTGACTAAATTTGGCCATCTCGTTGACGAGCCCGATATTGATGTGGCGATAGGTGTTTTCCAGGAGCTTGGCCGTCTCAGCCTCCTTAGCGCCTTTTACCTTAACGACTTCACTAATGAATTTTTCGTAGAATTCTACGGCCTTATCACCCGAACACTGCGTAACGCCGCCGACCACTTTGGGAGTGTTATCCAACCGCCACGTCGTGTTTCCCGGATCGATGCGCTCGGGAGAGAAAGCAAGGTAGAAATCTTCATCCAGTCGACGCCCACCAACTTCCAAGGCGGGCTGGAGCAGCTCTTCAGTCGTGCCGGGGTAAGTGGTTGATTCGAGAATGACTAAAGACCTTTTGACGAGGTTCTCTGCTATTGCCGCTGCTGCAGATTCCACTGCAGTCAGGTCTGGTCGTCCGGCATCTCCAAGTGGTGTGGGAACACATATAACCACAACGTCAGCATCGCCTATGACCGTGTTATCGGTAGTGGCCCGGTAGCCCTTGTCCAGCATGACCTGCAGCGCGAGATGCGGGATATCCTCCACATGAGAAGTGCCCGCATTCAGGTCATCAGCAATAGCCTGGTTAACTTCCAAGCCTGTAACACTGTACCCAGAGAGGGTTGCCGCCTGGGCTAGCGGCAAGCCCACATATCCTTGCCCGATTATCACGAGGTTTTTCATAGATTACACTCCAAATATTCCTCGGCAGTCAGATACACCCAGACATAGCCATATTCAGTTGTGATGAGTACTAACCACCGCGGTCTGATAACACGGCACTAACTGAGTATGGACTCACACAATACCGATATTGACTTAGAACTACGACCAATGACGTTCAGCATCGCCAGGTGGCTTGCCAGACTGCTTTTACAAAGGCTGCGTTTTCATAGACAACGTGCCAAGCTTTTTCCCTAGCACCATGGCCCCGGTCGGCAACAATCACATTGATGTCGTAGTCATCTCCGAAACAGCGTTCTAAAAGAAAACGTGTACGGAACACGTGGGTGGTATCCGTTACGATCGTCAGAGATCCCCATGACTGTTTACCGGCCAGTTCGGCATGGCATAAGCCTCGCCTATAGTTGCATGAACGGCTGACGTATTGCCCCGAATCGCGGTTCAATGGGTCATGGTCAAAATATGAGACCACGAGCGTGTCATCAACTCCGCCGTTAACTAACTCTCTCGCCGTCGGGTGCCGATGCGTCTTCGGGGCTAAGCTCATGACAACGTCATTACGAGCCGGAAGGTCCCCTTGAGATGGGTTCAGAATGTTCTCGGTCGCATAGACAAGCCCGCCGACCAAGTCTGCGCCCAACACCCAGGCAGCACTCTTCCACCAAAACGATTCGACCTAGAACGCCTGGCCATCCCGCGTGTATTTGGTGTCATCTCCACAGCACCCGGCATGGTGCGACCTCCATGATTGCCACCGTCAGACTGACCAACGACGAAGAGACCCGCGTTTACTAGCGACAACCGCAAGTGCGTGTTCGGGCCTTAGGGATCAGCCAACCGGCACGGCGGCATGTCTATCGCTGGCCAACACTTGGAGCCTCGCGAAGATCGCTAGCGCCACCCAGGCCGCCGGTGCCGTGACCCAAGCGCCTGTAAGAAAAGCTGGGGCAGCAGCGGCAAGATAGCAGCCAATCAACAGCGCCCTCTCTCGCTGCGGGACTCCCCGACTTCCGGGCCCCAGTGCTGCCCAAAAGACCGCGCAATACAGCAGCACACCGACGAGTCCGAACGTTGCACCTACGTCCAGCACTGCGTTATGGGTTGCGATATTCGTTCCTACTTCTTGCTGGAAGACTCCAATACCGGCCCCTACGATTGGATTCTCGAGCCATAGCTGGCGAGCTACCTCCCAAATAGGAAGCCTCCCTGACCAATCACCGGTCGCCCGCGTCTCGCCCTCTAAACCAAGGGAGGCTTGATCCGTAAGCCCGGTGACGATGAGCAAGGCGGCAATCACCACGCCAACTACAGCACCGATCGGACTGCGCAGTCGAAAGACCTTCCAAGCAACTATCCAAACAACCACCAAGGCAATGCCCAGATAGGCTCCGCGCGTTTGGGTAACTTCAATCCCAATGACCAGGATTGTCGCGGTGGCGAGAAGCAAGACCGCGCTCTTCCAGGTGCGGTATCCGGTCACCCACAGCAAAACGATGACCGCCATCCCAGTAGCTAGGGAGTAGGCGAAGTAGTTAACATTCACACCACCTATCTCGGTAACGCGGTCGCCGGTAGTGTGTCCCGCCGAGACATAAATGATGGTGCGCATGACTGAGTAAACCGCACCGATGAGGTAGCCAACACAGACAGTGCGAAGTTGCTCTCGAGTCTCAATAGCGGTGAGGACGGCTACGAAGGCGAGACCACAGACGAACCACGTGAGCAGCGTAATCACGAGGCTGTCATCGTGTGCCCAGGCGGTCGAAAGCGTAACCCACATGAGCAACAAGACCACCGCTACCATGGCACTGGTCACTTTTAGTCGCGTCACGCCTCCCAACACTATGACTACTAGCGCAATGACGGGGCCGACTTGGAAAGCTAGGGAAGGGTTAACTACTGAAACTGCAGCCAGCGCTGCTATGAGCAGGGTTCGCATGCGAGTCTCACAGTTCCCGCCCTTGCTCTATCTCTCCAACGGCGTGAGCCATCCATGAAGGGCCTATCTTTGCACGTCACCAGTGCGGTTTCAGAGTTTTCCGCGGACGCGGTGAGTCCATCTTAGAACAGCCTGATGACATACGTCACCTGTTTAATGTTGAAGTGATATCTCAGCGGTTAGCATCGCCATGTGGTCTGCCAGGCCGCTTTCGCGAAGGCAGCATTTTCATAGACTGCATGCCACGCAAGCTCCGATGCCGAGAGGTCACGCTCAGCAACCACCACATTGATGTCAAAGTCGTTGCCCAGACAACTATTCAAGATGAATCGGGTACGGAAAGCGTGCGTGGTATCAGTTACGACAGTGAGCGACTCCCATGACCGCTGATGAGCCGTGTTCGAAATAGCATACGCTTCACCGATCGTCGCATTCTCCTCGGGAGTGAAGCACAGAATCTCATATTCTGGGTCAGAGTCACAATAGGTACTTAGCAATCCGGACGCTTCAGATGCCCCTGAGCTGCCGTTCAACGGATCGTGATCATAATACGAAATCATCAACGTTTCAGCCATTCCATTACCAATAAGCTCTTGCGCTGTAGAAAGGCGGTGTGTTTGGGGTGCCAAGCTGACGACGGCATCACTGCGTCCTTGCAACTGCCCCTGTGTCGGATGCAGAATATTCACCGTGGCATAGATCAACCAACCGATGAGCACAACCATCACCGCAGCACCAACAAGCTTAATGCCAAGGTGCTTCGTTGATCGGGGACGCCCCTTAGAGGCACTTCCACGAGACGTCATCTCAATCTAATCCTCGCATCGGGCTCGTGAGGCCAGTGGCCTCAATTTCAACTTTCATAGTACCGCCAGAAGTGAGGTTCAAGATGGCTTTTGAGCACACCTTTGGCGAGGACAGAAACCTTTTTGACATATACGACTCGCCATATAGCGAGGTATTGTTATACGATAACAGTGTCGTGACATATGTCACTACTTGAATGTCGTAGTTTTACTGTCTAACTCGGTTAGTCGTCATATCGCCGACTCACGAGATCACTGAGCACTACTCGACCCACGAAGGCAGCTGACGTTGCCGTGCCTTAAGCAGCATCTAAGTCGCGTTCACTCCATCACCGCACATACCCTCGAAGAGCACCAAGGAGACCCAGGGTGGCAAATAGCAAAGACTTGAAGATCGTGATCGCCTCGGCTGGCCGACGCGCACACTATATTCAGTGGTTTAAAGACTCACTGCAAAAACAAAACATCCCTGGAGAAGTTATTGCGCTCGATTACCGCGCTACAAGTCCTACCGTTGGCTTAGCTGATCGCGCGTATCAAACCCCTGCCTACAACAGCCCCGAGTATGTCACGTGGATTCGGGAATGGTTCACCAAAGAGCGACCTGACCTGTTTCTGTGCATGAACGACTACGAAATGCAGACTCTTTCGGGTGAGTTAGCAGAGGAGTTGCGCGCCTTGGGTTGCGTTGTGTCCGTCCTTGCACCTGAAGAGCACTCGATCGTGTTGGATAAGCATAAAATGTACTGCGCGCTGATGGAGCGCGGCATTCCGACACCGCGAACTTTCCTGGGTTCTGAGCTTCACACCATGCCAACACATGGCGCTGGTGATGAAAAATTCGTGATCAAGCATCGTTTCGGTGCAGGATCTACGGGGCTAGAGGTCGTGGCCGCAGGGTCCGTAGCCGAAGCCGTCGAAAGATCAGCAGAGTCCGCACTCGGAAAAAATGGTCAGAAAGTCGCTGGCGACAAATCAGCCGTGCTCGTCCAAGAGTTTTTACCGGGTGATGAATTCGGTGTTGATGGAGTGTTTTCTCTTAATGGCCAGAGCGATCTTATGGGTGTCCTCGCGCGCCGGACGGATCAGATGCGAGACGGCGACCCTGATGTCGCTACGACCGTGTCTGGGGATCGATTCGCGCCGCTGATGGAACAACTGGGCGCTCTGTTGAACCCCATCGGCACCTTGAACGTGGACTTCCGTGAAGACAGCGCAGGCAATCCATACATGATAGATATCAACCCTCGCATGGGAGGCGGTTACCCATACTGCCATCGAGCAGGGGCGGACATGCCAGGTGCGATTATCCGGGCAATGGCAGGACTAAAACACGATCCCGAGTTGTTGAAGTACGAGCTCGGTGTAACGACCGTACGCCGTGAAGAGTTCACCGTTATCGCCAAGGGAACTGTCTAGCGCACATCGCACTACTCACGCCCAACTGATATCTGTACTGTGATGCGAAGGAAAGCTCCGATGGCTCTATCGAATAAGGAAGCGCTCAAAAGGTCCTCTATCGATAGGGCCGGCAGAGCGTATGCAACGCTTCTGCGAAAAACACGAGACTACTCAAAGGAACAGTTCGATGCGTTCCAAGAGAAGTCTCTGTATACGACCTACCGTAATGCCGTTAGCCACGTGCCGTACTATCAGAACACCTCGCAGTATCCACGGGACGTGGCACCAGAAACCTTTATGACGGACTTTAGTCGGCTGCCGATCTTGGAGAAAACGACGGTCAAACAAAACACGGCGGCGTTTATTCGGCAACCGAGATCTCGGTTCCTCATGCAACTGACGACCAGTGGCACGACGGGCTCTCCACTTGTGATCTATCAGACTCCGGTCGGCAGAGTGCGAAGTAATGCCCTGGTACAGTCAGTCTACGAAATATTTTGCGGCCTGAAGTCGCCCCGCATTATGCATCTTTCGGCTTCTTTGATGCAAGACCAGGTCTCGGTCAGATGGCCAGGCACCAGGCACGCAGCGCTATCGATATACCACCTGAATAAGACCAACCGGGATCAGATCCTGAAATTACTTCAAGGCTTCAAACCCGAACTTATCCACGGCTTTCCTTCTGCTCTGAGCCAGCTGGCGCGGTTATTTCCGGACGGTCTGCCGTATGAGATACCGGGTCGGACGATCCGGTGCGTAGCTACTTCGGAAACGCTTTTTCCAGAAACTCGCAGAGTAATAGAAGAGCGCTTGGGCGTGATAGTCCACAACGAATACGGCTCGCAAGAAGGCCAGCACTTCGCCTTCGAATGTGAGCACCGCAGTCTGCATATTCATCCGGCACGTGGCTACGTAGAGATCTTGGACTTCGAAACCGATCGACCTGCGGCGCCTGGAGAAGCGGGGCGCATCGTGGTGACCGGGTTTCAGAACCGGCACATGCCCCTGGTTCGATACTCAATTGGTGACACCGCTAGCAAGTCGGGCGATGGTCATCACTGTGACTGCGGCATCACATGGCCCGTGCTCCACGAGCTGCACGGACGAACACAGGATCTAATTAAGACACCAGACGGTAACCGCATCGGCTTAATGGAGGCGGTGACCTTGAGAATGGTGCCCGGTATATCTGAAAGTCAGATCATCCAAACCGACTTCGACGCATTCACCTACGTTATTGTTTCGACCCAAGATTACGATGCGCCGCAGGCTGAAGCCGAAATCAACAAGAATCTGACCCAGCGGCTCGGTTACCCCGTCAATGTGAATTTTGAATATGTCGGTCAGATCGAAAAAACCGCAGCTGGCAAACACCGGGCAGTCATCGTCAACTTTTAACGCAGCGCTCAGCTGCTATCTTGGTGGTCGCCACGAAGCCGCGTTCCTTACGGCTTGGTGCCGCTATTTAGCAGGCTGCTCCAGATTTTCGGCGGGCACTGCTTTCTTCATTAGCCCGCGATAGCTGACCCACCAGGTAACGACGCCAAGTAGGGAATTGCCAAGGATGGCATATGCAGCCCACACGTAGCCGCCGAGCAGGGCCGCTGAAACGATACTCACCAGGGCGGTTGGAGCCAGGATAGACCGTAGAATCAACGTACGTTTATATGCACCGAGGCTTCTATGACCTGCAAAGGGAACATTGGTCATCAGGGTAGCTAGCAATTCTACGGCGAGAATGGGCAGCACAACTTTGGTTAATTGCCACGTCTCCCCCAAAAGAGCCGTGCCCCACGAGTCTGGTAGCAATATTATGGCAACAGCAAGTGGGAGGGCGACTATACCCAGCGTTATGGAAACATTTGCTGCCGGTCCGAGGTCATTGCTCATACGAAGTCTGCGTGACAGAAACGGGATAATCAGCACCTGCACGCTGGTGGCAACCATCGTAATCGGCCCAAGCAGTGTTCCAGCTCCCCGAATCGAGGCGTTGACCTGAGGTGAAGCCACGCCGCCCAAGACAAAAGTCGTGGCCTGAGTTGTGCCTGCACCAAGGAGGTAGTCCAGCGCGTAAGACGCTGATTCATGGATAGGAACTTGCAGGTTTTTCCACGATGGGAGCAGGCTAATACGTTGGCTCAGCGCACCCGCATAGCCAGCTATCGCAGTGGCCATCAGCCAGATCGCAAAGATTAGTACAGGATTTCCAGCAATTACCGGGGCGAAAATCGCTGGGATGAACACGAGTGTTTTAAAGGTCTCTTGAGCGACCGCGACTCGGGGTCGACCGAAGACCGTGGAGGCGAATTTTGAATAGTCGTATATGGCGGCCGCATGGCCAAAGACCCCGACTACCACCAGAAAGTATTGGTCGAGTAGAACCCCAACGCTTAATAGCAGAATAGAGAACCCGAGGCTGTAGAGCGACACTTGTCTTCCGCCCAACCGCAGCTTGGGTTGATCGACAAGTCGAGCCGCTGACGGGTCACTAACCATCGCCCGGGTAATACCGGTAATCGCCAGAAAACCAGCAAAGCCGATTGCAAATTGCGCCACTTCTTCGATCCTGCCAGCTCTTGCAATCGATACCGATAACGCGAGATTGACGATACTCGACAACCCGGTTGTCACTACGGCGCCGTACGCTCTCCGACTCGACAAACTAGCCTTCAGAAAAGCTCGCAATGACTGCAGACGAGCCCACCGTACAGTCATGCTGAATACCACCACTTTATTTTTACGCTGAACAGCATGCGGTCTCCTCTAATCCAAAGGCACAGATATGTTTTGCTTCACCGGATCAACTTTGAATTGAGTCTCGCTGGTCCTTGCAGCGTGCAACTTGCAACAGCCGCGACTGAACAAGCGTCTCGAGAACTCTTGTCGTTATTTCACTTGAAGTTTTGTGTATCTTTATATACTTTTGTGCCCTTATTAGTCTAAACGGTACCGCGTTTTGATGGAATAGTCCGAGCACGTTAGTTAGAATGGTCTTAGTGACGAGGGCGCATAGGTCCCGCCAAATTTCCACGTTGATCAGGGCCTAGCCATCAACCGCGTCTTAGGGTTGGCAAAAGTCATTTCCTAACATTTCCATCACTACGTAAGCGAAGGCCCACATGCGCATTAGGCACTACCACGGCGGAATATTGTCTCGTTTCAATCCGGGGGTCTTGCGCACCGCTAATGTAGTTAAGGCGTTGGCTCTTGCCGGGCATCAAGTTGATCTCATTACGGCAGATCCCCAGGGTACAGACCTTCGTCACGTGGCAGAGCTGGTAGATCTTCCCCCGGAAGTGCAAATTTTTTGTGGCGGGGCAGCGCCTCGTAGTGGAGTCTTGCGGAAAATTCCTCGAAGATTTCGACCCTCGGCAGTTGAACCACCAGGGCTTCCGGTTCCCGATCGGGTGATCTTATTCGACCCGAACCCAGCGACTTTCCGAGATGTCGAGAATTACTGCCGTCAACATGGCATTCCGCTGGTAGTTGATATCGACGAATGGATGGGGCTGGCAGATTTTAGTTTTGCCAGCTGGCTGACGCTGTTTCCAGCTCAATACGAAATATTCATGAGATCGCTCCCGCGGAAGATCTCTTACGGTCTTGCCATTGGCGAAGAAATGCGATCGCACCTGGCCAGTGATGGAGCTGAGACCTTGATCGTGCCACCACTCCACGAACACGAGCCGAAGAAAGAGGCTGCGGCGCACAGCAACAACAGAGTGCGGCGAACTCGAATCGTGGTGCCTGGACGCCATAAATCGCGTCTGGCAAAGGATAAAGAGTCCCTGGATCTCACGCTCTCAGCACTTGAGAGGTATCCAGAGCTGAAAAGCCTGCTCGAAGTAGACATAGTCGGCGGTACTGATGACCCCGCCGTACTAGAGCAAATGGAAGCACTCGGCGAAACGGCCTCGATTCGGAACCATGGCAGGCTCGAGTGGCAGCAGACGGTTCGTCTGGTCGGCGGCGCTGACTGGTTGGTTGCCCTGCGCGACCCTTCGATGCGACGGCTCAAATATGGTTTTCCGTCGAAGGTTACCGAAGCATTGGTGCTTGGGACGCCCGTTATTGCCAATGATTACTCAGATATGCGGACAGTATTGGCAGACCCTACGCTAGGTTACTTGGTTGGAGAGCTCACCACTGATGGGCTAGCCGACTGCTTATTTGCGGCAGCCAGGCATCGAAGAGACCGTGCCGAGGTCGCCCGTGCGGCCGCACGGTTATTTACTCCTGAAGGAATGTCTGATTCCATTAATGCTTTGCTGAAGAAAGCGCAGGTATGAGCCACTCTTCCGCAGACGATTGCGCCCCGGCGCATAACCGGGGTACAGTCCGTCTTGGTTCGGCTTATGCCGCCTCGTGTAATAGCCACTGAAAGTAGGCTTGCGGATCAAACGGTGTCGGATCCGGGGTGGGCGGAGCATTAAGCGCTGCCTCAATCGCGGCACGTAAGCTGGCGGCGTCATGGCGGATATAAGGCCTAAGGGCCGGTCCAGCAATTTCTTGATTCTGTGCTGTATCTTGAGCTATCACGTGCCGTCCATACACCCGGCCTTCGGCCAGCGGGTAGCCAAACGATTCAAATTCAGTCGGGAATAACACTGCGCCGCAGTCTTTCCACCACATCTCCAACGCTTCAGAGGACTGGGGGCCGATGAACTGTACTTGCGGGTGTGATGCGAGCTCTGGCAGGTCCTCGGCAAATGTGGGGACAACCAGTGTGATGGGTTCTCCGGCGATATCCTGAGTGGCTGCTAAAAATTCTGGGATGTGCTCATCAAGATGCTTATAAGGCGAGGGCACAATCGGCAGTAACACACTTCGTGGGCATCGAGGCCACTCGCCAGCCCAACAGGGTTGTGTAATCGGGTGAAAACGTACCACCAAACTGTTCTGTAGCCCCGGGGAGATATCGGCGACTTGCTGTGCCATCCGCGTACATGGCACGACCAGCGTGTCAGAAGCCTTAGCAAGGGTCCGAACCACCGGTGTTTGGGTGCGCAGTCGCCGTGATGGGACAAATCTCAAGCGCCGATAGTCGTCCGCGCGAGCAAATTGGAGAATGTTCCGTAGCAGCGTGATATTTTTGCCCCGGGGATTCACAAACCCCACGTTATTGAGCGATACCCGACTGGTGGCGGTTGCTGCTTGGAGTTCTCGTTGAACTAACCACTGTGGGCTCAGTTGTCGTCCAAGGCCGATGAGCTCAATGTTTGGGTTGCGTTGTTGCGCCAGATAGATCTGCAACTCGCGGAGGAAGCGGGCAGCCCCCCCGACCATAGCGCCCGCACAGTCGACCACGATTCGCTGTGTCATCGTCGGATCCCTTTGAGCTGGTGATGCAATGTGGCATGCGAGCGCACGAAATTGACCACCCGACGAGAAGAATCCGTGATCTGATAGTCATCCGGGATGGTCGTCGGGCCATCAGCCGCGTGCTGGTGGATGGTCATGCGGACCGCATCGACGACATCGTCTGGATCCAGACCGGTAATCACAATCGCACCGGTATCGACGGCCTCGGGGCGCTCAATGGCATCGCGCAGCGTAACTGCCGGGAATCCAAGAATCGAGGACTCTTCGGAAATGGTCCCGGAGTCGGAGATGACACAGCGTGCTGACATTTGCAGTTTATTGTAGTCGTGGAATCCCAGGGGTTCATGCAGCCGAATGTTGCTGTCGGCGTGCAGCCCAAATTCTAGAAGCCGTTTGCGGGTCCGCGGGTGCGTTGAAACGAGCAGTGGCATACCCTGGTCTTCTGCAACTGCCTGCAGAGATGCGAGAACGCATTCCAGCCGATCCTTGCGGTCGACATTTTCTTCCCGGTGCACACTGGCTAGTAGGAACTGTTGTGCCGGTAAATCAAGCCGTTCAAGGACGTCGGACGCTTCAATGGCAGGCCGGTAGGTCTCTAGCACTTCGCGCATAGGCGAGCCCATCACCATCACGTCTTGTGGCTTCAAGCCTTCGGCTAACAGATTTCGGCGAGAGTGCTCGGTGTAAGCCAGGTTGTAGTCAGCGACGTGATCGACCAGGTGCCGGTTGATCTCTTCGGGCACATTGGCATCGAAGGATCTATTACCGGCTTCGAGGTGAAAGACCGGCACTTTGAGACGTTTTGCCATAATTGCGGAGATACAGCTATTGGTGTCACCCAGCACGAGCATCGCATCTGGTTGTTCCTCGAGCAGCACATGTTCTGTTCCGCGCAGCACATCGCCCAGGACCGCTCCCAGCGAGGTGGTTTCTACGCCTAAAAAATGATCTGGCGCTCGCAGACCCAGGTCTTCAAAGAAGACTTCATTCAGGGCGTAGTCGTAGTTTTGCCCCGTGTGAACCAGTACGTGGTCAGTTGAGGACTCGAGCCGCCGAATGACGCAAGCCAGCCGAATAATTTCTGGCCTGGTCCCCACGACGGTCATCACTTTGAGGCGTTTCGTCATTGAACAATCTCTGCAATCGTGTCAGGTTGGGCGGGATTAAAGTGATCGTTGGTCCAAAAGGCGGTAAACAACGGCTCGGTGCCAATGTTGCGGATACTGTGAGCGTACAGGGTGGGCATATCTACGCTCTTGGGTTCGTCGCCGGAGATGGTATAGGTAAAGACCTTGTCATCAAAGAGTCGCCGGAGACAAATTTCCGCTTCGCCGGATAACACGGTAAACCGCTCCACTTTGCGACGATGGTAGTGGTCTCCGCGGATCACCCCTGGGGCTGTCGTGGAAAACGAAGTCTGTCCGGTCCCGCCGTGCGATCGGATGATTTCACTGAATGAACCACGCTCATCAGCATGGCGAGTGATATCGATCGGTGTGTGATCCGGGAAGGTATAGGACCGGTAGGTATTGAACAAGTCGCGCCGGAAATTCGTTGAGATATCTGGGATCTCCCCTGCTGAGTAGGTCGCGTGGAATTCTTCCAGCGTGCTTTTGAGCCCGCACACGGTTTCCCAGTGCGACAAGCTAGCAAGCTGTTTTTCACTAGCGTTGCCTAGTAAAACATCGGCCGCATTTTGAGCGTGGAGTAGTTGCAACTCGCGATCTTCATGCACTTCAGGCTCATATCCCGTGGCGAGGATGTGACAGAAGGTAGCAGTGACGGAGTTATAGAACGGCCGTCCGTATTCCCCAAAGAGATTCGGCAGCTTCACGTCACAAAACTCGCTCCGGGCTGAGAACGCGGCCAGCCCTAGATTCGTTGCGGCGAGACGTTTGGCATTCCCATAGGCGTTGTCGTCATCTGCTTGAATACTGTTGGCATATACAATGGTGGCCGGAGGGTGCTCGGCTTTTTCTAGGGCGGCAGTAATCTGTTCGGCAAATAAGATGTTCCCCCTCCTTACTTCTTGATCAGTGCCTCGGTTCACCCCGGCCAGATGAATCAGCCTATCGGCACTATTGATCGCCTCAACCGCCTGCTCGAGATCAAAAGCCTCCCCGACCGGGACGCCGACAGTTTCTATCCCTGCTTCCTGGGCAGCGGCGCGCACATGAAATCCTAGAAATCCGCCGGCACCAGTGATTGCAATTGTCATGAGACCAGCCGTTCCGCGACCTGGATGCCAGCCAGTTCCAGTTCGGCTCGAACTTCCGGCAGTGTCAGCAGGAGGTCTTCAGTCTCGGCGATATTCATCCGTTCAACGGTGTGAGAATCGTAGTCTTGGAAGAAGTGTTGTGTTCTATCGCCTTGTTCAACGTAGAGCTCATAGTTGAGTTCCCGGTTGTCGGCTGGGATCCGGAAGTATTCACCCATGTCCGTGGCGCGGGCGAGCTCTTCGCGGCTTGCTAGAGCTTCGGAGACCTTCTCGGCGTGACGGGTTCCGATGATTCGGACGCTGGCTGATGACTGGAACAGGTTGATAACGGCTTGGGCCAAGTTACCGATCGTGCAGGACTTGGCCTTGCGGATAAACAGGTCGCCTTGTTTCGCATTCTCGAATGCGTACTGCACCAGTGAGACCGAGTCTTGCAAAGACATCATGAATCGCGTCATGTCCGGGTTGGTCACCGTGAGGTCTTTACCGGCCTTGAGTTGCTGGATGAACAACGGGATTACCGAGCCGCGAGAGTACATGACGTTACCGTAGCGCACACACGACACGGTCGTATCAGTCTCTTGGTTATTGAGGCCATAGGCCACCGCGACTTTTTCCATCATCGCTTTGCTCATGCCCATCGCGTTGACGGGGTAGACCGCTTTATCTGTGGACAAACATACCACCGAGTCCACGCCGGCCTGATCTGCCCCGCGGACGACGTTTTCTGAGCCAACAACATTGGTGCGTACAGCTTCCATTGGAAAGAATTCACAAGATGGGACTTGTTTGAGAGCAGCTGCGTGAAAAACATAGTCGACCGAGCGCATGGCACGTTCTACGCTAGTGAAGTCTCGAACGTCTCCGAGGTAAAAGCGCACACGGTCATCATTGATCGCGTGCCGCATCTGGTCTTGTTTGGCTTCGTCGCGACTTAGGACACGTATCTGTTTGATGTCCTCGCGTTTTAACAGTGCCTTGGCAACTGTATTGCCGAATGAGCCTGTACCGCCTGTGATGAGGACTGTTTTACCCGTGCTCATGACATCTCCTTTACTAGCACTTTGCGTGCGTGTTGGTCTGTAAGGTCATTGAAAATTGAGACGATTCGCGTGGTGCCGGCTTCGTGAGACATCAGTTGCTCATACAGCTTGCGCGCGTTGATGCCCATCTGAGCGCGTTCAGCCGCAGTCATGGCGTACGCCCGAGTGATGGCTTTGGCAAGCGATTCGGGGTTTTCCGGTTCGGCCACGATGCCTGCCTGGTGCTTCAGAACTAAGGTCGCCACGTCTCCAGCTACCGTGGTGATCACCGGAACGCCCGAGGCAAGACTGACTTGGAGTTTTGAAGGAATAGTCGTACGGAAAATGGGAAGGTCTTTGAGGGTTACCAGCTGGAAATCCGCCTCAAGATATCGTCGTGCGACTTCTTCATGGCTGAGATTGCCGAGAAACTTCACACTTCGCGCACCTTCTGCGGCCGCGCGCAGCGATTCCTCGGCCACCCCTTCGCCTGCGATCTTGAATTCGAAGTCACGGTGGTCTTCGAGTTTGCGGGCGGCTTCGATGGCCGTTTCCAGATCTTGCATAGGACCGAGGTTGCCGGCGTACAACAACTTGAGTCCCGTGGACGAAAAGGTCTCGGCTGGTTTCAGCTGCAGGGTGTCTTCTTCTGCCCAGTTGTAGACGATGACGCATTGGTCGGCGCGGTGCCCACGGTCTATTAGGAGCTGGGCCATCCCCGGGGACAGTGTTAGCAGTTTCGAGGCGTTGCCGTAGAGCCGCCTGAGCCAGAGATTCAGAACAGCTCCTGCTGTCTTATTGAGCCACCCGTTCCCGAGCATCCCCGAGCCGGTGACCGATTCGGGCCAGAGGTCTTGGACGTGGAGCACATAGGGGATGCCGTAGAACTTGCGCCACAGTTGTGCCGGAATTGCTGCGGTGGCAGGTGTCCCGTAGGCATAGATGACATCTGCGTCTTTAATCGTTGAGGTGGCCGTGAGGGCGCTGAGACTAAAGGACAGGAAGTTTGCTACCCGCTCGAGTGCATTATGCGAGTGGTTGATCACCAGCGGCACGCGCCGGACCGTCACGCCGTCAATGATCTCGGTGTGGCTGAACCGTTGCTTATACCCCGGGTGGAGCTTTCCACCGGGACGGTTCGGGTAGCCGGTAATCACCGTGACTCGATAACCCTGTTGCTGTGCTGCTGCAGCAACATCAGGTGCATAGATGTGATGTTCCGGGGGATACCACTGTGAAAGCACCACTAAGTGTTTGCTGTCATCGCTTGAATCACGCAACAAGTCGGTTCGAAGCCCTGAAGCTACGTTTTGGAAGATCTGTTTCCACATGGTTATCACTTATGCTCCTGGCACCGTGACGACTTGTGGCGCGGGGACTGTACTTGCCGGCGACCAAGAGTGGCCGCGGAGGTAATCCTCAATCGTGGCTTCGCCACGGACCTGGATAAAGTCGTCGGCGGTGCGAACGTAGACGGGTGGAGCAAAATCACTAAAGAAGGTCGCTTGGTAGCACATCGTGTAGCCGCCGACTTTGTAGAAGATGATCCGGTCGCCCACCCGCAGTGCAGGCTCATCTTCCAGATTCATGAGGCGATCGTCTTCCATGCAGGTGTAACCGCTGACGGTTTGGAGGCCACGGGTAGTGGTCGCTGTGGTCTCGAGGCGGTATTCGTAGGGGCGTTGGCGTCGGAACAACGGATCGATGTTGGTTCGACTTCCGTCGGTCACGACAAAGGTGGTGTCCTCGACGTCTTTGACGTCCAGCACTCCGGCGTGGAGTTCCAGGGGCACCGCGACAAATGAGGCACCGGGTTCGACGATCAGTCGGGTACGTTGTGGGTCAACGACTCCCTGTAAGGTGTCTTTGACAGCTACGACATAGTCTTCAAAGGTCGGGCTGCCGTGTTCAGCGCCGAAGAATCCGCCACCGATATCCAACCAGTCCAAGGCCAGGTTGCGGGTGGTGATGAGTTCTTTAGCTACGGTGGCAGAAGCGCGGAAGACGTCGACGCTTTGGGTGTAAGAGTTGCGGTGCATGTGCAGTCCGCCAATACGTACGCCTGCTTCAGTTAAGGTATTGATCGCTCGGTCGAGTTCTCCATTTTCTGGGTTGAAGCCGAACCGACTGGCCGCGTTGCCGCTGTGGCTTTCGCCCGGACAGTATGCATTGAGATCCCAATTGACGCGCAGTCCCACCGAGAACTGCGTTTCTGGTTCTTGCAGGGCCAGTTCAGCGGCCCATCCGACTTCGCGTTTGGCATCCAAGTTCACGACTGATCCGTGGCGCAGCGCATACCGGAGCTGTTCGCGACCTTTGATAGGCCCGTTGAAGACCACCTGATCTGGTCGATACCCCAATGTTTCGGCCAACCTGTATTCGGTGTCTGACACGACCTCTGCCCACACGCCACGGTCGCGCATGTAAGCCAGTAACCAGGGCAGGGCATTGGTTTTGAACGAGTACGACAGGATTGAATGCGGCCAGTGCTGAGCTAAGGCGTTTTCAAAACGCGTGACAAAGAGGTCAAGCTTGGGCTCGTCGAACACTAACGCCGGGGTGGTTGGTGGTTGCAGCTGGTGTTTTACTGATGACATTCCTGGTTACTCGCTATCTGGGGTGATGACGGCGTCATCTGGTCCTGTGGTGACCTCGGTGAACGTAGCTGTTCGGTCAAAGAAGGTGACAATCTGGTCCACTGCCCCTTCGATTTGTTTGGCCGAACGTTCATAGACTTGTTTCGACCGCCCATATGGATCCGGGACGTCATAGAGCCGGTCTGGGATCAAGCGCGGCACCACGCCGCGCATCCGCACTGCCATTGCCAACGCGTCGCGAATAGGATCACCGAGTGTTCGAACCTGATTTTCGATCGCAGCGTCGTCGATGTAAGACACGACATGCGCGAATTCAAGCAAGGTGAAGGAACGACGAGCAGCGTTGGGTAACAACCGGGCTGCGGCGCGGCGGTGATCACGATCCATGCCCAGGATCAGGTCGGCGTTCGCGACGACATCTGGGGTCATGCCGATGGCTCTGTGCTCCGACACCTCGAGGGCACCCATGCGAAGTGCTATGCGCTGCATCATTTCCTGCATAGGTTCTCCCACGACCGGTGAGGTTCCACCGGTCGTGATCTGAAACTGCGTCGAACCGAGTTTGGTCGCCAGGAGTTGAGCGGCCAATGGCGACCTGCAGATATTCCCGGTACAAATAGTTAGGATACGAATTGTCACGCGGTCCTCCCTTCACGAGCTGTGTGCTCGTCATCCGCGTAGCGGTAGGGCATGAATCCGGCGGCGTCAGAACTGCGCACCGGTACTCGGTTCACGATCAGGCCCAGGACCTGGCCATCAACCTTTTCTAATGAGTCGATGGCTTGGATGAAGTCAGGTCGTTTGGTCTGCCCCATGGAGCTAACCATCAAGGTTCCAGAGGAGTAAGCGGCTAAGATCGCTGCGTCGGTCACAGGCAAAACAGGCGGGGCATCGACGAGTACATAATCGTTCATTTCGGCGAGTTCATTGAGCAATTCGTGCATTTCAGGGAAGCCCAACATTTCTGAGGGGTTCGGTGGAATTTGTCCAGCTGGTAGCACGGTGAGGTTGTCGGTGCCCCAGGGCTGCAAGACATCGCTGAGCGTGGCCCGAGAGATCAAAACATCGCTGAGGCCAACCGCGCCTTCGATCCCCATGACCTGTGCTAGCCGTGGCCTGCGCAGGTCGGCTTCGACTAGCGCGACGCGGGCACCTGATTCTGCTAAGACGACCGCCAAGTTGGCGACCACGTGGGTTTTGCCCTCCCCCGGAGTGGGGCTGGAGATCACGAAGATCCTTTTGTCATCCTGGTGGGCAATGAACTGCAAGTTGGTACGCAAGGTGCGGAAAGCTTCGGCCCGGGGGCTGCGAGGATCATCATGCACTACTAGCGGCCGCTGCGTGATGCGCTCATCGTGCGCGATACGACCTACAACTGGAACGTTGGTGACCTCTTCAAGGTCGCTCACCGTGTGCACTCGGGTGTCCAGTTGACCGCGCAACACCGCTGCGCCAATACCGAGTCCTAGCCCGACCATGAGGCCAAGTGCACTATTGAGCATCATCCGAGGACTCTCGGGAGCTTCGGGCACTAATCCCGGGTCGATGGTGCGGACTTGTACGGGGCTGCTTTGATCTTCATCGGTAACTTGAATGTCGTTTTCGACCACATCTGTCAGAACCTCAGCAACCGTGTTGGCAAGTAATGCAGCGGTTTCAGGCTCTGTGTGGTGCCCGGTGATGTCTATCAGCACCGAGCCGCTGGGTGAGGTGACGGTGAGATTATTGTCCAGTTCCTGACGGGTAAAGGCTCCGTCGAGTTCTTCGGCCACTTGCTCCAGCACAATGGCGGTGGTGGCGATGTCGACGTAGCTTAAGACTGCTGTTTCGGCGAAGGTGGCTCCCTGGAACAGGTCCCCTGCACCCTCTTCGCCGGTACGCACCGAGACGAATAACGTGGTGGTGGAAGCGTAGCGCGGGGTCATAAGCGCAGAAATTCCCAGTCCTACGAACAACCCAAGCAGGGCTCCGGCGACCACGATCCACCAGTTTTTGGTGAGGATCCAAAAATAGTCGCGCAGCTCGACAGGCTTATCTTCTCGCCGGTCCACCACGTTTCGTAGGTAGCCAACGCGTCTGTGCTGAAACATGAGCCGTTACCTTCTTCTGTGCGTTGGGGTGGTTGGTGAAGTGTGGGTGGTTGTCATAGCGGCAGGACCCGTTCGTGTTGTGCCGGGGCAGTTTCCGCTGCGCTGACTTCAGCCGTTTCGAAGGCGATGATGCCTTCGTGTTTGGCGCCGATATGCCCAACTCGGTAGTTATCCCAGTCCGGTCTCGGGGTGAACCCCAAGGTCGAGGCTAGATAGAAGTGCGGGACATCCGCGCCGGCCACGTGGACGAATGGATAGCCGCCACCAAAACGTGGATTGACGTCAATAACATACGGGACGCCATCGTCGGTGAGCATCACATCGACGTCTACGCTGCCGCGAATACCCAGCGCCGCGTTGAGCGCTGCGGCCAAGCCGATGAACGGGGTGTTCTTGACGGTCATCGCGCTGGACGTTTCACCGTGCCGCATGCCGAGTTTCTGTCGTGCCAGTACGCCTTCGACCGGTCCACCACGGACCGCAGTGACCACATCGAGACCGAATTCCTGACCACCGACGTCAGGCTGAACAATAATTGCATCAAAGCCCAGCGCTTCTTCATCGGAAGCATTCGCATAGCGTCCCTCGACCCATCGATAGGCCTGGTCTGCAGTGAAACGACGTAGTCCAGAAGAACCGCTGCCCCACCGATCTTTGACAATGATGTGGCTTGAAGCAGCGAGCATTTTGTAGACCGCGACGACATCCGATAGCAGCACGGCAGGTGGTGTAGAGATACCGGCCCGTTGCAAGACCTGACTCATAACCAGTTTGTCGGCAACAGCCCGATGTGCTGTTTGATCCAGCACCGGTGTGACCACACCGCGAGCCCGAAGTTTGTCTGCCAGGCCTTCGGACAGAGCGGTGAGTTCATGGTCGTTCAGCGAGATGAACAAGTCCGGCTGAAGCTCGTCAATGAGTTCCAGCAGCGCATCAGCGTATGCTGGGCTGGTGAAAGCGGGGACCGGACGGTAGTCATCGGCCGCAGCGGCTGTGGCAGCGTTCGGATCGTAATCCAGGACAATGACGTCGCCTTGGATACCGGCTTCATAGAGTGCTTGCCGGAACCATTGCACGAGGTAGACGCGGCGTCCTGCCGAACTAATGATGATGCGCATGACTATGTTCCTGTCTGTGCTGCGAAGGCCACATACAGCGCGTCGTGGTGACTCTGTGGCTTCAGTTGAGGAAGATCGAGGGGGACAAAACCGAGTTGCTCGGCGATGTCGTAGAGGTCTCGTGTAGAGGCTGGCAGTCGAAGGTAGATACGATGAGCGTCGTAGGATCTGCCGTGATAAATCAGCCGATTCAGCAGTGCCTCAACCGCGTCAGAGGTGTTCCAGCCCGGCGCCAAGATGATGCTGGCGTGCAGCTGAGTGCTACCGAGGCCTGCCAGCCCGGTGATTCCGACTGGTGTTTGGTGCTCATCGCAATACACCCAGCAGCCGGTATTCGGGAGGCCAAGGTGCTGGTAGTCGCCAATCTTTTGGGTCGCATCACTGCGGCTCCAAGCAGTGCGCAGGTCGCGCCAACGATCGCTCATCGGCTCTTCAACCAGTCCGTCTCGGGGCGGGGCGCCAACGAAGATCGGCATCGTTGTGATGAGTCCGCTTTCGATATCCGCCGTATTGAAGACTTGTGCGACGGTCTGCCAGAGTATTTTCAGGTCCAACCACAGGGTGTGGTGGTCGACGTAGTGCACGTCGAGGTCAAAGCGTTCTTCCCAGGTGAGCGAGTTCCGCCCGTTGACTTGAGCTAGGCCAGTGATACCAGGCCGAACTTCGTGGCGACGCGCCTGACGAGTGGTGTATAAGTCCAGGTATTCGACATTCAGTGGTCGCGGGCCGACCAGACTCATCTCGCCTTTCAGCACGTTGACCAGCGTCGGCAATTCGTCAAGGCTGGTGGCCCGGAGGCGACGACCAAACGGCGTCATGCGTTGATCATCGGTGATTTGACCCTTGGCATGGTTTTCTTCGAGCATGCTCCGGAACTTCAGCAGCGTGAAGATTTCGCCGTCCTTGCCGGGGCGCTGTTGCGCAAAAATAACGGGTCCACCGAGTTTGAGGCGAATCAACAGCCACAGCACTGCGAACACCGGAGATAACACGATCAGCCCGACGGTGGCTCCGAAGATATCGAGTGCCCGCTTGGTAATATCGCGCGTGGTCCCCTGAGCTGTCATCGTCGACCTCCGGCAAAGTTTTCGAGCACATCGACGACGCGTTCTACTTCGATTTCGGTCATATTGGAACCGCTGGGCAACAAGACGCCGGTGTCAAAGAGGATTTCGGCTGCACCGGTGAGTAAACTCCGCGCATCTGAAAAGACCGGTTGTAAGTGCATGGGTTTCCAGATCCGGCGCGCTTCGATGCTGTGCTGGGCCATCGTTTGAATGAGGACCTCAACGGAGACCGGGTTTTGTTCTTGATCGAAAACGATCGGGGTCAACCAGCAGTTGTCTTCGTGGTCCATCCCACCCCCCAGGATCTCGACCCCCGCATTTGCGGTACACCACTGTCGATACTGCTGACGCACTGCACGGCGACGCGAGATCATCCCGTCCAAGCGTTGGAGCTGGGCACGCCCTAAGGCGGCCAACAGGTTGCTCAGTCGGTAGTTATACCCAATATCGGTGTGTTCATAGTGTGCGACCGGTTGGCGCGCCTGGGTCGAAAGATAGCGGACGTATTCGGCGACTTCTGCGCGGTTGGTGACCAGCATGCCGCCACCAGAGGTCGTCATGATTTTGTTTCCGTTGAACGAAAACACCGCAGCGTCTGCATAACTGCCTACGGGTCTACCGTGATGGCGTGCACCGACGGCTTCAGCCGC
>Ga0079225_10000330_pt1 | contig 25124 bp, 28 predicted proteins | sample Poulit2012_FD_76344 | JGI IMG/M metagenome (GOLD analysis project Ga0079225, IMG submission 76344) | Agricultural soil microbial communities from Georgia to study Nitrogen management - Poultry litter 2012 | ecosystem: Environmental > Terrestrial > Soil > Agricultural land | place: USA: Georgia... | reverse complement strand
TCAATAAGTCAAAACAGTGGAATAGTATTGTGAAATTATGGTATTATTTCTGTTAGTCGTATTAGAAATGGAGGTTTACGGATGCCTAAAAATGTGGGCCGTAACATAGTGCTGATATTGATTCTATCAGTGATCATGTTTGGTATTTTTCAAAGTTTTAATGGCGATTCCGCCCTCGAGGAAGAACTCCAGTATAATCAATTTCTCGATGAGCTGAACGCCGGTAACATAGAAGAGCTGTCAATTCAGCCGGAGCAGAACGTCTACCTGATCGAAGGGAGATTGGCCGGCCAGGATGAGCAGGAATCCTTTACATCGGTGATTCCGTACAACAGTACAGAAGATCTTGACCAGATACTGGAGACGGCAAAATCTCAGGATGGTCTGAACTTCACGATTGAACCTGCGGAGGAGCAGAGTCCATGGACAAGCATGCTGTTCACGTTCATACCGCTCCTGCTTATCCTCTTCCTCTTCCTGTTCCTGATGAGCCAGGCACAAGGCGGCGGCGGAGGCGGCGGCAAAGTGATGAACTTCGGCAAGAGCAAAGCGAAGCTCTATGACCAGAATAAGAAAAAAGTACGCTTCGAAGATGTCGCGGGTGCAGATGAGGAGAAACAGGAACTCATTGAAGTCGTCGATTTCCTGAAAGATCCGCGCCGTTTCGACAGGATCGGTGCCCGTATTCCGAAAGGTGTTCTTCTTGTAGGACCTCCAGGTACAGGTAAGACGCTCATCGCCCGCGCAGTTGCTGGCGAAGCAGGTGTGCCTTTCTTCTCAATCAGTGGTTCGGACTTCGTGGAAATGTTCGTCGGTGTCGGTGCATCACGTGTACGCGACCTGTTCGAGAACGCGAAGAAAAACTCACCATGCATCATCTTCATCGATGAGATCGATGCAGTCGGCCGTCAGCGTGGTGCAGGTGTCGGCGGCGGTCACGATGAGCGTGAGCAGACACTCAACCAGCTTCTTGTAGAAATGGACGGTTTCGGTGAAAACGAGGGCATCATCATGATCGCAGCTACAAACAGGCCGGATATCCTGGATCCTGCATTGCTTCGTCCGGGACGTTTTGACAGACAGATTCCTGTCGGCCGCCCGGATGTGAGAGGCCGTGAAGCAGTACTTAAAGTACATGCCAAAAACAAACCGCTTGATGAAACTGTCGACCTGGCAGCGCTCGCTGCGAGAACCCCGGGATTCACCGGTGCGGACCTGGAGAACCTTCTAAACGAGGCGGCGCTGGTTGCTGCCAGAGGAAACAAGCGCAAGATTGACATGCGCGATGTTGATGAGGCAACTGACAGAGTCATTGCCGGACCTGCCAAGAAGAGCAAGGTGATCTCTGAGAAAGAGCGTAATATCGTCGCGTTCCACGAAGCGGGTCACACAGTGATCGGTATGGTGCTGGACGATGCGGATATGGTACACAAAGTGACAATCGTCCCTCGTGGACAGGCGGGCGGTTATGCAGTAATGCTTCCTAAGGAAGACCGTTACTTCATGACGAAGCCGGAACTTGAAGACAAGATTGTGGGACTGCTCGGCGGACGTGTGTCAGAGGAGATCAATTTCGGGGAAGTTTCCACAGGTGCACACAATGACTTCCAGAGATCTACCGGCATTGCACGCAGCATGGTTGTTGAATATGGTATGAGTGACAAACTCGGACCGCTTCAGTTTGGAGATTCAAATGGACAGGTATTTCTTGGTAAGGACATGCAGTCGGATCCGAACTATTCTGATGCGATTGCATATGAAATCGATCAGGAAATGCAGAATATTGTCAAAACACAATATGAACGCTGCCGTCAGATCCTGACTGAACACAAAGAGCAGCTCACATTGATTGCTGAAACACTGCTGGTCGAAGAGACACTCGACCGTGAACAGATTGAAGGACTCTTCTATCATGGTGAACTTCCGGAACGTAATTTCGTAGACCATACAGTGGATGAAGACGAAGATAAAGTTGGCCAATCCTATGAAGATGTCAAAAAAGGTCTGGCTGATCCTTCGGACGATGAAACTGAAGAACGCGATATGGTCGAGCGGGAAGAGACTTCCCGTGAATACGACCGCCGCGAGCAGGAACGCCGTGAAGAAGAACGTAACAGTCAGCACAGGCTGGCTGAAGAAAAAACGGATTCAGATGAACCTGTCCACAGACCTGAAGGTCAGGACAAGGATTTTGATGAAGGTAACAAAAGAAGTTAAATCACTTGTAAAGTCGCCCATCCGGGCGGCTTTTGTGCGATATTAGGAGGAAAACAAATGGATCATCTGATCAGAGGAATCGGAATGAATGATGAAATAAGAATTTTTTCTGTCGATACGACAGAAACGGTAAATGAAGGCGTCACAAGGCACGGGGCATACCCGACAGCTGCTGCGGCCCTCGGCCGTACGATGACTGCCGGACTCATGATGGGTTCGATGTTGAAAAATGAAGAGAAAGTGACAGTGACACTGCAGGGCGGCGGGCCGGTCGGCGCAATCGTTGTCGACAGCAATGCCAAAGGCAAAGTGCGCGGCTACCTGAGCAATCCGCAGGTGCATTTTCCGCTGAATGAATATGGTGAACTCGATGTCCGGCGTGCAGTAGGCACGGATGGATTCCTCAACGTGGTCAAGGACATTGGATTGAAAGAGCATTTCACAGGCTCCACCGAAATCGTTTCCGGGGAAATCGCCGAGGACTTTTCCTACTACTTCTATACGAGTGAACAGGTGCCCTCCATCGTGGCGCTCGGTGTGCTGGTGAATCCGGACAACACGATCAAAGCCGCCGGCGGCTTCATCATACAGGTCATGCCCGGCGCGAGCGAGGAGACGATGGACTTCCTGGACAGGCGGGCGGGCGAAATGACGCCTGTATCGAAGCTGATCGACCAGGGGCTGGCGCCTTCAGAGATTATCGACAAAGTAATCGGGAGCGACAACTGGCGTAAACTTGATGAAATGCCTGTGGCATTCGAATGTACATGCTCCAAAGAGCGCTTCCTGAATGCTATCGCTGCACTTGACGCCCGGGAAATTGTTACAATGATTAAAGAAGACGGCGGAGCGGAAGCAGATTGTCATTTCTGCCGCAATAAAGTCTGGATCGAGAAAGAGGAGCTGGAAGCGCTTATCACGCATTAAAATTGATTTCGCGGTGTATTAGTGGTATATTATTCATAGCTTTTAACTAGGGGATAAAGGAGTATATTATGAGTAAAATTTATAATAACATTTCAGAAGTAATCGGAAACACGCCACTCGTAAAATTGAACAACCTTACTGATGATGACTCAGCTGATATTTACGTTAAGCTTGAATTCATGAACCCTGGAAGCTCTGTAAAAGACAGGATCGCCCTCTCTATGATCGAAGCGGCGGAAAAAGAGGGTAAACTGGATGAAGACACGACTATCATTGAGCCGACGAGCGGCAACACCGGTATCGGTCTTGCCATGGTTGCCGCCAGCAAAGGATACAAAGCGACACTCGTCATGCCGGATACTATGAGTAAGGAACGACGTAATCTGCTCAAGGCATACGGAGCGGAACTGATTCTGACACCCGGAGCCGAAGGCATGAAAGGTGCGATAAAAAAAGCGGAGGAACTTGCAGAGAAGCACGGTTACTTCATGCCTCAGCAGTTTGAAAATATGGCAAACCCTGAAATCCATGCGAAAACGACAGGCAGGGAACTTGTGGAACAGACTGAAGGACTTTCCGTAGATGGTTTCGTATCCGGCATCGGCACGGGAGGAACGATTTCCGGCGCAGGAAAAGTGCTGAAGGAAGCTCATCCCGAACTCAGGATCTATGCGCTTGAGCCTGAAGATTCTGCCATACTGAGCGGCGGGGAGCCGGGACCCCATAAAATCCAGGGTCTCGGTGCCGGTTTTGTGCCGGGCACACTGGATACTGAAGTCTACGATGAAGTCGTAACAGTGGGCAACGATGCCGCAATGGAAAGAGCGCGCGAAATGGCGGCAAAAGAAGGTATCCTCGGAGGCATCTCTTCCGGTGCTGCAGTCGAAGCGTCCATCCAGGTGGCCAAAAAACTGGGCAAAGGCAAGAACGTCATCACGGTTCTGCCATCCAATGGTGAGAGGTATCTCTCCACACCGCTTTTCAACTTTGAAGATTAAGAGCCACTGATGGCCATATACCATATCCCGCGCGGGGTATGGTATTTTATTTTTGGCACAGGCCATTATATTTCTCCGCCGGGACGTGTTATAATGTGTCTATTATTATGGAATAGAGGATGATAGTATGAAGCGGCTCAAAATAATGGGCATACTGAATGTGACACCGGATTCATTCAGTGACGGCGGGAGGTATAATTCTGTGAAGGATGCGCTCGAACGCGCCCGCAGCATGGTTCATGAAGGTGTGGATATCATCGATGTCGGGGGCTATTCAACGCGTCCCGGCTACACGGAGATCACAGAGGAGGAAGAGATCAGCCGCGTCATACCGGTAATAGAAGCGATAAGTGATCTCGGCCCGGACATCTCCATCGACACTTTCCGGGGGCCCGTGGCACGCCGTGCGCTTGAAGCCGGCGCAACCATGATCAACGACCAGTGGCGCGGAACGTATGATGAAACGATCCTTGATGCCGCCCGTGACTTCGATGCGCCGATATTCCTGATGCACAATAATGACCATGCGTCGTACGGGGACGTGGTGGAGGACATGATCCGCGAGCTTTTGGAATCGGCGGAACTTGCCAAATCCCACGGTGTAAAAGAGGAGAACATCTGGCTTGACCCCGGGATAGGCTTTGTGAAGTCCCGCAAAGAGGGACTGGAAGTCATGCGCCGTCTCGATGAGCTGGTCGCAGTCGGCTATCCTGTGCTCCTTGCGACGAGCCGAAAAAGGATGATCAAAGAGCTCATGGATGAAGAGGCCCCTGCCCATGGACGCGATGAGGCGACAGCGGCAACGACAATTCATGGCATCGACAAAGGTGTCGCCGGCGTGCGTGTCCACAATATAGCATTGAACCGCAAGCTGTCGGATGCGTATGTCAGACTGAAGGAGGACCTCGATGGATAACATCAGATTAAACGGCATCAAGACCTATGCCTATCATGGTGTCTTCGATGCGGAACGAAAACTTGGCCAGTTCTTCGTCACGGATGTGGTCATGTATCTCGATCTCTCGGCGGCTTCAAAGCGTGACGATCTGGAGCAGACTGTGCATTACGGCGAAGCTTATGAAATGATCGAAAAAATCATCAAAGGGCCGTCTGTGAATCTGATCGAGCATCTGGCAGAAAAAGTATCGGGAGCCCTGTTTGACCGGTATGATAAAATAATAGGGACAGAAGTGACAATAACGAAACCAAACCCTCCGATCGAGGGGAATTATGATAATGTGAGCATTACATTGAACAGAAAGCGGGAAGAATAATGGCAGTTGCATATTTGGGTCTCGGGAGCAACCTGGGAAACCGCAGGGAGAACCTTGATTCTGCCGTCCGCAGACTCGATGAACAAAACGAAATCAGTGTGACGGAACGATCATCACTGTATGAGACAGAGCCGTACGGCAAGACGGACCAGCCGGATTTCATCAACATGTGTGTAGAGGTTGAAACGCGCATTTCGCCTCTGGAACTTCTGGAGAATGTGCTGGCCATCGAACATGAACTGGGACGGGTCCGCAAGGAAGTATGGGGGCCGAGGACAATAGACATCGACATTCTGTTGTACGAAGACCTCGAACTCTCCCTCGATGACCTGAGCATTCCGCACACGGAGATGCACAAGCGTGCATTTGTCCTCGATCCATTGGCCGAAATTGCCGGCGGACGGATCCATCCCCGGTTTGGGAAGACAGTGCAGATGTTGAAGGAAGAACTGGAAGCCGGTGAGAAGAATGTTTAAAATCGGAGACGTGGAGATTTCAAACCGTGTGGTGCTTGCCCCCATGGCCGGCGTCTCCAACGCAGCGTTCAGGCTGACCGTCAAGGAATTCGGCGCCGGACTGGTATGTGCCGAAATGATCAGTGACAAAGCACTTTTATTCGGTAATGAAAAGACGATGCGCATGCTGTACATCGATGAGAATGAACGTCCTCTGTCCCTCCAGATATCCGGCGGTGAAAAAGACACGCTTGTTGAAGCCGCGAAATATGTGGATCAGTATACGACGGCGGACATTATCGATATCAACATGGGATGCCCGGTTTCCAAGATCATCCGCTGTGAGGCCGGCGCACGCTGGCTTCTCGATCCGGATAAAATCTATGACATGGTGAGTGCCGTGGTCGAAAATGTCTCGAAGCCGGTGACGGTAAAGATGCGCACCGGCTGGGACAGCGACCACATCTACGCTGTTGAGAATGTGCAGATGGCGGAGCGCGCCGGGGCAGCTGCAATCAGCATGCACGGACGGACGAGAGAGCAGATGTATGAAGGCGCTGCGGACTGGGATATCATCAGACAGGCCAAAGGGGCTGTCAGCATCCCGGTCATCGGCAATGGAGATGTCACATCTCCGGAACTCGCTGAAAAGATGCTGGATGAAACGGGTGTGGATGCGGTCATGATCGGCCGTGAGGCACTCGGCAACCCGTGGATGATCTACCGGACGGTACATTATCTCGAGACGGGCGAACCTGCCGCCGAGCCGGAAATGGAAGAGAAAATGGATATCATGAAACTCCATATGGACCGACTGATTCATCTCAAGGGCGAGAAGCTGGCTGTCCTCGAGATGCGCAAGCATGCTTCATGGTATTTGAAAGGCATCAAAGGCAATGGCAATATGCGCAGGCAGATTAATCAGGCCGAGACGCGCCGGGAGTTTGCAGGCATCATCGATGATTTCATGGAAGAGCATCAGACAGGTAAAAAACAAATGACAGTATAGGAGAGAGATACGTGAGTGAAGAACTGAATGACCAGATAGCGGTCAGACGTGAAAAGATGCAGCAGCTGATCGATCTCGGAATCGATCCTTTTGGAGAGAAATTCGAACGCAAGGCATATACGGACCAGCTCAAAGAGGAGTGGGACCAGTTTACGAAAGAGGAGCTGGCTGAAAAGGAAGATGTTTCCGGCACAGTGATTGCAGGACGGCTGATGACCAAACGCGGTAAAGGCAAGGCGGGTTTTGCCCATATCCAGGATATCAACGGCCAGATCCAGATTTATGTCCGCAAGGACCAGATCGGCGAAGAAGCTTTCGATATATGGAAGCAGGCGGATCTTGGTGATATTGTCGGTGTCAAAGGTGTCATGTTCAAGACGAACACAGGAGAGCTTTCTGTGAAGGCGCAGGAGTTCACTTCGCTGACAAAGGCGCTCAGACCGCTGCCGGATAAATATCACGGCCTGAAAGATATAGAGGAGCGTTACCGCAAACGTTATCTGGACCTGATTACAAGTGAAGGTTCCAAAGAGACGTTCATCAAGCGCAGCCTGATCATCCAGGAGATGCGCAATTATCTGAACCAGCGCGGCTTCCTCGAAGTCGAGACGCCAATGATGCACACAATCGCCGGCGGTGCACAGGCACGTCCTTTCGTCACCCATCACAATGCGCTCGACATGGAATTGTTCATGCGCATCGCGATCGAACTTCATCTGAAACGCCTGATTGTCGGCGGGCTCGAAAAAGTCTATGAAATAGGCAGGGTATTCAGGAACGAAGGAATTTCCACAAGGCATAATCCTGAATTTACAATGATCGAACTGTATGAGGCGTATGCAGACTTCCATGACATCATGGATCTTACAGAAGAAATGATCGCATATATCGCAAACCATGTAACAGGCTCCATGATTGTCCAGTATGACGGACAGGAGATCGACCTGACACCAAAGTGGAGACGTGTGCACATCGTGGATGCCGTCAAGGCACAGACGGGCGTCGACTTCTATGAAGTCAAGACGGATGAAGAAGCCCGCGCTCTTGCCGAAGAGCACGGCATTGAAGTCCAGCCGTCCATGACCTACGGGCATATACTGAATGAATTCTTCGAGCAGAGAGTGGAGGATACGCTTGTCCAGCCGACATTTGTCTTCGGTCATCCGATCGAGATTTCCCCGCTTGCTAAACAGAATCCGGAAGATCCGAGATTTACGGACCGTTTCGAGCTCTTCATCGTTGGACGCGAACACGCAAACGCATTTACCGAGCTCAATGATCCGATCGATCAGAGGAAACGTTTCGAAGCACAGATGGCCGAAAAGGAAGCGGGCAACGATGAAGCCCACGAAATGGATGAGGACTTCCTCGAGGCGCTGGAATACGGAATGCCGCCGACAGGCGGACTTGGCATCGGTATCGACCGTCTCGTCATGCTGCTGACGGACTCCGCGTCAATCAGGGATGTCCTTCTGTTCCCTTATATGAGAATGAAATGATGTAAAGGTACCATAATGATATACCCGGGAATCCCCGGGTGTATTATTACAATAATAAAAAGCGGAAAAGTGTTGACGAAAATGCTGTTCATGGTATATTATATAAAAGTCGACGTTATTAATAAGCCCTACAGGAGAATTAGCTCAGCTGGGAGAGCATCTGCCTTACAAGCAGAGGGTCGGCGGTTCGAACCCGTCATTCTCCACCATTAATAATAGCCGGCCTAGCTCAATTGGTAGAGCAACTGACTTGTAATCAGTAGGTTGGGGGTTCAAGTCCTCTGGCCGGCACCATTTACTATAATGCGGAAGTAGTTCAGTGGTAGAACATCACCTTGCCAAGGTGGGGGTCGCGGGTTCGAATCCCGTCTTCCGCTCCATTTTTATTAAGCGGTCATGCCGTTTTATTTTTTTTGAAGCAAACAACTTAAATTATTATATATGCGCCCGTAGCTCAATTGGATAGAGCGTTTGACTACGGATCAAGAGGCTAGGGGTTCGACTCCTCTCGGGCGCGCTTGTACAGCCACGGGAAGTAGCTCAGCTTGGTAGAGCACTTGGTTTGGGACCAAGGGGTCGCAGGTTCGAATCCTGTCTTCCCGATTTATATTACGCGGGTGTGGCGGAATTGGCAGACGCGCTAGAATCAGGATCTAGTGTCTTTAACGACGTGGGGGTTCGAGTCCCTTCACCCGCATTTTCCTATATAATTTTCATGGGGGCTTAGCTCAGCTGGGAGAGCGCCTGCTTTGCACGCAGGAGGTCAGCGGTTCGATCCCGCTAGTCTCCACTCTTTTTAATTACATAACGCGGGCCTATAGCTCAGCTGGTTAGAGCGCACGCCTGATAAGCGTGAGGTCGGTGGTTCGAGTCCACTTAGGCCCATTCAAAAAGCACGGAAACATCCGTGCTTTTTTATTATGGGGAAACATCCCCGAGAAATGCCGCCAGTATATCCATGATATCCTCTGCGCTTTTTTCACCGATGCCGATGAGAACTGTATCCCGAAGCCCCTCCGTCTGCGAATATCTGCTGCCATGGACCAGGCTGTGTTTTTCAGCCGGGATCCGCAGGTCTGTTCCGGGCACCCTCAGCATGAAATGCATGCCGGTATGGTCCCCGTATATTTCAACATCTTCATATTCTTCCCTGAGCCATGCGGTGACGGTCTCCATCTTTGTACGGTATATCTTGCGCACCCTGTTGATATGCCGCTCCAGATAACCACGATCCATGAAACGGGCGACGATGAGCTGCATCTGCCGCGGCACATTGCAGGAAAGCTGTTTTGCATAATAAAGTTCTGCGAGTCTTTTCGGCAGCACCATGCAGGAGAGCCTGAGAGAAGGATAAAGAACCTTTGAGAATGTGCTCATGTAAATGGTCCGGTCGTTCTGATCGAGCCCCTGCAGGGAGGGCAGAGGCCGTCCTGTGTATCTGAACTCACTGTCATAGTCGTCCTCGATGATGTATGTGCCCGCAGCCCCTGCGTGGTTCAGCAGCTGGATGCGTTTTTGAAGTGACAGGACAACGCCGCTCGGAAACTGATGTGAAGGAGTGACATGAACGACCGGATTGGAGAGTGCCTGCACGGTTTTTGTGTCCACCCCGTCCTCTCTGACCGGAGCGAAATCGACTTTGCTGCCGAGCCGGTCCAGTACCTTTTTGATGACGGGATAGCCCGGGTCCTCTATTGTCATCGCCGGGTGATCCATCAGATAGAGCGCCTGCTCGAGAAGGAATTCCGTGGAGGGTCCGATGAAAATCTGATCAGTTGCACAGATGACACCCCGGTTGATATGCAGGTAATGCCTGATCTGTTCCTTGAGCTTCCTTTCGCCGCTTTCATCTCCGAGGTTCAGCAGTTCATCATCTGAAAAGGCTTCCCGGGCAATATGCTTCAGTACATCACTTTGTACAATTGTCGTATCGATGGTGCCCGGCGGCAGGGCATAGTGCTTTTTCTTTTTCCTCACAATGCCGGTCGCGGCCTGTCTGCTCCCCGGTTCCAGCTGTTCGAGGGAGGTGACGAAATAGCCGCTTTTCTCCCTGCTGTATATCAGGTCTTCATCCAGCAGACGGCCGTAGGCATTTTCAATTGTCGTCTGGCTGATGGAAAGGTCGCGCTGCAGCTGGCGCTTGCTGGGAAGCTTTTCATCATTTTCAAGCTCTCCCTGGATGATCTGCTGTCTGATGATGTCATAAATCTGTTCGAATAAAGGGGTACCCGAATTTTTATCCAGACTGATCAGCATAATCTGACCTCCTTAATCTATTTCAAACTGATACTTTAGAGTATTCAGATTTCATTCTATACTATTTTAGTATAAACGCAATAGGAAAGGGAGTCGTAAGCATGCAGCAGACAGGTACTGAAAGAGTCAAAAGAGGAATGGCGGAAATACAGAAGGGCGGCGTAATCATGGACGTCGTCAATGCAGAACAGGCGAAAGTCGCGGAGGCGGCGGGAGCCGTTGCGGTCATGGCGCTTGAGCGTGTGCCATCCGACATCAGGGCAGCGGGGGGCGTTGCAAGGGCGTGCGATCCGCGCATTGTCGAAGAAGTGGTGGATGCGGTATCCATTCCGGTAATGGCGAAGTGCAGAATCGGCCATATCACCGAAGCAAGGGTACTGGAATCACTGGGTGTGGACTATATAGATGAGTCTGAGGTTCTTACACCGGCGGATGAATTGTTCCATCTCAAAAAGGATGATTATACCGTGCCATTCGTGTGCGGCTGCCGCAACATCGGCGAAGCGGCGAGACGGATCGGGGAAGGTGCCTCCATGCTGCGCACTAAGGGAGAGCCGGGTACCGGCAACATCGTCGAGGCGGTGAGGCACATGAGAATGGTGAGCCGGGAAGTGCGTCAGATTTCAGTGATGAGCGATGATGAGCTTATGACCGAGTCGAAAAATCAGGGTGCACCATACGATGTTCTGCAGGAGATCAAGAGACTCGGCAAACTCCCGGTAGTGAACTTCGCGGCAGGCGGGGTAGCGACACCGCAGGATGCGGCTCTCATGATGGAACTTGGTGCAGACGGCGTATTCGTTGGCTCAGGCGTGTTCAAATCGGAAAATCCGGAGAAGTTCGCCAAGGCGATCGTTGAAGCGACGAAGCATTACCAGGACTACGAACTGATTGGCAGGCTGGCGAAGGAACTCGGTTCGGCGATGACCGGCATCGACATCAACCAGCTGTCGTTGGAAGAGCGTATGCAGGAGCGCGGATGGTAATGAAAATCGGCATACTCGCACTTCAGGGTGCTTTAAGGGAAAAAGCGCAGGACCAGCATTAGGACCTGCGCTTTTTTATCATTCTCCATCTTCGAGTATTGAATCGAGGAATTCGGTATTGACGAGTCCTTCTATTTCATCTGAAGCTGTATATTCAGCCTCGTTGCTGATGGTCGCCATTTCCTGCATAACTTCCTCGTTGATTTCATATGTCGGGTTCAGACGGCTGCTGGCCTCGAGTGTTTCCCCGTAATCGAGTTCCTGGCCGGAAATTTCCGCAATATGGTCGACGAATATCTGCACCGCTTCTTCCTGGTTCTGCTGGAAGAATTCGACCGCCTTCATATGGGCGCGGATATATTCTTCTGTGAGTCCGGGGTTGCTGTCCGTGAATGCCTGGCGGGCTGTCACCACTGTGGTAGTGGATTCTGTACCCCATGCGAATTCCTCTTCATCGAGCAGGATGTCTGCGTTCGCCTGGTTTTCAAGGAATACACCCCACGGCTCCTGTGTGGCCGCGACATCCACATCACCCTGTTGGAAGAGAGTGGAAGTATCGGCAGGTGCCTGAGGCACCATTTCAACGTCGTCTGCAGTGAGTCCTGCACCTTCAAGGACTTTGCGCAGCATGATGTCCTGTGTGGAGCCGATGGTCGGAATGGCGATTCTCGCCCCTTTCAGGTCCTCCACGCTCTCAATTCCGGCATTCTCGGCTGTCGCGAGGACTGCACCGCCGTTTACAGCACCTGCGATGATCTCATGGGCCGGGTTTCTCAAATAAGTATTTGTCGCCGGGGAAGGGCCGACAGTGCCAATGTCGAATTCATCCGTCGACATCGCCTCCATAAACGCGCTGCCGTCAGGGAAAGTCATCGTATCTATTGAAATGCCCTCACCGAATTCCTCCTGGAAGTAGCCGTTCTCAAGAGCGATTATAGTAGTGATATGTGTGAAATTAGGGAAGTAGCCGATGCGCACTTCTTCCGCTTTCTCTTCTGAAGCGCCGCAACCGGCGATGATAAGTGTCATGATAAGCAAAAAGCCACTGAGTGTCTTCTTCATATAATCCATCCTCTCATTATGTTCTGAGTCCCCATTTTCTGGCGACAGAGCGTTCCATCCTGAGGAACACCTGATTGTCTATGACCGTACCGATGAGGCCGATGACGATCATGATCGAAAGTACAAGATCCATGGCTTGTGTGGAGCGTCCGAGATCGAGCAGATAGCCGAGTCCCCCGGCCGCGCCTAGCAGTTCACCGGCCATGATGGCGCGCCATGCGAATGCCCAGGCGACCCGGAGGCCTGAAATGATATGAGGCACGGAGGCGGGAAGTATGACGGTTCTGAGCAGGTGTGATCCTGAAGAGCCAAGCGTTCTCGCCGCATTGATGTAAATGGAGGGCACGTTTTTGAATCCGGCGCTCGAGTTGACGGTCATCGTCCACGTGGCACCGATAGCCACGATGAATAAAATTGCCGTGTTTCCAAGTCCGAACCAGACGATCGCAAGAGGAAACCAGACGATGCTCGGGATGGACTGGAGCGCTGTGACGAAGTATCCCAGCGTATCATCCACCCATTTGTAGCGGGCAATCAGGAATCCGAATGTCAGGCCGAGTACCACGGCAATCAGGAAGCCGACGAGGAGCCGGCTGAGTGTTACGCCGGTGGCTGCCAGTATCTGGCCGGAAACCACGCCGCCAAGCAGCGTCTTGAGTACTGTGACACCGCCGGGTACGCTCGGGATGATCAGCGGCGGGAACATGAAGGTCGGAAAGATTCCGACCTTAGATATGACTTCCCATATCGCTATGATCACTATCACGAACACGACTCTTCTCAAGATGGTAGTCATCGCCAAATTCCTCCTTAAGCACTTTTTCCATTTCCTCTTCCAGTTCTTCCATCACGCGCCTTTCCAGGTCTACGACATTGCTGTCGGCAGGGTCTCTCGGCCGTACTGCCTGCACGGTGAATTCCCTCTTCACTGCCCCTGGTCTTGTGCTCATGAGCAGCACTCTGTCCGAAAGTGTCAGGGCTTCTCTGATATTATGCGTGATGAACAGTATCGTCTTTCCCGTTTCCTGCCAGATTCTCTGCAGCTCCTTGTGCAGTACTAGACGCGTCTGTTCATCAAGTGCCGCGAACGGTTCGTCCATCAGGAGGACATCCGGATCCATGACGAGTGCACGGGCGATGGCCACACGCTGTTTCATGCCGCCTGAGAGCTCGTGGGGGTATGAGTCGGTGAAATTGGCCAGATGGACCATTCTGAGACCTTCCATCGCCTTTTCACGGACCTCTTTTTTGTTCATCTTCTTGCGCAGAAGCCCATATGTAACGTTTTCAAGCACTGTCATCCACGGAAATAAGCCGCCCTCCTGGAAGACGACCACGCGGTCCGTCCCGGGTCCGGTGATCGTCCTGCCATTCAGCAGTACCTCCCCGGAAGTCGGAGTATCCAGACCGGCTATCAGTTTCAACACTGTGGATTTGCCGCAGCCCGACGGCCCGATCAATGATACGAACTCGCCCTCTGAAATATTGAAATTAATGTCATCGAGAACTTTAAGCATATCATCCTTACCTTTTTGGAATGATTTGTTGACCTTTTCCAAACTGACCTTCATGGTGTTTCCCCCCTCTTTAATTCCTACTAAACTTATAAGGATTATATGCCGGTTTCTGAATGGTTGTCAAGGGGCAGGAAGAATTTCAGTTGAAAAAAGGCGCCAGGGGCGCCGTGGATCAGAACGGATGAACGCTGAAGTAGATGAGATAGACAATCACCCAGACAGCAGACCATAATAAGATTTTCCATTTCAGATGCAGAGAAGCAGACAGGGCGTACAGCGAAAGGATGACATCGGGGATGATGAAGAACCAGGTCGCTTCACTGAAGTCCCACAGGAATATGAACAGCATCACCATGACCTGAAGTGCCCCTCCTCCTGCAGCTGATCCATCCTGCTGTTGAGTGTCTCCATGAATACTTTCCGGTTGTCCGTATACTTGAAGGAATCACCGATGAAAACATCCACGAAAAACGGTACAAAGACTTTCGACCCTTTGGGCAGAGCCTTGCCGAGACCATGCATGAACACAGGAGTGATCGGAATATCCGGACGCTCCCGCATGAGATAGTAGATGCCGCTTTTATATTTGCTCAGCTGTTCCGCCTCCCCGCGTGAACCCTCGGGAAACAGGATGATGATGCCATCGTCGTCAAGAGATTCGAGCACTGGTCGGAACATGCCTCTGAAATCTTTTGTAATCCGGCGCTGTATCGGTATGATGTTCATCACCTTTTTCGAGAAGAATCCCAGATAACGGTTCTTCAGAAAATAGTCCCCTGCGGCCACCGGCCTCACTTTCCGGAATGACCGTCCTTTGAATAAAGACATAAGCACCAGTGTATCCAGGTGACTGTTATGATTGGCGATGATGACACAGGGTCCGGCTGCAGGAAGTCTTTCATAGTGTCTGATATTCAGCCCGAGAACAAATAGTATGAACGGCCGGACAAGTATGGAAAACAGTATATTTCTCATCATAACCACATCCTAAAAGTAGAAGAACCGGGTGAAATGAAGAAATAGCGGGGCAGTGTAAGTGAGAGAATCAACCCGGTCCAGTATGCCGCCGTGCCCGGGTATGGCGGTTGATGTATCTTTAATGTTCAGATCGCGTTTTACTGCAGATATATTAATATCCCCTATAAATCCTGTCAGCCCGATGTATAGTCCCGCGATGATGCTTGAGAACAGGGAGAAGGGCGTGATGAGAGGTGCGAGCAGCACTGCGATGACCGTTGTCGTCAGTACGCCGCCGATGAAACCCTCCCATGTTTTATTCGGTGAAACTTTCGGGATGATCTTTCTTTTCCCGAGCATTTTTCCCCAGATGAACTGTGCCACATCATTTGCCTGGGTCAGGACTACCAGGAACAGCACCAGACCGGCCCCCACCACGCTGTGTTCCTTGCCCGGCAGGACCAGAAGATAGGCAAGGTGGGAAAGACCGAAGACCATGAGCATGATGCCCCACTGGACCGCAGCAATCGAGTGGAGGAAACCTTTCGTCTCCCCGACAATGATTGCCTGTATCGGGATAAGCAGGAACATATATACCGGGATGAAAATAATGAACATGCCGTATGAGCCGATATAGATGAAGAAAAATTGGATTGGTATTGTCAGGTATGCCCAGAACAGCACCAGCCTGTGTGCCCGGTTGAACGGTATGAGTGAGAAGAATTCCTTAAGTGCAAGGAAGCACAGCAGTGCCATGAAAACGAGGGAAATCGTAGAGTGGATGATGAGTGCGATTGTGAAGATGATGAACATCACCCACCATGAACGGATCCTCAAAGTGACTTCATCCAATGTTTTGGTCGGCTTGCGTTTCTTCATTATGAAAGTGATGACGGAAGACGAGATGAGAACTGCTATGATGGCAATCAGTACATAGAGTACTTCACCGGTAATAAGGTCCAGGTTCATTATGCATTTACCTCCAGTCCATTTTTAACGCGCTTGTAAATATTGAGAGCGATCAGAAGAGAGGCGGTGAGGAATATAATCCACAAATACGGCCCGACGGGTACTCCCAGAACAATGAGCACGGAAAGCAGACCAATCAGAAAAGCGCGGTCGCTTTTGCCCATCGGACCGTCATAACGCCGTTCGCCGGAAGCTGCCTCTGCAATGACACCGGCCATTTCGCTCGTCACGCTGAGCAGTACAAAGATTACGACTGTCATTTCAGCACCTTCAACAAGGAGCATGAATGGAAGGAACAGGGAGGCGTCGCTGATGACATCGGTCAGTTCGTTCAGGAATTTCCCGAGTTTTGTCTGTAAGCTGTACTTTTTTGCGAGCACACCGTCAATTGCATTCATTGCCATGCGTATGAACATGAATATTGGCAGAATGATGTATATCCAGATGCTTTCATGGTTGAGATAGAACAACACCCCCAGCAGGACTGAAAGAAAGCAGGCGGCAAGAGTCACCTGATTGGGTGTGATATTCATGCGGTGCAGGCGGTCCACGACTGGCAGCAGCAGCCGCTGGAAGCGGGGTTTCAATTCATATATGCTGATCAAGGGCAGTGCTCCTTCAGTGTATAATTACCTTTATATTACCTAATCGTCAAAGTCCTTACAACCGGACGTGGAAAGAATGTAAGTTTAGTTGAAATTCTAACTAAACTTATAAAGAAAAATGCATCCGATAATAAAATTTACAAGAGGGGAAAATTCTAAAAATTCAAGACTTTATTTTATTTATACAATAATTTATAATGAAATATCGTTAAAAGTTTTCATGGGGGATTTTATTCATTTTTTTTGAAAGCGCTTGCTGACGTATTTTCATAGTACATGGTAATCTTTCTGTTGTTAGGTATTGTAAAAGAGTTATTTGAAATAATAATAAGGGGAATTTGATTATTAAGGAGTAGGCTTATGCTTAGTGTTATTGGCTTATTGGTCATACTTATTATCGTAACGCTATTGATAACCCAGAAACTCAATCCGATTGTGGCTTTAGTGATCGTGCCGTTCATCGGAGCGCTCTTTGCAGGATTCGGTTTTGGGGAAATCACGGAGTTCTTCAATGATGGTATAAATTCCGTCATTTCCGTAGTCATCATGTTCGTATTCGCCATCCTGTTCTTCGGCATCATGCAGGATACGGGATTGTTCAATCCGATCATCAGTAAAATGGTCAAGCTTTCGCGGGGCAATGTTGTACTCGTCGCAATCGCTACAGTGCTGATCGGTGCGATTGCCCACTTGGATGGTTCAGGTGCATCCACTTTTCTGATTACCATACCGGCATTGCTTCCGTTGTATAAGAAGCTGAACATGAGCCCTTATATGCTTGTCATGCTGATCGGTATGAGTGCCAGTATCATGAATATGGTGCCATGGGGCGGACCGCTCGGCCGTACGGCCGCAGTGCTGAGCGTGGATCCTTCGGAATTATGGCAGCCGCTCATTCCGCTGCAGGTTGTTCTTATCCTGCTGCTGTCAGCCATGGGGGCGCTGGTCGGAAAACTGGAGCAGAACAGACTGAAAAAGAATGGTCTGTTGAACGGTGACATAAATTTTGATCAATTCGCACTGGGCGGGGAGAAAGACGAATCAGCTGCAGAGCTTGAAAGGCCCAAATTGCTCTGGTTCAACCTGCTGCTGACGATACTCGTCGTCGCACTCCTCATGTGGGGAGCACTTCCTGCGGGACTCGTATTCATGCTGGCGGTAAGTATCGCCCTTCCGGTGAACTATACGAATATGAATGTTCAGATGGAAAGGATACGGGCGCATGCACCAAGTGCACTGATGATGGCGGCAATTATCCTTGCGGCCGGTTCTTTCCTCGGCATACTCGAGAACAGCGGTATGCTTGATTCACTCGCAGAGGACATCGTGGTGATATTGCCCGGTTTCCTGATACCGTATCTTCATTACATCATCGGTATATTCGGGGCACCGCTCGAACTGGTCCTGAATACGGATGCGTACTATTTTGCACTGCTGCCTGTCGTGGAGCAGATCGTTTCTGTGCACGGTGTCGATCAGATTACTGCCGCCTACTCGATCATGATCGGCAATATCATCGGCACATTCATCAGCCCGTTCTCCCCGGCACTCTGGCTGGCCGTCGGGCTTGCGGGTATCGAGATGGGCCGTTACATCAGATATGCGATTTTCTGGGTATGGGGCTTCAGTCTGCTCGCCATGGCCGCAGCATTTATAATAGGAATCATCTGATCTGCATCAAAACATGAAAAATTCCGGGACTGCTCCCGGAATTTTCACTTTATTGCCGCATTGTATCATCTTCATATTTCTTCCTGTCTTCATCATCCGCCATTTCCGTGGATGATTTGTTTTTCCCTTTCACCATCGGTACTGTCATGATGATGCCGAATATGATCCCAATCGGAATACCCAGAGCCCAGATATAGGTATAGTTTCCAGTCAATATGGAAATCATCAGACCGAAGACCAGACCGACGGGTATACCAATGACAAATGCTGTCGTTACAGTTTTTGCATCAAATTTTCCACTCATGCTGATCCCCTTCCTTGTAAAAAATCATCATATGCTTTACGAATTCATTATTCTTTTACCCGAATTACGGATTTCTATGCTTAATCCTGAATAATGAAAACGGCTGCGCCCATAGCACAGCCGTTTGTATACAATGTCATTCTTTTTGTTTCGGCGGTGTTTTGTCTGCACGTCTTTTCCCATATCCGTAACCTGCAGCGAGGCCGATGGTGATACCGAAAATGATGCCTGCAGGTATGAGCATGATGTTCCAGAGCAGGATGTACGCGAGGAGTCCGAGAACTGTGCCGAACGTGATTCCGAGAGATATGCCCATGGCCAGATAAGTGTTTATCGTCTTTTTGGACTCGTCATCCATATCAGAACCCTCCTGGTAATATATTCATCTATATATTACCATTCTTTTATTTCCCCGCGTACTTTGTAGGATAGATTTTCCCCGTGCCGTCCTTTCAGCTTCTCTTCGATATCCCTCAGTGAAACACCCTGGCTGCTGAGGAGGACGAGCAGGTGATAGACGAGATCGCCCGTTTCATCGATGAGTTCCTGGCGATCATCGTTCTTCGCCGCAATCACGACTTCCGTCATTTCCTCTCCGCACTTCTTGAGTATCTTGTCGGTGCCTTCTTCCGTCAGATATGCAGTGTAGGAGCCTTCCTTTGGATTATCCACCTTCTGAGCGACGATCTTCTCGAGTGTCTGCAGGTTGAAGGCTGAATCGCCGAAACAACTGGCTGTACCGAGATGGCAGGTGGGTCCCTGCGGGTCGACCTGGATGAGGAGGGCATCCTGGTCACAGTCGAGCGCCATTTCCTTCACCACCTGGACATGACCGCTTGTTTCACCCTTTTTCCAGAGCCTTTCCTTCGAGCGGGAATAAAACCACACCACCCCTTCGTCGAGGGTCTTTTGATATGACTCTTCATTCATGAAGCCGTTCATCAGCACACGATGGGTTCTGTAATCCTGGAGGATGACGGACAGGAGTCCGCCGCCTTTTTCGAAGTCCGGTTTCATGTGAGCCTCACCTCGAATCCTTCGTCCTGCAGCTTATATTTCAGGTCTTCAATATCGACTTCCCGGTTATGGAAGATGGAGGCGGCGAGCCCTGCGGATACATCAGTTTCACGGAAAAGTTCGATGAAATGACCGGGGTCTCCGGCACCGCCGCTTGCAATGACCGGAATGTCGACGAGCTCGTCCGCTTGTTTCAGGAAGCCGATGTCGAACCCCTGTTTCACACCATCGTGGTCCATGCTTGTGATGAGCAGTTCACCGGCTCCGAGGGCGGCGCACTGTTCAACCCAGTCCAAGGCGCGGATGCCGGTATCTCTTGAACCGCCGTGCGTGAATACAAAATAATCCGCTTTGGCGTCATCGTATCTTACATCGATAGCGATGCATATGCACTGGCTGCCGAACTTGTCGGATGCTGTTTTTATCAGTTCCGGATCATTCAGGGCGGCTGAATTGATGCTGATTTTGTCTGCGCCTGCAGCGAGCAGCTGGCGGATGTCACCGACGGATGATATGCCGCCTCCGACCGTCAGCGGGATGAAGAGTTCTTTTGCCGTATCGCGGATGACGTCAATCATCAGATTGTGACCATCCTGAGTCTTTGAAATATCCAGAAAGACGAGTTCATCGGCACCTTCGCCGTTATATCTTTTGGCGAGTTCAACAGGGTCTCCGACGTCGCGGAGACCGATGAAATTCACGCCCTTGACGACCCGTCCGTCCTTGACGTCCAGGCACGGGATGATTCTTTTATTTATCATTTGATATCCCTCCAGAATGAGTCGTTGTGACTGGCCTTGCCGACAATCGCATCACCGATGCCCAGTGACTCGAGCCTGTCCAGGTCTTCCTTGTTTCTGACACCGCCGCTGGCGATGACTTTGTGTCGGGTCAATTTGTTGATGCGCCGGGTGTTTTCGAAATTCGGACCCTGGTTCATACCGTCCTTGTTTATATCCGTGTAGATGATGCCGGCGATATCCAGGCTCTCGATTTCATTGATGTATTCATCGATCGTGATGTTGCTGTTTTCCGTCCAGCCGTTGACATAGATATCATTCTCCCTCGCATCTGTGCCGACGAATATGCGGCCCGGGAACTCCCGGACGGCTTTCTTGAGCCAGTCAGTATCGAGAATCGCCTTTGTGCCGAGTATAAAATAATCGATGCCGATTTCGTCATATTGACGGATGGTTCCCATGTTTCTCAGCCCACCGCCGATCTGGAGGGGCAGGTTGGTCTGTGATTTGAGTTCCTCGATCACTGTCGACTCCTGCGCATTCTGTTTGAGTGCGCCCATGAGGTCGACGATGTGGATGCGTCCCACCTGTCTGAAGCCGGAGTAGAAGCGGATGGCTTCTTCCGGTGTGCGTTTCATTGCTGTTTTCTGATCATAGTCCCCCTGCTTAAGGCGGACATTTTTGCCGTCGATGATGTCGATGGCCGGGATGATATTCATATCAGAAGCCTCCTTCGATAGCGATTTTAAGTATTTCCAGTCCGGCGCCCCCGACTTCCCGGGATGGAACCGGATGCCAATGATGCTGCCTTTCTGAATGACAACCGGCACATCAGTGCCGTATTCATTGGTGGTGATCACGTTCTCGGCCGCTGTTCAAGGTATTCCAGCTTGTCCAGAGCGTTTTTGATGTTCTGGGTATTGCCCGGTTAATGGTCGACGATACCGATCATTCAATGACACCTTTGGAGGAGGGAATCCCCGATCCACTCGGCATGAGCGCTGCTTTCAGGCTTCTCGCAAACGCTTTGAAGACCGCTTCGATTTCATGGTGCGTATTACCGCCTTTGAGCAGGTCGATGTGCAGTGTCATACGGCTGTTCATGCTGAGCGCGTTGAAGAATTCCGGGACGAGTTCCGTATCGAATGTGCCGACTTTCTCTTTGGAAAATTCCGCCTGGAAATTCAGATGAGGCCGCCCGGACAGATCGAGTACGACACGCGCGAGAGACTCATCCATCGGGATATATGTCGTTCCGTAGCGCTGATAGGACTGCTTTTCTGTATATAGCTCCCGGATCAGCTGACCGAGTATGATTCCCGCATCTTCGACTGTATGGTGGTCGTCCACTTCATTGTCCCCGTCGGCCTCCACTTCCAGATAGAGCTCCGAATGGAAGCTGAGGAGGGTCAGCATATGGTCGAAAAAGCCGACATTTGTGGAGATTTTTGATTCTTTGAATGATTTTTCGTCATCGAGTGAAATGGAAATCCGTGTTTCCTGTGTCGATCTTTCTTTCCTGATCATATTGGCTGCTCCATTCATTGATTAATTTTTTGAGTCCCGTATAATCTTCAAGCCTGATGATAGAGTAGCGGACGACATCACCTAAAGGCGGTGTATCGTACACTCTCGGCTGATAGCCGTTTTCTTTCAGGTACTCGCCTAAGGACTTTGCGCCCCTGCCATAGGTGAAGATGAAGTTGGTGCTGGACTCGATCGTCTTTATCTTATCCCCGACAGGACGGAAGACCTCTTCAAGCTGTCGCTTTGATTCCAGCTGGTAATCTGTAAATCTTTTCAGCTCATCTTCGTCTGCGAATACCCTGGAGGCGAGATTCAAAGACAGTGAGTTCACCGGATAGGGGTGGTTCAGCCGGGTGATGCGGCTGAAAGTCTCTCCATCCGCAACAGCGATGCCCACCCTGAGGCCGGCAATGCCGAAGATCTTGCTGAGCGTCCGTATGATGATGACATGTTCTCCCGCAGGCCTCCGGTAGGCTGGTGCGAATTCAGCATACGCTTCATCCAGCACGAGATAGCCGCCGACAGCCTTCATCGCCTGTGAAAGACGCTCGAGCGCTTCAGCATCAAAGAGCTGGCCGGTCGGATTGTGAGGCATGGATATCAGGAATAAAGTCGGCCGTTTCTCCTCGATGGAGCGTACCACCTCATCAAAGTCGAAACGGAACTCTGCATCACATGGCACTGTGTAGAACGGTGCGTCCGTCTGCCTGGAATACTCCTCATACATGACAAAGTCAGGGGAGAGGGCCATGACGCCACGCTGTCCGAGCGTCATGACAGTTTTCTGTATCCATTCATCAGAGCCGTTGGCGACCTCGATCTGTTCCGGTCTGATACCGTAATAATCAGCGTAGAGCTGTTTGAACCGCGTGATTTCATCACCCGGATATTCATGGAGGACTGTATCTCTGACGACTTCCCCGACAGCTTCATCAGAAAGCGGGGAAATCGGGCTTGTGTTCCTGTCCATGTGGATCATCTGATCACTCCGTTCTTATTTTCAATGATTGGTAATGTGCATCCAGCTGTTCCTGTTCAGCGACTGTCATCGCTGATTCCGCGATGTCACCGAAAGTCCTTTCGGTAAGTGAAATGACCGCGTGGCTTGTCAGGAAATCATTGACGTTCAGTCCGTGGCTGAAACGTCCTGTCCGGTCTGTCGGCAGCACATGGGACGGGCCGGCTGCATAGTCTCCGATGGCTTCAGGAGAGTAGTATCCTTCAAATACCGCGCCGGCATACTTGATGTTGCGGGTGATCATTTCAGAATCCCTGTGCTGCACGGAAACGTGTTCGGGAGCGATATGGTTCACCAGTGCGAGGAGGGATTGGCGGGAATCCACAACTGCGTAATGGTTGTTGCCGATGGATTGTTTTATGATTTCGGCACGGGGCTGAAGGTCGATGAGATCTTTGATCCTGTCTTCGATCCGGTCGATGATTCCCTGATCTTCGCTGAGCAGGAATGTGCGTGCATTCCTGTCATGTTCCGATTGTGCAAAAATATCATAGACGACTGCATCCACCTTTACCTCTTCATCTACATAGATAAGGATTTCACTCGGCCCGGCGATCATGTCGATGCCCACCTCTCCGAAAAGCAGGCGCTTGGCAAGTGCGACATAATAGTTGCCGGGACCTACGATCTTGTCCACTTTGGGTATGGATTCTGTACCGAACGCAAGCGCCGCGACGGCCTGGGCGCCGCCCGCGGTATAGACGTGTTCCACCCCGCATATATGGAGGGCGGCGAAAGTGATGTTATTGTCTTCGAATGTCGGCGTCACGACATGTATTTCATGGACGCCGGCAACCATTGCCGGAACGACTGTCATGAGCACGCTTGAAGGATAAAGTGCCGTTCCGCCCGGCACATATACGCCGACTTTCTCAAGCGGATGATATACATATTTGAATTCACCGTCATCCCGGTCCTCGTATCTGATCATTCTCTGGTAGTCTTCGATGCGTTCCCTGATCTTTTCAAGGGCCTCCCTTTTTTCCTGCGGCAGTGCATCAAAGCTGGCCCTGAGTTTTTCCGGGGGAACTTTGAATGAGTCGACGGCGTGCCCGTCAAATTTTTCGGTGTATGATCGGAGTGCCGCGTCTTTGTTGCGTCTTACATCTTCTATGATTTGCATTACCCCGCTCATGCCTTCGAATCCGGCCGCTTCTGTCTTATCCCGAAATACTTCCCTGAATTCCAATGCATCCATCAGACCACCCCGATTTCTTTCAAAAATTCATATATATCGTCTTCCTTAGTATAGAATGTGCGTTTGTTTGCGATGAGCCGGGCGTGTATATCCATGATCTTTTCGTATTCGACCAGCCCGTTGTCCCTGAGCGTGCCGCCTGTCTGTACGATGTCGACGATTGCGTCGGACAGCCCGAGCAGCGGCGCCAGTTCGACAGACCCGTTCAGATGCACAAGCGACACATCCATTTTCCTGTTTTTGAAATGTTCGAATGCGACATTTGTATACTTGGTTGCGATGGTGCCGAATTCCTCCTGTCCCGGCAGGGCGGCAACGGAGAAGTGGCAGTCGCCGAACGGCAGCTGGGAGACGTTCAGGATGTTGAACTCGTCTTCAGTGATGATATCTGAACCGACGATTCCGAGGTCCGCCACGCCGCTTTCGACATAAGTCGGGACGTCGGGGCCTTTGGCGAAGATGAACTTTACATCATCCACTACAGTATAGAGGAATCGTGTTTCACCCATCAGCGCCCCGATATAATCATTCAGTCCGTTTTCTTCCATATATTTGATGAAGTCTTTGAAAAGACGTCCTTTTGTCAATGCAACAGTAATCATAGGAGACCTCCATTGGACAGGTTCACCGCAATGCCGAATGCACTGCTGTTGTATTCACCGCCGCTCAACAGCGGATAGTCATGGTTCAGGAACACCTGGAAGTAAAAACCGTTGTAGTATGACTGCGGGGAACGGAATGACAGGTCCAGGATGAACTTCATGTCGTATTTTCTGAGATATTCATCGAGGTGATTGAGAAATTTCATGATATCCGTATCACCGAATTCCCTGTTCACAAGCGTGATCTGATCGCTGACTTTTGCCGTCATCAATTTATACAGCGGGTGCGTTCCGCCCAGGCGTTTTTGCTGTTCTG
>Ga0079225_10000329_pt1 | contig 25147 bp, 20 predicted proteins | sample Poulit2012_FD_76344 | JGI IMG/M metagenome (GOLD analysis project Ga0079225, IMG submission 76344) | Agricultural soil microbial communities from Georgia to study Nitrogen management - Poultry litter 2012 | ecosystem: Environmental > Terrestrial > Soil > Agricultural land | place: USA: Georgia... | reverse complement strand
GGGCCGGGTCGATGTTGCTGCGGCGCCGTGAACACCGAATCCTCCACGGCTGCCGGGTCGGTGGCTGGTGGTGGGCTGCGGCTGCAGAACACCCGCGGCAAACCCGTCACGGTCAACGTCACCGTGCCGTATTCCACCCTGATCGGCATCGATGACCACCCCGGACAGTTGGCTGGGTATGGCACCATCACCGCCGACGTCGCCCGCCGCATCGCCGCAGCCGGCACCTGGCGGCGGATCCTGACCGACCCGGTCAACGGAGCCCCACTGGACTACGGGCGTACCCGCTATGAGCCACCGCCCGATCTGGCCGCCTTCATCGCCCTACGCGATGGCCAATGCACCTTCCCGGGGTGTACACGCACCGCGCACACCAGCCAAGTCGATCACACCACCCCGTACGGCCACGGCGGGCCCACCGCGCACACCAACCTGGGCTGCCTCGACCAGGTATGCCATTTGCTGAAGACCTTCGCCGGCTGGACCGTCACCCAAGACCCACACCGACCAGGACGGTTCGACTGGACCAGCCCACTCGGCTACCGGCACACCGTCGAACCCGAACCCGTCGGACCCATCGTCCAAGCCGAAGCCGATCCCGGGGAAGGGCCCGAGGAGCAGGACATCCCGCCGTTCTGAGCGCGCCGAGCGTTCGCGACCGGCGACGTCATAGGCTCGCCGGAGTGGAAGCACACCATGACCGACCCAATGGGCTGAGCCCTCGTGGCGCCTCCGTGAGCGCCGACGCACTGCTCTTCGACCTAGACGGCACCTTGGTGGACTCCACCCCCGCCGTCGTGCGGAGTTGGCTGACCTGGGCCAGGGAGTATGACATCGACCCGGCACGGCTGGTGGGAGCACATGGCCGCACAAGTGAGTCGATCATCGCCGAACTCCTGGGCCCAGCGGCCACAGACGAGCACGTCCACACCGCTACGGCGCGAATTGACCAGCTCGAGCTCGCCGACCTGGACGGCGTCCAGGCGCTACCGGGTGCGTCGGACCTGCTGTCCGCCATCCCGCCGAGTCGGTGGACCATCGTCACCTCCGGGCGCAGTGTCCTCGCCCGTGCCCGGTTGGCCGCTGCGGGTATCCCGGAGCCGGAGCATCTGGTCACCGCCGATGAGATCACCCGCGGCAAACCCGACCCGCAGCCATACCTTCTCGGCGCCAAAGCGATCGGCGTCGAGCCATCCGACTGCGTCGTGCTCGAGGACGCCGCCAATGGTGTCACCGCGGCGAAGGCTGCCGGCATGCGCGTGGTCGCCCTGACGACCACTGAGCCTGAGGGAGATCCGCGTGCCGATCTCGTCGTCCCGGACTTGTCTGTATTGAGCCTCAGCGGCGGCACGCGTCTGACCCTTACGGTCGTGTGACCGGTACTCTTCCCTGCATGGACGACGAGCTGTTCACCATCGCCGAGGCGACCTCCAGGTCATCGGTCGTGGCCCCGTTCGGCCACGTCCTGACCGCCATGGTCACGGTGTTCGACGACGACGGTGAGCTCGACGTCGAGGGCACCGCGGCTGTGGCCGACCACCTCGTCTCATCCGGCTGCGACGGCCTGGTCGTCAACGGCACGACCGGAGAGAGCTCCACCACCACGGATCTCGAGAAGGAAGCGATTCTGCAGGCCGTGCTCGGAGCAGTCGGTGACCGTGCTCGTGTTGTCGCCGGCGTCGGTAGCAACGACACCGCCCACACGATCGCCATGGCGCAAGCCGCGGCCGGTGCCGGCGTGCACGGGCTGCTCGTCGTCACCCCGTACTACAACCGACCGCCACAGACCGGTTTGCTCGCGCATTTCACTTCGGTGGCCGACGCCACCGACCTGCCCGTGATGGTCTACGACATCCCCGGGCGTACCGGGACGCCCATCGCGACAGACACGCTGGTGCGCCTGGCCGAGCACCCGCGTATCCTCGCGGTCAAGGACGCCAAGGACGATCTGTTCGCCGCCTCCGGCGTCATGGCGAGCACCGAGCTTGCCTGGTACTCGGGCACCGACCAGCTCAACCTCGCCCATCTGACCCAGGGCGCGGTGGGCATGGTCAGCGTCGTCGGCCACGTCGCCGCACCCGCTTATGTCGAGATGGTCCGTGCCCTCAACGCCGGGGACCTCGCCGGCGCCATTCGCATTCACCGGGCCCTGCTGCCCGCCGTCGACGCCGTCATGCACACGACCCAAGGAGCGATCATGGCCAAAGCGGCCGTCCAGATGCTCGGGGTGACTACGAGCCGCGCGATGCGCGCACCCCTGCCCACCGCGACCGACAGCGAGGTCGACACCCTGCGGGCCGGCCTCAGTCAGGCGGGCCTGCTGTGAGCCACCCACACCCAGAGCTTGGCGCACCACCGACCCTGGCCGAGGACACCCTCCGCGTCATCCCACTCGGTGGGCTCGGTGAGGTCGGACGCAATATGACCGTGTACGAGTTGGGCGGCCGGCTCCTGATCGTCGACTGCGGTGTGCTCTTCCCCGAGGACCACCAGCCCGGTGTCGACCTCATCCTGCCCGACTTCGACCACGTTCGTGACCGGCTCGACGATGTGGAAGCCCTCGTGCTCACCCACGGGCACGAGGACCACATCGGCGCGGTGCCGTTCTTGCTGCGCGAACGCCCGGACATCCCCATCGTCGGGTCCAAGCTCACCCTCGCCTTGGTCGAGGCCAAGTTGCGAGAACACCGCATCGACGCGTACCAGCTGACCGTCACCGAGGGCCAGACCGAGCAGTTGGGTCCGTTCGAGGTCGAGTTCCTGGCCGTGAACCACTCGATTCCCGACGGGCTGGCCCTGGCCATCCGCACCGTGGCCGGTGTCGTACTGCACACCGGCGACTTCAAGATGGACCAGCTCCCACTGGACGGGCGACTCACCGACCTCAACGGATTCGCCCGCCTCGGCGATGCCGGTGTCGACCTGTTCCTCACCGACTCCACCAATGCCGAGGTTCCGGGGTTCACCACTCACGAACAGGACATCAAACCCGTCCTCGACCAAGTCGTGGGCCAGGCGCCCGGCCGGGTGATCGTCGCCTCGTTCGCCAGCCACGTGCATCGAGTGCAGCAGGTGCTCGACGTCGCCGTCGCGCACGGTCGCAGGGTCGCATTCGTCGGACGGTCGATGGTGCGCAATATGGGTATCGCCCGAGACCTCGGCTATCTCACGGTCCCGCCCGGGGCGCTGGTCGACCTGAAGAGCATCGACGAGGTTCCGCCGGAACAGTTGGTCCTGATGTCCACCGGTTCACAGGGCGAGCCGATGGCCGCGTTGTCCCGTATCGCCAACCGCGACCACCAGACGATCCGAGTCGGGCCCGAGGACGTGGTTGTGCTCGCCTCCTCCCTGATCCCTGGCAACGAGAACGCCGTCTCCCGGGTGATCAACGGTCTGACCCGCGAGGGTGCCGATGTCGTACACAAGGGCAATGCCATGGTGCACACCTCCGGGCACGCCAGCGCCGGTGAGTTGCTCTACTGCTACAACATCGTCCAGCCGCGTAACGTCGTGCCCATCCACGGCGAGATCCGGCATCTGCATGCCAATGCGCAGGTAGCGATGTCCGCCGGTGTGCCCGAGTCGAATGTGTTCGTGCTCGAAGACGGGATGGCCGTCGATCTCACCGCCGGTGAGGCACGGGTGGCCGGTGCGGTGCCCTGCGGCTACGTCTACGTCGACGGTTCGAACGTTGGAGGGCTGGCCGAGGCCTCGTTGCAGGATCGCCGGATCCTGGGTGAGGAGGGGTTCATCTCGGTCGTCGTGGTGATCGACTCCACGACCGGCATGATCACCGGAGGTCCGGAGATCCACGCCCGGGGCTTCGCCGAGCAGGACGAGGTTTTCGACGCCATCCGGCCAGAGATCATCACCTCGGTGGAGAAGGTCGCCGCCGGGGGAGGAGCGGACACCTATCAGCTCCAGCAGACGATCCGGCGGGTCATCGGGCGTTGGGTCGGTGGACGGCTCAAGCGTCGGCCGATGATCATCCCGGTGGTCGTCTCGTCGTAGCGCGACCGCCCGGCGAGGGGCCCTCGCCACGCCGTGACGGGTGTGACGCACGGTGCGCGAGTGTCGCCCGGGTAGCCTGTGGACATGGCCACACGCACGACCACCAAGGCGCCGCCGCGTGGTCGACGCACCAACACGTCGACCAAGTCCCGTGCCACAACGAGTTCTTCGCGCCCGGCGTCGTCCCGCAATCGATCCACGCGCAAGGCTTCGACCGGTCGCACGAGCCGGAACCGGCGACCGGCGCGGCGTCGTCCGGGCGCGATCAGCATCGCGCTGGCTCCGGTCGCGAAGTTGGTCGCGTCGCTGTGGATGGGGCTTGCCCATCTCGTCGGGGGTGCGGCCCGCGGCATTGGTTCGAGCGCCAAGAACCTCGAGCCCGCGCTACGACGCGACGGAGCCGGCCTCGCGCTGATCGGGCTGGCGGTCGTCATCGGTGCCTCGGTGTGGGCAAACCTGTCCGGCTCCGTCCCGGACCTCATTCGCATGGCTGTCACCGGATTGATGGGCACCGCCGCCATCGTGGTCCCCATCCTGTTGCTGATGTCGGCATGGCGGATCATGCGCAACCCCGGCGACGACGGCCCGGCAGGACGACAGTTCATCGGCTGGGTGAGCCTGGCTTTCGGTGCGCTGGGTCTGGCGCATCTGGCTGGCGGCCTGCCTCGGCCCGAGGACGGCGCCGAGGCGATGCAGACCGCCGGCGGCGTCATCGGTTATGTGTCCTCCTCCGTCCTGGCCGACGCGGTTTCGGCCTGGGTAGCGGTACCGCTGCTTGCGCTGTTGACGCTGTTCGGAGTCATCGTCGTGACCGGTATACCGCTGTACGAGGTTCCGGAGCAGGTCCGCGTTGCCCGCCAGTCGGTCGGCGAGTTCCTCGGCACCCGGCGACCGGAAAGTGACGGGGAGTCGGACCCGGACAGCGACTCGGCGAGCACGAAGTCGCGGACCAAGGCTGGCAGCAAGTCGCGGAAGAGAACGACGACCGATCCCACCGACGACCAGCCCTACGACTCGCCGCTGGTACAAGAGGGCCGACGTGGTCAGAAGAAGGACGCGGCCGCCACCGGTGCGCCCACCGACGCCGTGGCCGGCACCGGGTTGGCGAGTGAGCAGGTGCCGGGTCCCGACGACACGAGCACCGCCGAGACAGCGGAGCCGCCACAGCACACACCGTTGCCCCCGCGAGCAGAACAACTCGAGCTGTCCGGCGACATCACCTACACCCTGCCACCCAGCGACTCGCTGCGACGCGGCACCGCGCACAAGGCTCGCTCGGAGGCCTCGGACCGGATCGTCGAGGCGCTGACCGGTGTTCTGGAGCAGTTCGGGATCGACGCCGAGGTCACCGGCTACACCCGTGGGCCGACGGTGACCCGCTACGAGGTCGAGTTGGGCCCCGGTGTCAAGGTGGAGCGGGTCACGGCACTGACCAAGAACATCTCCTACGCGGTGGCGAGCAACGAGGTGCGGATCCTGTCGCCCATTCCGGGCAAGTCCGCCATCGGCATCGAGATCCCCAACACCGACAAGGAGACCGTCAGCCTCGGCGACGTGCTGCGCTCACCCGTCGCGCGTAAGGAGGACCACCCGCTAGTGGTGGGCCTGGGCAAGGACGTCGAGGGCGGCTTCGTCGTCGCGAACCTGGCCAAGATGCCGCACATGCTGGTGGCAGGTGCCACCGGATCCGGCAAGTCCAGCTTCATCAACTCGATGATCTCCTCGGTGCTCATGCGGTCCACACCGGACGAGGTCCGGCTGATCCTGGTCGATCCCAAGCGGGTGGAGCTCAGCGCCTACGAGGGCATCCCACACCTGATCACCCCCATCATCACCAACCCGAAGAAGGCCGCTGAGGCCCTGGACTGGGTCGTGCGTGAGATGGACATGCGCTACGACGATCTCGCCAACTTCGGCTTCCGGCACATCGACGACTTCAACAAGGCCGTCCGGTCAGGTTCGATCCAGGCGCCACCGGACAGCGAACGCGAACTCGCCCCGTACCCGTACCTGCTGGTGATCGTCGACGAGCTCGCCGACCTGATGATGGTCTCGCCTCGCGACGTCGAGGACTCCGTCGTGCGGATCACTCAGCTGGCGCGAGCGGCCGGGATCCATCTCGTGCTCGCGACCCAGCGGCCGTCGGTCGACGTGGTCACCGGGCTGATCAAGGCCAATGTGCCCTCGCGGCTGGCCTTCGCCACCTCCAGCCTCGCCGACAGTCGAGTCATCCTGGATCAGCCCGGTGCGGAGAAGCTCGTCGGCCAGGGTGATGGGATGTTCCTGCCCATGGGCGCCAGCAAGTCCGTCCGAATCCAGGGCGCATGGGTGACGGAGTCCGAGATCACCGATGTGGTCAAGCACTGTAAGGACCAACTCACACCCACCTACCGGGAGGACGTCACCGCCCCGGCATCCGCGAAACGGGAGATCGACGAGGACATCGGTGACGACCTCGAGGTCCTGTGCCAGGCAATCGAGCTCGTGGTCACGACACAGTTCGGATCCACCTCGATGTTGCAGCGCAAGCTGCGAGTCGGGTTCGCAAAGGCCGGACGGCTGATGGACCTGATGGAGACCAGGGGAGTGGTCGGCCCCTCGGAAGGCTCCAAGGCCCGCGATGTGCTCATCAAACCCGAGGAGCTCGACGAGGTGGTCACCGCCCTTCGCGGCGAGGGCTGACGAGGCCGCCGTAGGCTGGGAGTCGTGGCCCAGGAAAGCGATGCGCCCAGCACATGGAACATTGCCAATGCGCTGACCGTGCTGCGGGTGCTCCTCGTCCCGGTGTTCGTGTGGGCACTGATGGTGGTGCCGCCTGCGGGCGCGACCTGGCGATGGCTGGCCCTGGCGGTGTTCCTGCTGGCCATGGTGACCGATCGGATCGATGGGGATCTGGCCCGTAGTCGGGGCCTGGTCACCGATTTCGGCAAGATTGCCGACCCCATCGCGGACAAGGCGCTGACGGGCACGGCCTTCGTGTGTCTGTCCCTGCTGGGTGAGCTGCCCTGGTGGGTCACGGTGGTGGTCGTGGCGCGTGAGCTAGGGATCACGGCGCTACGGTTCGGCATGCTCCGGACCGGTGTCATCCCGGCCAGTCGTGCGGGGAAGGTCAAGACGACACTGCAGGCCGTGGCCTTGGCCATGTACGTTGTGGGCCCAGGTGACCTGCTGTGGTTCGTCCCCGAGGTGGTGATGGGTGCCGCCGTCGTGGTCACCGTTGTGACCGGAGTCGACTACGTCGTCCAAGCCTTCCGGTTGAATGCCGCGGCTCGCACCCGCAAGGGCGGCGCGGCGTGAACACACCGCCCCAGCACTCTGGACAGGTCGGTCCGGACGTGCCGGCCGGGCTTGCCGAGCGGGTGGTGGCCGAGCTCGGCGGCAACGCCGCCACCGTGGTCACCGCCGAATCACTGACCGCTGGCCTGGTGGTGGCCAGGCTGGCCGACGTGCCGGGCGCGTCGTCGTGTGTGCTCGGCGGTTTCGTGACCTACGCCACGGACCAGAAGACCCGGCTGCTTGGTGTCCCGCGTGAGGTGATCGCGACCTACACGGTCGTGTCCGCCGAGGTCGCCCTCGCCATGGCAGAAGGTGCGCTGCGGGCCACCGGTGCTGACCTGGCCGTCGCCACCACCGGTGCAGCCGGCCCGGCTGAGCTCGACGGGCACCCGCCGGGGACGGTCTTTGTGGCGTTGGCTACCGCCGAGGGTGCGTCGCTGGTGCGCGGTTGCGTCGGGGCGTCGCGGTTGCGCGGCGGGCGAGCCGAGGTACGCGAAGCGACAGTCGACGTGGCCCTGCGGCTCATCGAAGACGTGCTCAGCAATCCACGTGTCCCCCACACGTGAGCAGCGCGCAGGGAGGCACCGAAGACGTGCCAGGCGCCGGGGAATCCTGGGCGGTCATTCGGCGTTATCACCGACACGGCAAGGGCGAAGCTCGCGATGTCAGCCACAGGCGCTACTGTGGGTAGTACCACCCGGACAGTGGAGGGGAGGAACCATGGTCGTCGTCCGTCGTCTCATGGGAGACGTGTTGCGCCGTCACCGCGTCGAGCAAGGGCGCACACTACGTGAGGTCTCGGCGGCTGCGCAGGTGAGCCTTGGGTACCTCTCCGAGGTCGAGCGTGGTCGTAAGGAGGCCTCCTCCGAGTTGCTCGCGGCCATCTGTCAGGCGTTAGACATTCCGTTGTCCGAGGTGCTCCGTGAGGTCAGCGAGGACATGGTCCGGGTGGAGGCCGCCGCCGTCGGTGCTCTGACCGAGGTCTCGCGCCCGGTTCGGCCCCGCGACGTCGTCGCGGTGGTCTGACCGGACGAGGAACGCCCAGAGTTGGCACCGGATCGCGCCCACCCCGCTCCCACAGTTTCGGCTGTCTCCGACGTCGCCTTCCGTAACGCCATGTCACGCCTGGCCAGTGGCGTGACGGTTCTCACCTGCCTCGACCCGATGGGTCGGGACTGCGCGCTGACCGTGACCGCCGTGACGTCGGTGTCGCGTGAGCCCGCACTGGTGCTCGTGTGTGTCAAGCAGGAGGGGTTCACCCACGATGCCATGAGCGTGGCCGAGGGGTGGGTGCTCAATATGCTCAGTACCGAGCAGTTGGACCTGTCCACCTACGCCGCCCGCCATCGTGCCCCGGGTGATCGCGACGACCTACGACCCTGGTTCTCCCACCGGTCACCCAGTACCGGGGCGGCGGTGCTCACCGGAACGGTTGCGACCGTCGAGTGCGTGCCGTACAGCTCGACCGACGGTGGGGACCACAACGTCATGATCGGCCGCGTCGTCGCCGCTGCCGCACCGGAGTTGGGCGCCCCGATGGTGCACGTCGACCGCGGTTACTGGGACCTGGGGACCGGGTTACGCGGTTCAGCCGCGTAGCCGCAGCCCGTCCGGTGCGCGGTGAAATCCGGTGTTCTCCAGAGCAGCGGCCACCGGGGTGTTCATCACGGGTGCACCGTCGGCGCGGTGTACCCGCAGGGGTCCGAGCGCACCCGCCCGCACCGCGCCGGCCACTGCCACCGCGGCCCGTTCCAGCCTCGCCGTATCCGTGCTGAACGTCAGCAGGCTCCGTCCACCTCGCTCGAGGTAGCACACCAGCGCGCCGTCCTCGAGCACGACGACCGCTCCGGCCTTGCGCCCCGGCCGGTGGCCGCCCGCCGCGGGCGGCCACGGCAGTGCCGCGCCGAACGGATTCGCCGGATCGGTGGCTGCGAGCAGTAGAGCAGGTGTGCCCGTTGAGGCGGCGTCGCTGAAGTTGCGGAGTCGGTCGATCGCGGGAGCGGACCCGAACTGGGCGGCGCCCAGGCCCTCGACGAAGTAGCCGCGGCGAACACCGCCGGCCTCCTCGGCCGCGGACAGCACTCGGTACATCGCGGCGAACCCACCGGGAACGGATTCGCCAGCGACCGCGCCGCGGGTCACGACGCCGTGGCGGTCCAGGAGGAGTTGCGCGCGCGTGTGTGCTCGCGTGGTGACGCCGGTGTCCCGTTCCGGTAGCAGACTCCATCGGCCAGCAGCCCCGGGTGGTCCGGACCGCGCCGGTTGCCGGAGCTGGCCGGGTCCGTATCGCTGCCGAACGGAGCGACGTCGCCCCAGCGGGCTGCCCTGCGTCCGGCCCCGCCCACCCCCGCGTCGGCCGGCCAGCCGGGCACGAAGTGGTGCCAGCGTGTCGTTACTCACGTCGCCCGCCCACACCAGATCCCACAGGGCAGCCTCGAGCGAGTCGTCGTCAATCCCTGCTGCCCCGGGGTCGTCGTAGGCTGCCCGCACGCCGTCTGCGATCGACCGGAAGAAGTGCGCTCCGCCACCTGCGAGGACGTCGAGCACGGCACGGTGCAGCCCGGACCAGGCGGCGTCCTCGGCCCTCTCTGGCAGCGTGAGTGCGGCCTGCTCGGCCAGGTGCATCGACACCCACCCGTCCTGGGTTCCTAACGGCGCATGGCCCGCCCACAGCACCTCGCCGCTACTGGTCAGCTCATCCAGCCATGCCGGGTTGTACTCGCTCACTCGCGCTGGCAGCACGAGGGACTCCCATGCCGAGGCCGGTACGGCAACACCGCCGAGCTGCTCGATCACCTGCAGCACCCCGTCCGGGCCCCGAAGGCGCGCGCCGACCGACTGCCATGCCGGCAGGAACCGGGCAAGCGCACGCGGGTCGACGGGCTCCACCTCTTGGCGCAGTTCCGCGAGCGAGCGACGCCGGATGACCCGCAGGACCTCGGTGTCGCACCACTGCGTGCCGTGCTGCATCGGGCTGAGCTCGCCCTCGGCGACACGGCCGGTGCTGGCCAGCCGCTGAAGTGTCTCCCGTACGACGGCTACGCCCAGGCCCAGGCTGGCGGCGACGTCCTCGACGGTGAACGGGCCGTGGGTGCGGGCGTAGCGCGCCACCAGTTCGTCGAGTGGGTATGTGGTGGGCTCGAGGAATGCGTCGGGAACTCCGACGGGCAATGGCACCCCGAGGGCGTCGCGGATCCGACCGGCGTCCTCGATGGCGGCCACCACGTCACGTCCGCCGATACGCACGTCGATGGCTCGCCGCGATCGCACGAGCTCGATCAGCCACCGTCGAGCCTGATCGCTGTCGACGGCGTCGCTGCGCGCCTGCACGGCGGCGGCGTCGAGCGGTCCGACCAGGCGCAGCAGGTCGGCGGCGCCCTCCACTCCTGTCACCTGACGTTCCGGTGCCAAGCGTTGCAGCTCAGCCTCGGTGCGGGCGAGGACATCCGGGCTGAGCAGCTCCCGCAACTCGGTGTGCCCGAGCAGCTCGGCGAGCAGGCTGGAGTCGAGGGTGAGCGCCTGGGCACGGCGCTCGGCGAGCGGAGAGTCGCCCTCGTACATGAACGCGGCCACGTATCCGAACAGCATCGAGCGGGCGAACGGGGAGGGCTCGCTCGTCTCCACCTCGACCAGGCGGACTCGACGTTGCGCGATGTCGGCCATGAGCTGCTGTAGCGCGGGCAGGTCGTACAGATCGTTCAGGCACTCGCGCACGGTCTCCAGCACGATGGGGAACGAGCCGTGTTTGGAGGCGACCTCCAGCAACTGGGCCGAACGCTGGCGCTGCTGCCACAGTGGGCTGCGCTGGCCCGGGCGTCGTCGGGGCAGCAGCAGGGCGCGGGCAGCGCACTCCCGGAACCGCGCGGCGAACAGCGCGGACCCACCCAGCTCATCGGTGACCGTGGTGGCCACCTCGTCCGCGTCCAGCACCACCAACTCGGCATCCGGGGAGTCCACCGTGGTCGTGGACGGCACCTCGGCCGAAGTGGCCCCGTCGAGGTGGGCCCCGTCGAGGTGGACCCCGTCGAGGTCGGTCACCGGCGCGAACGGATCCCAGCCCGGCCCGGTGTCGGGAATGCGCAACACGATGCCGTCGTCGGAGTGCGCGGCCTGCACATCCACTCCATAGCGCTCCCGCAACCGAGCCGCGATGGCAAGTGCCCACGGCGCGTGAACCTGCCCGCCGTAGGGTGAGTGCACGACCATGCGCCAGTCGCCGAGCTCGTCCCGGAAGCGTTCCACCACCAGGGTGCGGTCGTCCGGCACATGTCCGGTCGAGGCACGTTGCTCGTGCAGGTATGCGAGCAGGTTCTGCGCCGCCCAGTCGTCCAGGCCGGCCGCCGCGAGCCGTTGCACCGCCGGCTCCGGCTCCGCCGCGGCGACCTCACGAACGAACGTCCCCAGTGCGGCCCCGAGCTCGGCCGGTCGGCCGAGGGCGTCGCCGTGCCAGAACGGCATGCGACCGGGAACACCCGGTGCCGGCGACACCAGGACACGGTCGTGGGTGATCTCCTCGATCCGCCAACTGGAGGCGCCCAGGGCGAACACGTCGCCGACCCGGGACTCATAGACCATCTCCTCGTCCAACTCACCGACCCGGCTCGGGTTGTCCGTGCCGGCCAGGTACACGCCGAACAGACCGCGATCCGGGATAGTGCCCCCGCTGGTCACGGCGAGCCGCTGGGCGCCCGGCCGGCCCTCCAGCGTGCCGGAGGTGCGGTCCCACACCAGCCGCGGGCGCAACTCGGCAAACTCGTCCGAGGGATACCGACCACTGAGCATGTCCAGCACCGAGTCGAAGGCCGACTGCGGCAGCGTGGCGAACGGATGTGCTCGGCGCACCACGGCGAGGAGCCCGTCGACGGTCCAGTCCTCCATCGCCACCATCGCCACAACTTGCTGGGCGAGCACGTCCAAGGGGTTCTTCGGCACCGCGAGCGCCTCGATGGAACCGGAGCGCATCCGTTCGACGACGACGGCGGTCTGCAGCAGATCGCCTCGATGCTTGGGGAACAGGACGCCGCGGGACACCGCGCCGACGTGGTGTCCGGCTCGTCCGACACGTTGCAGCCCGTTGGCGACCGAGGGCGGGGCCTCGACCTGGACCACCAGATCGACCGCTCCCATGTCGATACCGAGCTCGAGACTGCTGGTGGCGACCACCGCAGGGAGTCGGCCGGCCTTGAGGTCCTCCTCGATCAAGGCCCGCTGCTCCTTGCTGACCGATCCGTGGTGCGAGCGGGCAAGCAGCGGTGCCGGGCGGTCCTGCGCTGCGGTGTCCTCGGCGGCTTCGGCCATCTGATTGGCCCGCTGCCCGGCGATCTCGTTCATCCTGGAGGTCAGCCGCTCGGCCAGGCGTCTGGAGTTGGCGAACACGATGGTGGAACGGTGTGTGTCCACCAGATCGACGACGTGTTCCTCGACGTGAGGCCAGATGGAGGCGGTGCGCTCCGGCTCCGCCGCCTCCGGCGCGGTATCGGGCGCGCGGGAAGCGCCGAGATCGCCCATGTCCGGTACAGGGACGACCACCCGCAGGTCCCATCCCTTTTCTGCCGCGGGCGCGACGACGTCGACGGGCGCCGCACCCCCGAGGAACCTGGCGACCTCGTCGGTGGGGCGCACGGTCGCGGAGAGCCCGATGCGCTGTGCCGGTTCGGCCAGCATGGCGTCCAGCCGTTCGAGGGAGAGCGCCAGGTGGCCGCCGCGTTTTGTGCCAGCGACAGCGTGGACCTCGTCGAGGATCACCGTCTCCACACCTCGAAGTGACTCCCGGGCGGCCGAGGTGAGCAACAGGAACAGCGACTCCGGCGTGGTGATGAGGATGTCGGCAGGCGTGCGGGTGAACCGGCGCCGGTCGCTCGCGGGGGTGTCGCCGGACCTGATGTCGACGGTGATGTCCGGTACGGGCTGGCCCAGCCGACGAGCGGCGTGACCCATGCCCACCAGCGGTGCCCGCAGGTTTCTCTCCACATCGACGGCCAGGGCCTTCAGGGGTGAGACATAGAGGACCCGGCACCGGTGCCGAGGCTCCGATGGCGCCGGCGCACTCGCCAGTCGGTCGAGCTCCCACAGGAACGCGGCGAGCGTCTTGCCCGAGCCCGTTGGAGCCACGACGAGCGCATTGCGCCCCGCGGCCACCGTGTGCCACGTGCCCTCCTGGGCCGAGGTGGGCGTACCGAAGGCGCCGATGAACCAGTCCCGGGTGGCAGGAGCGAACCGCTCCAGGGCGTGCGGGGCATCGGGGGTTTCGGCCACGACATCCATCCTGCCTTCGCGCTCTGACATGCGGAGCCGCGGGCGGCTGCTGCGTGCGGGCTAGGCTCGTCGGGTGCGGTTGACGGAGTTCTGGCGACGGATGGATCGGCATCTCGGCCCGTCGTACGCGCGTTCCTGGGCAACCGATCAGGTGCTGGAGGGCCTCGGCGGCCGCACTGTCGAACAGGCACTGGAACAGGGGGAGGACGCCAAGAAGGTGTGGCGTGCCGTGCACGCCGCGTTGCACCTGCCACCCTCCGAACGGTGACGCACCCTCCTCCAGCGGGCGAGCGCTCGGCGTGTCGCCGTGAATCGAACATCCGTTCGGCATAGTGTCCACAGCAGACGTCACACCCGGTGTTCGTCCACAGCTCGCGTGCTAGCGCTTCGCTCTGTCGGACCCGGCGCGTAGCGTCGTGGTGAAAGAAGGCACAACCCGACGGGTCGCTGACCGGCCCCGCGAAAACAGGTGGCAGACATGGCAACTCCCGCAGACCGCGAAAAGGCGCTCGAGACCGCGCTCGCCCAGATCGAGCGCACCCATGGCAAGGGCTCGGTGATGCGGCTCGGGGACGAGACGCGGGCACCGGTAGAGACCATTCCCACCGGTTCCATCTCACTGGATATCGCCATGGGCGTCGGCGGTTTCCCACGTGGCCGCGTGGTAGAGGTGTACGGCCCGGAGAGCAGCGGGAAGACGACAGTCGCCCTGCACGCCGTGGCCAATGCGCAGCGGGCTGGTGGGGTAGCGGGGTTCATCGACGCCGAGCACGCCCTGGACCCGGTCTACGCCGGCCAGCTCGGTGTGGACACCGATTCCCTGCTCGTCTCCCAGCCGGACACCGGGGAGCAGGCACTGGAGATCGCCGACACCTTGATCCGCTCCGGCGCACTGGACATCATCGTCATCGACTCGGTCGCGGCACTGGTGCCCAAGGCGGAGATCGAGGGGGAGATGGGGGACAGTCACGTCGGTCTGCAGGCACGGCTGATGAGCCAGGCGCTACGCAAGATCGCCGGGGCACTGAGCAACTCTCGCACCACCGCCATCTTCATCAACCAGCTGCGAGAGAAGATCGGCGTCATGTTCGGCTGCATGTCCTACGGCACCCGGGTGACACTCGCCGATGGCTCTCAGGAGAAGATCGGCAAGATCGTGAACCAGAAGATGGACGTCGAGGTCCTCTCGTACGATCCTGAGCTCGATCGTGTCGTGCCACGCAAAGTGACGGACTGGTTCGACAACGGCAATGCGGATCAGTTTCTCCAGTTCACCGTGGAGAAGTCTACGGGCAACGGGCGGTCTCAGTTCGCGGCTACGGAGAACCATCTGGTGCGCACACCTGGTGGCTGGTGTGCAGCGAGCGAGATCGCCCCGGGAGACCGGGTGCTGGTCACGGAGCCCGCACGGCTCGGTGACCAGCAGTGGCAGATGATCCTCGGCGGTCTGTTGGGTGACGCCGCGATCTCTGTCAACCGCTACGGCAGGCGTGGCGCGCGCTTCAGGATGGGGCACGGAGCCAACCAGGTCGCGTATTTGGACTGGAAGAGTTCGATGTTCGGCAACATCGAACAGGCCCGCACAACCAATGCTCGTGGAGCAACGTTCGTAGACCTGACTGCCCTGCCCGAGCTCGCCGAGTTGCACGACGTGGTCTACTTCGGTGGCAACCGTAAACACATCACCGAGGACTACCTCAAGGCACTGACCCCTCTTGCCCTGGCCGTGTGGTATCAGGACGATGGCAGCTTCACCGTGCGGTCCAACGGGCGCCAGCGGAGGACCGAGGGCGGCAGCGGTCGGATCGAGATATGTGTCCAGGCGATGAGCCCAGGGTCTCGTCAGCGGATCGTCGCCTATCTTCGTGATAGTTACGGGCTCGACGTCAGGCTTCGACGTGCCGGTCGGCGGCAGATGAGCGTCATCCAGTTCACGACGGCCGCTACGGCTCGCTTCCAGGAGATCGTCGCCCCATTCGTGCACCCCTCGATGGAACACAAGCTGCTACCACGGTTCCGGGGCCGGTTCGTGGTCGAACCTGAGTTCGTCGATACACGGATGGCGCTGGCACCTGCGCGGGTGCTCGATGTGCACGTCAAACCCCCGACCCGGTCGATGCGCAAGTTCGATATCGAGGTGGCAGGCACGCACAACTATTTCGTTGACGGCGTCATGGTGCACAACAGCCCGGAGACCACGACCGGGGGCAAGGCGCTGAAGTTCTACGCATCGGTCCGGCTCGACGTGCGGCGCATCGAGACCCTCAAGGACGGCACCGAGTCGGTGGGCAACCGGACCCGGGCCAAGGTCGTGAAGAACAAGGTCGCCCCACCCTTCCGCCAGGCGGAGTTCGACATCCTCTACGGACACGGCATCAGCCGCGAGGGCGGGCTGATCGACCTCGGCGTCGAGCACGGGTTCGTGCGCAAGTCCGGTGCCTGGTACACCTACGACGGTGACCAGCTCGGACAGGGCAAGGAGAACGCGCGCAAGTTCCTGCTGGACAACCCAGACCTCGCGGATGAGATCGAGAAGCGGATCAAGGAGAAGGTCGGTGTGGGGGCACACGTGGACAAACCGGCCGACGAGGTCGAGGTCGATTTCTAGCGCTCCGCCATGGGAGACGATGTGGAGACAGATCCAGACGCCGACCCAGAGTCGGTCGCACGCACCATCGCACTGCGCAAGTTGACCGGCGCACCACAAACCCGGGCCCAGTTGGCCACCGCCATGGCCAAGCGATCCGTGCCCGACCAGGTCGCCGGCGACGTTCTCGATCGCCTCACTGACGCCGGCCTCATTGACGACGCTGCGTACGCGCAGGCGTGGGTTCAGTCTCGCCAAGCCGGACGAGGGTTGTCCAGGCGCGCGCTCGGGCAGGAGCTTCGTCGCAAGGGCGTCGACCAGGAGGTGATCGACGACGCATTGAGCCTCATCGATGTCGGGCAGGAGGAGGCCGCCGCCCGCGAGCTTGTGCGGCGGCGGTTGGCCAGCACGGACGGGCTGCCGGTGCAGACGCGGGTGCGTCGGCTGTTGGGCATGCTCGCTCGCAAGGGCTACAGTCCGGAACTGGCCCACACCGTGGTTCGTGCGGAACTGGACGCCGACGAGCTCGACCACGCCGAGGGCAGCTAGCCCTGGGGCGTACCCTGAGCCGTGAGATGAGCGCACGCACCTACGACGTCCGTACATACGGATGCCAGATGAACGTCCATGACTCCGAACGGTTGTCGGGCATGCTCGAGCACGCCGGCTACCGTCGTGCCCAGCCCGAGCAGACCGCGGACGTCGTCGTGTTCAACACCTGTGCGGTCCGGGAGAACGCTGACAACAAGTTGTACGGCAACTTGGGCCATCTCGCGCCGGCCAAACGGGCCAACCCGGACATGCAGATCGCTGTCGGGGGGTGCCTGGCGCAAAAGGACCGTGCGGAGATCGTCCGACGGGCGCCCTGGGTCGACGTCGTCTTCGGGACGCACAACGTGGGATCGCTGCCGGTGCTACTCGAGCGCGCCCGAGTGGCGGAAGAGGCCCAGGTGGAGATCGCGGAGGCGCTGGAGGCATTCCCGTCTACGCTGCCGGCGCGACGCGACAGTGCGCACTCAGCCTGGGTGGCCATCAGCGTCGGCTGCAATAACACGTGCACGTTCTGCATCGTGCCCGCGCTGCGGGGGCGCGAGAAGGACCGGCGCCCCGGCGACATCCTGGCAGAGATCGAAGCGCTCGTGGCCGACGGTGTCGTGGAGGTGACACTGCTGGGGCAGAACGTCAACGCCTACGGGGTCGAGTTCGGCGACCGCCACGCCTTCGCGTCGTTGCTGCGCGCCGCCGGGTCCATCGAGGGTCTGGAGCGGCTTCGATTCACCAGCCCGCATCCGCGCGATTTCACCGATGACGTCATCTCCGCCATGGCCGAGACACCAACGGTGATGCCGCATCTGCACATGCCATTGCAGTCGGGCTCGAACAGTGTGCTCAAGGCGATGCGGCGCTCCTACCGGCGGGACCGCTTCCTGGGCATCGTCGAGCGTGTGCGCGAGGCCATGCCTGACGCCGCCATCACCACCGACATCATCGTCGGGTTCCCGGGGGAGACCGACGACGATGCGCAAGCAACGATCGACGTCGTGCGCGCTGCCCGGTTCTCGTCGGCGTTCACCTTCCAGTACTCTCCCCGGCCCGGGACGCCGGCGGCTGATATGCCCGACCAGGTGCCGCCGGATGTCATCACCGCACGATATGCGGAACTCGCCGCGGTGGTTGACGACGTGGCCCTCACGGAGAACCAGGCACTGGTGGGCGAGCACGTCGAGGTGCTGGTGGGTGAGCACGGTGGGCGTAAAGACGACGTCACACAGCGCGTGTCCGGCCGTGCCCGGGACAACCGCCTCGTGCACGTGGAGGTGCCCGAGGTCATGCGCACGGATGATGATCGCCCGCGCCCGGGCGATCTCGTGAGCGCCCGTGTCACCCACGCCGCGCCGCACTACCTGATGGCCGATGATCCGCTGGCCTCTGTTCGGCGCACCTACGCGGGTGACAGGCGGAATGGGCGCGCCGGCCCACCCGTCGAGGGCGCTGGGGTCCTGCTCGGCATGCCGAGCGTGGGGACACCGGAGGCATTCACGTCCCCGTCCGGGGGCTGCTCAGCCCAGCACTGACGGCGCGGCGGAATCGGCCGGTTCACCGAAGCGGTCCGCGACGCGTTCGCGCAATCGAACGCGAGCGCGGTCGGCTGCCGCGACCGCGAGAAGGCCGCCAAGGCCCACTCCGGCGAGCGCGGCAACGCTGCGCGTGGCCTCTGCCATGCCCGCGGCGGGTCCCATCCCGCGCAGAAGCACGGCACAGACGAACGCCGTGAACACGATCACCATGATCGTCAGCCGGATGCGCGGTCGAGGCACTTCCGGTGGGGGCATGGTCTCCCAGGCGATGATCACGCCGAGGGCGAGCAGGGCCGTTCCCAGTACGGCGCCCAGACCGGTGGAATCGATGACCACGCCGATGGCGCCGACCCCATGATCGGGCGGGAGGCATGGACCGGCAGGGCGTACTTGCCCGCCCCGGTCCACGTCAGCATGGAGCAGAGAGTCAGTGCTGCGATCGCGCCGGACAGCACCCAACGCAGCGAATCGATCTGTTCCATCATGGAATGAGCCGGTCACACGCCCACCCGTCACACGGCGAGCCGATGATCCGGCCCAGCCGCGTGATCAGTGGTCTTGGTGTGCGCAGTGGTCTCGGCCGGCTTGGCTGCACCGATTGAGGCCGACCGGCGCTGAATCAAGGACGGTCAGACTGGTCGGACTCGCCGGATTGGCCACCTTCGGTGTCCTGGCGGTCGGCGGATTCCTGTCCGGAACCCTGACTGCCTTCGCCGCCGGTGAAGTCGTCCAGCGCGCTCTTGGCCTTGTCGACGCCACCCTCGATCTTGTCGGTGTACTTTCCGCCGGTCTTGTCGTCGACCCACTGGCCGGCGTCGTTGACACCCTTCTCGATCTTGTCGCTGTTCTTCTCGGCCGCGCCCGTCAATTTGTCCTTGAGCTTACTGAAGTCCATGACTTCCTCCTCATCGACATCGAACCGGATCGGGGCTCGAACTTCCTTCCTACTCCAGTGGACCCCGATGCTGCAAACCAGAACCCGCGAGCTCAGCCGAGTCTCGACAGCCGCACCTGCCTGTGTGCACGGCTGTCAGACTCGGGCTTGTGTCCGCACGTCCGACGGTGATCGCCGTGGTCGGACCGACCGCGGTGGGCAAGAGTGAGCTGGCAATAGCCCTGGCTCGCCGCTTGGGCGGTGAGGTGGTCAACGCCGACGCGATGCAGTGTTACGCGGGTATGGACATCGGCACCGCGAAGGTGCCTCGGAGCCAGCGGGCCGGTGTACCTCATCATCTGCTCGACGTCTTAGACATCTCCGAGTCCGCCTCGGTAGCGGGGTTTCAGCAGGCCGCGCGGGCGGTGTTGGAGGACTGTCGAGCCCGTGCCGTGCCACCCGTCCTGGTCGGAGGCAGCGCGCTGTACGTGCGTGCGGTGCTGGACGATTTCGCCTTCCCGGGCACCGATCCACAACTACGCGAACAGGTGGAGCGGGACGCGGACGCTTACGGTGTGGCGGCTCTGCACGAGCGACTTCGTGTGCTCGACCCACAGGCAGCCGACGACATCCTGCCCAGCAACCGCCGTCGGATCGTGCGCGCCCTGGAAGTGATCGCGCTGACCGGGGCTCCGTTCAAGGCCAGGTTGCCCCCGCACGTCTACGTCATTCCTGCGCTGCAGATCGGGCTCGACACTGAGCGGGCGGAGCTGGACGCCAGGATCGAACGCCGGGTGCACCGGATGTGGGAGGCAGGGCTGCTCGACGAGGTCCGAGAGCTCGAAGCCCGGGGGTTGCGGCACGCGCCTACCGCCTCCCGGGCGCTTGGCTACCCCCAGGCGCTCGCCCATCTGGATGGAGAGCTCACTCGCGCTGAAGCGATCGAACAGACCGTGCGGGCCACGTCCCGGTTCGCCCGGCGGCAGGACTCGTGGTTCCGCAAGGACCCCCGGATCCGGTGGGTGCCGGCCAACGCTCCGGATCGCGAGGAGCAGGCACTCACCTATCATCGGCAACTGTGGTGACCAGGTACGACTTCTGCAAAGGACACGGCACGCAGAACACCTTCGTGCTGCTCCCGGACCTGGACGGCACTCGCTATCCGGACCTCACGGCTGAGAACGTGCGCGCGTTGTGCGACCGGAACACGGGGCTGAGCGCCGACGGCATGATCCGGATCGCACCGGTCGACGCCGCTCCGCCTGCCCCAGACCACGACACCGGTTCCCAGCCCGGCGGGTCCGCCGAGTGGTTCATGGACTACCGCAACGCCGACGGATCCCTCGCGGAGATGTGCGGGAACGGCGTGCGGGTGATGGCCCGCTACCTCTGGGAGACCGGTGTGGTGCGCACGCGCGACTTGACGATTGCCACACGCGGGGGCGACCGCGCGCTCACCCGCGACGAGGAGGGCCTGATCACCGTGGGGATGGGCACGCCTCGCGCGCTGAATGGCCCAACGGCCTCGTTCGTCGCCGTCGGGTCCCATACATACCCTGCCGTGCCGGTGTTCGTTCCCAACCCGCATGCGGTGGTCTTCGTGGACTCGGTCGCCGAAGCCGGCGTGTTGGAGTCGGCTCCGGGGCTCAGCCCGGCCGAGACCTTTCCGGACGGTGCGAACATAGAGTTCGTCACGGAAGTCGCGCCGGGCCACGTCAAACTGCGGGTGTGGGAACGCGGGGTTGGTGAGACGCGCTCCTGCGGTACCGGGGTGTGCGCTGCCGCGTGGGCTGCCATGCGTCGCGACGTGGCTCCCCGCGGTTCCACGTACGTGGTGGACGTCCCGGGGGGCCGGCTCACCGTCACCGAACGTCCAGACGGCCAGTTGCTGCTGACCGGGCCGGCAGAACTCGGCGTGCGCGGTGTCGTCACCGACATCCGACCGGCCGATATCATGTGATGAAGATCACAGAAACCTGACAAACGGGCGGGCCGTCTCCACCAACAGAGGGATAGCAGGACACGACTTGAGTCCGATGTCGCGGCTCCAGGAAGACACTAGTGTCGATCACGGTTGATGTAGATGTGGTCGCGAGAGGGGTGCCGAGGGTGAGCGAGACGACGCAACGCCGCAGGGAGATCGTCGAAGCACAGCAGGCAACATGGCACGCCCGCACCAAGGGCCGCGCTGGCCGCCGAGCCGCGACACTCCGTGCGGCCGCCGCGCTCCGCCTGGCCGCTTCGACCGGTGGCCGCACACGCACATGAGGATCTGCTGAGCGCATAACCTCTGGCCCCGCAGGCGGCCACCGTGGGATCCTTGAGACCTGAGCGGGTCTCGGGCAGCCGCCCGGCCCGTGGCGCGACGAGAGCAGGTACATGACCACATCGCCACGACCATCCCCAGGACCGGACGCTCGCCCGCAGGGCCCAGAGCCATTGCCCGGTGACGAACAGACCACCGGAGAGTTGGAGCGAGCAGAGCGTCAGTCATTGCGCCGGGTGGCTGGACTGTCGACGGAGCTCCAGGACGTCACAGAGGTCGAGTATCGGTCGCTGCGGCTGGAACGTGTGGTGCTCATCGGAGTATGGACATCAGGGTCCCAGCGCGACGCCGACAACTCCGTGGCCGAGCTCGCATCGTTGGCCGAGACGTCGGGCTCGGCTGTGCTGGAGGTGCTGGTGCAACGGCGCCAGCGGCCGGACCCGGCCACCTACATCGGTTCCGGCAAGGTGACCGAGGTGCGTGAGGTGGTCGAGGCCAGCGGCGCGGACACCGTGATCTGCGACGGTGAGCTCAGCTCGGCACAACTGCGAAACTTGGAGGAGCGGGTCGGCGTCAAAGTCGTCGACCGGACCATGCTGATCCTGGACATCTTCGCCCAGCACGCGCAGAGCCGCGAGGGGCGAGCCCAAGTCGAGCTCGCGCAGTTGGATTACCTGTCGCAGCGATTGCGCGGCTGGGGTAGCAGTCTGTCCCGGCAGGCCGGCGGACGCGGAGGCGGCGCCGGCGGAGGCGTCGGTACCCGGGGCCCGGGCGAGACGAAGCTGGAGACGGACCGCCGGCGTATCCGCACGCGGATGTCTCGCCTTCGGCGAGACCTGGCCTCGATGGCCACCGCGCGTGAGACCAAACGTGCCGAACGTCGTCGTCGCGAGGTTCCCGCAGTTGCAGTCGCCGGCTACACCAACGCCGGGAAGTCCTCGTTGCTGAACCAGCTCACCCATGCCGGGGTGCTGGTCGAGGACGCGCTGTTCGCGACGCTGGACCCCGCGGTCCGGCGTACCCGTACCTCCGATGGCCGGCTGTACACGCTCGCCGACACGGTCGGGTTCGTGCGCCACCTGCCGCACGAGCTGGTGGAGGCCTTCCGGTCCACGCTGGAAGAGGTCACCGAGGCCGACGTCGTCGTGCACGTGGTGGACGGTTCACATCCCGATCCCGAAGGGCAGATCAGCGCGGTGCGCGCGGTCCTCGCCGACATCGGTGCCACCACGCTGCCCGAGGTGGTCGCGATCAATAAGACCGACGCCGCTGACCCGTACGTGGTCACCCGGCTGCTGCGCAACGAACGGTCCGCCGTAGCCGTTTCGGCGTACACCGGTGCCGGCATCGACGAGTTGCGCCAGGCCATCGAGGACGCGCTCCCGCATCCACCGGTCGAGGTCGACGTCGTCGTCCCCTATGAACGCGGCGCCCTGGTCTCGGCGGTGCACTCCACCGGTGAGGTGCTCGACGTGGAGCACCTCGGTGCCGGTACCCGGATGCACGCCCGCGTCTCCGAGAGCCTGGCCGCCGAGCTCGACAACGTCGCTACCCTGGCGGAGTGACCACCTCGTCGGCATCCGATCCGGCTCCGGACACGGTCAACACGGTGGCCGACTCGGCACCTGGCGGTGGCCCACTCGGGCTCCTGGGGGCGGCTGTGGCAGCCCTTGGCGGCTCCCGGCGTGCCGGGCAGCACTCCATGACCGAAGCCGTGGACGCCGCCATGCGCAGCGGTGAGCATGTGCTCGTCCAGGCAGGTACCGGGACCGGGAAGTCGCTGGCGTATCTCGTGCCGAGCGCCTGCCGTGCGGCCGCCGGTGATGGTCCGGTCATCGTCGCTACGGCAACGCTGGCATTGCAGGCGCAGTTGGTCGACCAGGATCTACCAAGGCTCGCACCAGTGGTGGGACCGGCCCTTCCCCGCCCCTTGCGCTGGGCCACGCTGAAGGGACGTGCGAACTACGCGTGCCTGCACCGCGTGCGTGAGGGAGTGCCCGATGACGAGGGCGCCCTGGTCGCGGCCGAGGAGGTCGTCGCTGACAGCCTCGGCGAGGACGTGCTACGGGCGCGGGATTGGGCCGAGCAGCAGGTCGAGACCGGTGGCGACGGCGATCGGGACCGGTTGGATCCCGGCGTACCGGACCGAGCCTGGGCGCAGGTGTCGGTCAGTGCCCGAGAGTGCCTGGGTGCCGCTAGGTGCCCGTACGGTCAAGAGTGTTTCGCAGAACGCGCCCGCGCGAGAGCCGCCGACGTCGACGTCGTCGTGACCAACCATGCCCTCCTGGCGATAGATGCCATGGAGGAGATTCCGGTGCTTCCCGAACACCACCACGTCGTCGTCGACGAGGCGCACGAGCTGGCAGCACGGGTCACCGGGGTGGTCACTGCTGAGCTCGTCCCTGGTCAGGTCGAACGTGCCGCGCGTCGAGCAGCCACGTACGTCGACGACGACTCCGTGGTGGCCCTCACCGAAGCGGCGGAAGTCTACCGTTCAGCCCTCGCGGACACCGACCCCGGCCGCCTCGATGAGTTGCCGGAAAGCCTCGGTGCGGCCGTGGCGCGTGTGCGTGACGCGGCGCGAACCGTGCAGAGCCAGTTTCGTGCGGCGGCCGCCGACGAGCATGACACCAGCAATGAGTCTGCTCGGCGTAACGCCCTGGTCATGGTAGACGAGGCGTTCGGAACCTCCGAACGGATCATGAGCGGAGCTTCGGACGACGTGGTGTGGGCAGAGGAGCGCGACCGCGGCGGACGGCTGCTCCGGGTCGCGCCGATGTCCGTGGCGGGACTACTTCGTGAACGGCTGTTTGCCGAGCGAACGGTCACCTTGACGTCGGCGACGATGGAGGTGGGTGGGAGTTTCGAGCCGATCGCCGCGACCCTCGGTCTGAAAGGGGACCAGGCACCTCAGTGGAGCGGCGTCGACGTCGGCTCGCCGTTCGACTATCGCCGGCAGGCGATCGTCTATGTCGCGCGGCACCTTCCGCCGCCCGGCCGCGACGGGGTGCGCGGGGAGGCCATGCAGGAACTGACCGCGCTCGTCGCCGCTGCCGGAGGGCGCACGCTGGGGCTGTTCTCCTCCCGGCGGGCGGCTGAGCAAGCGGCCGAGTACGTCCGGTCGCAGCTTCCGGGGATGCCCGTGTTGTGTCAGGGGGAGGATCTGGTCCCGGCGCTGGTGCGACGGTTCAAGGCATCGGAGTCGAGTTGTCTGTTCGGCACGCTTTCGCTGTGGCAAGGTGTCGATGTGCCCGGGCCGGCTTGCCAACTGGTGGTGATCGACCGGATACCGTTCCCGCGCCCGGACGATCCACTCCAGTCCGCGCGAGCGCGAGCGGTCGAGCAGGCCGGTGGGAACGGCTTCATGACGGTCTCGGCCACGCACGCCGCCCTGTTGCTGGCGCAGGGCACGGGGCGACTCATCCGGCACGCGGCCGATCGGGGGGTGGTGGCGCTGTTGGACCCGCGCATGGTCACAGCACGCTACGGCCCCTATTTGCGGGCATCGATCCCGCCGATGTGGTTCACGACCGACCGCGACGTCGTGCTGGGTGCCCTGCGACGGCTCGACGGCAGAACGGAGTGACCCGCCTCAAACCTTGCGCATGACGGCGACCACCCGGCCCATGATGACGGCGTCGTCGCCGGGAATGGGCTCATAGGTGGGGTTGTGCGGAAGCAGCCAGACATGACCGTCTTGCTGCTTGTAGGTCTTCACGGTGGCCTCGCCGTCGATCATGGCCGCCACCATCTCACCGTTCTCCGCGACGGGCTGCTGGCGCACGACGACCCAGTCACCG
>Ga0079225_10000328_pt1 | contig 25184 bp, 28 predicted proteins | sample Poulit2012_FD_76344 | JGI IMG/M metagenome (GOLD analysis project Ga0079225, IMG submission 76344) | Agricultural soil microbial communities from Georgia to study Nitrogen management - Poultry litter 2012 | ecosystem: Environmental > Terrestrial > Soil > Agricultural land | place: USA: Georgia... | reverse complement strand
TGGTCATCACATAGAGGGAATAGCCATCATTCGCCGCATGCGGATCGAGTGAGCCCGGCATGGCAAGCAAACTGAAATTGATGTCCTTTCCTGTCGTTTGCTCCGTACTGCCGCCTGGTTCAGAAGCTTCATCCACTTCGCTGTCATCCGTGCATGCTGCCAAGACAAAAATCAACGATACAATCAGAAAATACCATTTCTTCATCTTCATTCCCCCATTGCATATTTACTTATTATACCTACTACAATACTATGGATCGGCAGATGGATAAAGCGGAAATGTATACAACCCTGCACATTTCCGCTAATCCGCTTACTTTTTCAATTATTTTTCCTGTAATCCTCATTCTCGAGATCGGTCACGAACATGTGGCCCGGCGCGTGGGTGATCATGATGGAAGGCTGTGCATTCAATGCTGCATTCTGCGGAGTGACACCGCATGCCCAGAATACCGGTGTTTCTCCTTCCCTGATTTCAACCCCCTCTCCGTATTCAGGGTTGCCGATATCTTTGATGCCGATCTCATGCGGGCTGCCGAAATGCACCGGCCCGCCGTGCATTTCGGGGAACTGTTCCGTTACACGTGTGATGGTCTCCACTTCACTTTCATCAAACGGGCGCATCGAAACGACCAGTTCTCCGGCAAAAACACCTGCCGGAGCGGTTGCGATGTTCGTCTTGTACATTGCGACATTCCGCCCCTCATCAATATGTCTGATGGAGAGACCCTCATCCAAAATGGCCTGCTCGAAAGTGAAGCTGCAGCCGATAAGAAACGTGACGAAATCATCCTGCCAGCATCCACTGACTTCCGGCACGGTTTCCTGAAGCACACCATCCTTATAAATATTATACTTCGGCACGTCTGTCCGGATGTCGGAACCGTCCGCAAACCGGCTTTCAGTATGCCCGTCTTCCATGACTTCAATGACGGGCACGGCCTTTTTATTGCGCATGGCATACAACAGGAAGTCAAATGCGTAAGCTTTCGGCAGGATGACCAGGTTCGCCTGGACCTTATGGCCGGCGGCACCTGACGTCGTCCCCGTAAATTCACCGTCCCTGATTGCTTCCCTTAATTCTTTAGAATCCACATCGGAACCCTCCTATCCATTCCATAGATCTGCCAGCCCTTCAAGTGACATGACACCGGCAATGAGTGTGACGATTACAGCGATGGCTCCGAAAATGATCATCCATGTCGGATGACGGTAATCGCCGACAATTCTCTTCCTTCTGGAGGCGATCAGTATCGCACCCAGGGTGAGCGGCAGGATAAGGCCGTTGAACGCCCCTGCCAGGATGAGCAGCGCCACGGGACGGCCGACGAAGGTAAATATCACCGTCGACACGACGATGAACGCGACAATCACCATATTGTTATACTCATCAAAGAATCTGTGCATCGACCTCAGAAAGGATGCGCTGGTATAGGCTGAACCGATGACGGATGACAATGCCGCTGCAACCAGCACGACACCGAATACCTGCATACCGATATCGCCAAGGGCAATCTGGAACACGGAAGCAGGCGGATTATCCGGGTCGAGTGTCGCACCCGTCGCCACCACACCGAGCACTGCGAGGAATAAAAGTACGCGCATGACGCCGGTTGTAAGGATGCCGTAGTTTGCTGCCTTGCTGACGAAGTTCAGGCTCTCCTGCCCCGTCATTCCCGCTTCAATCAGTCTGTGTGCGCCGGCGAATGTAATGTAGCCGCCCACTGTGCCGCCGACCAGCGTGATGATCGGAACTACAAGTGACATGGGCTCCTCGGGCGCAATCGCCCGGAGCGCTGCCTCGCCATATGGCGGAGCGGACCGTATCATTACAAAGGCTGTAATGAGGATCATCAGCACACCAAGCGACTGTGTGACAACGTCCATCACAGCACGGCCGTTCTTGACAAGGAAGACGAAAATAGCGAATGCACCGGTCAATGCCGCACCAATGCGTACATCCCATCCGAATATCGCATTGAAACCGAGTCCCGCCCCGGCGACGTTGCCGATGTTGAAAGCGAAGCCGCCGAGGACGATTAGCAGTGCCACAGCATGACCAAGTCCCGGGGCAACATCGTTTGCAACATCCTGCCCCCGTCTGCCGGAGACGCTGAGTATCCGCCAGATGTTCAGCTGCGCACCGATATCAATAATGATCGAAGCCAGGATGGCAAAGGCGAAACTTGCCAGGAACTGTTCAGTAAACACAGCCGTCTGCGTCAGGAACGCCGGGCCGATTGATGAAGTCGCCATCAGGAAGATGGCACCAAAAAGCAGGCGCCGCTGCGCTGCAGTCAATTTTGGCTTTTCATTCATTTTTCCACATCCCCTTCTAATCTACATCGTTTTGATCTTTATCCCGTTCTCCCCGAGCTGCCGTCTGATTTCGCTGACAAATTCAAGTGCTTTTGGTCCGTCACCGTGCACACATATGCTGTCTGCCTGGATGTCGATGTCACGGCCGCCGATGGATTCGACCCTGCCTTCGCGGACCATGCGGATGACGCGCTCGACCGCATGGTCGGTATCCGTTATCATCGCGCCTTCCTTCCTTCTTGAGACAAGAGTGCCGTCATCCTCATAGGCACGGTCGGCGAAGACTTCGTGCCTGACTTCAAGGCCCGCTTCCTCCCCTGCCTTCACAAGGTTCTGGTTGGAGAGCCCCAGCAGCTTGAGTTCAGGATTGTAATCGTGCACCGCTTCGGCAATCGTTTTGGCAAGCACCTCATCATTGAACGTTGCATTATACAGTGCCCCGTGCGGTTTGACATGGTTCATCCCAAGCCCCGCAACTTTCGCAAAACCATCCAGGGCGCCCAGCTGGTAGAACATGAGGGACCTGACTTCCGGCATGGAAAGTTCCATATACCTTCTGCCGAAACCCATCAGATCGGGATATGACGGATGTGCCCCGATGCCGGTGCCCCCACTTTCCCTGATCAGTTCAACAGTCTTCAGCATGACCGACGGATCGCCCGCATGGAATCCGCAGGCGACGTTCGCCGATGATATCAGCGGAATGATTTCATCATCGTTACCTATCGCGTAGTTGCCGTAGCTCTCTCCGAGGTCCGCATTCAAATCAACTGTCAGCATGTTCATACTCCCTTTCTATTCTATGATTCCATTGCGTTCCAAAAACTTGATGTCCACGTTATTATCCCTATATTTCGGATGGTTCATCAGGTAATGCTGGAAATCAAGTGTCGTATCGATTGGTGAGATCACCGTCTCTTCTAGTACATGCCGCATTTTGCTGATGGCTTTCTCACGATCCGGGGCATGTGCAATGATCTTGGCGATCATCGAATCGTAGTCCGGCGGAATCCGGCAGCCCGCAAATACGTGTGTATCGATGCGGACACCATTGCCGAGACCGAAGTGCAGCCGGTCGATGTCACCCGGAGCCGGCATGAAATTTTCAGCAGGGTTCTCTGCGTTGATCCGGCATTCGATAGCAAAGCCGTTCATCTCTATATCTTCCTGCCGGATGGTGAATCGATTGAACAATGCCACCTCAAGCTGGAGACGGATGATGTCGATTCCGGTAATCATCTCGGAAACCGTATGCTCCACCTGCACCCGCGTGTTCATCTCCATGAAGTAGAACGCATCCTCTTCCTCGACGTACAGGTATTCGACGGTGCCTGCACCGGCATACCCGAGCCTGCCGATGGCGGCAGCCGTCCGCTCCGTAATATCCGCACGCGTCGCATCGGTAAGGACACCGGCCGGCGCCTCCTCTATCAGCTTCTGATTATTGCGCTGTATCGAACAGTCCCGTTCAAAAAGATGCACTGCGTCCCCATTGCCGTCACCCACGACCTGAACTTCGATGTGCCGCGCTTTTGGAATATATTTCTCTACATAGATCCGATCGTCGCCGAACGCATTCTTCGCCTCTTTTCTGGCATTTTTGTACTGCTTTTCGAGGGTCTGTTCATCATGCACGAAACGCATCCCTTTTCCGCCGCCGCCAAAGACGGCCTTGATGACGATCGGGAAGCCGATATCCTCTGCGACTTCCTTAACTTCATCGATGCTTTCCACAACTCCTTCGCTGCCCGGGATGACCGGGATGCCCGCCGCTTTCACGGTCTGTCTCGCTTCCGCCTTGTCTCCCATCTTTTTCATGATGGAAGAATCCGGTCCCACAAAAATGATGCCCGCTTCCTCGCAGCGCCGTGCAAATTCGGGGGTTTCCGACAGGAACCCGTAGCCCGGGTGGATGGCATCCGCTCCCGAGGCTTCCGCCGCCTGTAGTATGCGGTCGATGTCAAGATAGCTGTCACTGCTTTTGGGCGGCCCGATGCAGATGGCTTCATCCGCCATCGTGACATGCAGACTGTCCCGGTCCGCTGTGGAATAGACGGCTACACTCCCGAGATCCATCTCCCTGAGTGTCCGTATGATGCGGACAGCGATTTCACCGCGGTTGGCAATCAATACTTTCTTCATACTGACTAGTCCCCCTTCGGCCTGAGCGTCACAAGCGGCTGATCGTATTCGACTGTTTCCCCGTTCCCGACAAGTATCTCTTCAACCACCCCGTCGGCGTCGGCCAGCACATCATTGAATACTTTCATGGCTTCGATCATGCCAATCTGATCGCCGCTTGAAACCGCGTCACCCGTTTCAACGAAATTCTCCGTGCTGTTTTCCTCTTTATGCGTATAGAACGTGCCGATCTGCGTCGCTTTCACTGTATGCAGTCCGTCCTGTCCTCCTTCCACATAAGCCATGTCTTTTTTATCGCCACGCTCCGCCACGACAGGGTCGCCGCCTTTCGTCTCGATGTGCACCTCCGTATCCATGTCTCCGATGCGGAGCACTTTAAGATCTTCTTCTTTTGCCAGTTTTATCAGTTCCCTGATTTTTTCCATATCCATATCGTCACCTCTTCATGATACTTTCAATCTTTCCAGCCAGCAGCCGTCTGTGGGGCTTGAAATCATTGTCGATTTCAAAATATCCGCCCGAATGGATTTTCATGATCTCAGCTTTATACAGTTCTGCCGCTTCGCCTACACCAATTTCCTCAAACCGGAGGGTATCCCCCTGCCGCTTCTGCACAAGTTTCGGTATATCACAAAGCGCCACCGTGGCAATACGGGCGTAGCCGCCGGCGGTCTGCCTGTCATTCAGCAGGATGATCGGTTTGCCGTTTTTCGGAATCTGGATGCTGCCGAGCTGTGTCGGTTCACTGAGCACGTCGTGTCCGCCTGCAGCTTCGAGTACCTCTCCATCCAGCCTGAACCCCATACGGTCACAGTCTTTAGTAAGTGTATACCCTGATCCGTAGAACGTATCCAGAGTCTCCTTGAATCTGTCGTACTGCTGACCCGGGATCACGCGGATGACATCATCGTCGTCATCAAACACCCTGAGCCGCTTCATGCCGGGGGTATTGGTGCCTCCGCCCGCTCTCAGTCTGTCACCGGTTTTCAGCATCCTGCCGTAGAACCCGCCGATGCCGCTCCGCGTATGCGTCGATGCGCTGCCGAACACTCCGGGGACCTTGAAGCCGCCGGTCACAGCGAGATAGGTGCGCGCACCGCTCTCTGCGCCGCCGAAAGATATCTGTTCCCCTTTCATCAGCGGAATCACCGTGCCGGTTCCCATTTCCCGGCCGGGGACAGCCACCGGCATTTTCGCGCCGGCTGTGGCGACCGTTACATCTTCTGTCACTTCAAAGGACGCACCCTGCAGAGTCATTTCAAGCACTGCCGCCCCTTCGTCATTGCCGAGCAGCCGGTTCGCGAGCATCATGGCCCGCCAGTCCATCGCACCGGCTGGAGAAAAACCTTCGGCCTGATGGCCGTATCTTCCCATATCCTGGACTGTCGTAAAAAGTCCCGGATTCTTCACTTTCAAGACCATCATCCATCACTCCCCGACTCAATTTTCACTTCATACCGTCCGGCTTCGACCGATGCTTTTATATCATCATACTCTTCTTCATCGATGGCCCGATATATAATCCTGTCCCCTGCCCGGTAGAGTATCGGTTCCACGCGCCCCGGGTCGAATAAAGGGACCGGTGTCCGTCCGATCAGATTCCAGCCGCCCGGGGATTCGAAAGGATACATGCCGGTCTGTTTCCCTCCGATGCCGACCGAGCCGGCGGGGATCCGTACCCTCGGTGTCTCAAGCCTCGCCTTATGCAGTTTTTCATCAAGTCCTCCGAGATACGGAAAGCCGGGCATGAAGCCGAGCATATACACCAGATATTCCTTCCCGCTGTGCGTTTCAATAACTTCATCTGCAGAAAGTCCGTCCGCTTCAAAATTTTCAATATCCGGACCATATCCCCCTCCGTAGCAGACCGGAATTTCCACCAACCGGTATTCAAACCCGCCTTCGAGCAGCGCCTCCATATCGATATCCCCGATCTTCCTTTCGACGGTTCCAGCATCCGTTTCAAAAATATCGAAATAGACGATCAGACTCGTATATGAGATGACAATTTCCCCGAGACCGGTTATATCAAGTGACTCTATTTTTTTCTTCAGTTCGACCAGCCGCCGGTTCACCTCCTCGTCGATGTCGCCACCCATATATATCGTAAGCGCATTTTCCGCATACTGTCTGACTTCCATTGTTTCACCCTCTTTTTTCATATTCGTCCCTTAAAGTATAACTTATAATGGTGAAAATTAAATATTTGGTCAATTCGATTCTATCAGACCCCCTTGATATGTTATAGTTGATTTTAAATTATTGGGAAAATTCAAAACTCATATATCCGTCACTGCATACGGAAATGAATCATTTTTACAATATAACAGGAGCGATCTGACAATGAACACTTTTCTTGAAAAGATGAAAGCAGAAATGCTGGATGACAAAACGTCGGAAAGACTGCACAGCCGGATCCTTGAAATATCCGAGATTGGCCGGACCGAAGATGAAGGCTCCAAACGCATGGGCTACTCCGTGCCGGAAAAGGAGGCGAAGGAGAAAGTCACCGGCTGGATGGAAGATATCGGCATGAGTGTCCGCACCGATGGTGCCGGCAATGTATTCGGGAGATACCGGGGCCATGATGATTCTGAAGTATTCATGGCGGGCTCCCACCTGGACTCTGTACCAAACGGCGGGAATTTCGACGGCGTGGCGGGTGTGCTGTCTGCGCTTGAGATTGCGGAATTGTGGCATGAATCCCGGTATACGCCGAAATATTCCTATGAAGTCGTCATATTTTCAGATGAGGAGGGCAGCCGCTTCAACAGCGGACTTACCGGAAGCCGGGCGTTCATGGGGCTGATCGATGAAGATGAACTGGACAAATACCGCGACCCGGAAGGACAGACAATCGATGACGTACTTGGAAATATCGGTTCGGACCGAAAGCACTTCCTCGCGTCAAAAGGACAGGATTGCAATATAAGGATGTATGGAGAAATCCATATCGAACAGGCGAAGCAGCTGGAGGAAAAAAACCTGCCTGTCGGCATCGTGAGCGGCATTGCGGGGGCGACGCGGACGAATGTCACATTCAGAGGCGAAGCCGGGCATGCGGGATCCACACCGATGCACCAGCGGAATGATGCGCTTGTCCAGGCATCGGAATTCATCCGGACACTGCCGGAAGTCGCGACATCAGTGAGTCCGACCGCTGTCGCCACCGTCGGCAAGCTTAGTGTCAGCCCGAACGGTGTCAACGTCATCCCGGGAAGCGTAGACCTCGTCGTGGATGCAAGGGACATCAATGAGGGCCGGCAGGCCGAACTCATCGAAAGTGTGAGGAAGCACGCTGAAAGCATTGCAGAACAGTCAGCCGTCACAGCCCGGATAGATCTCACCACACGCATCATGCCGGTACCGGTCAAAGATGAGGTGATCGCCCGCATGGAGGAATCCTTCAGAAGGCAGGAACAGATTCCCGTCCAACTGCCGAGCGGCGCCGGTCATGATGCGATGAGTATCGGTACGAAACATCCGATCACCATGCTTTTCGTCAGAAGCATCGGCGGCGTCAGCCACACTCCCGAGGAATTCAGCCATATCAGCGATATCAGGGATGCCGTCCTCATACTCAAGGATTTCTTCGAAAACCTCGAGTGACACAAAAAAGGTTCAGATCAATCTGATCTGAACCTTTTTCATTCATCCAAGGAATTCCTGCATCATATGTTCACGCTTATCCAGCATGATCTGCTCTGTCTTTATGCCTGACCCGCGCAGCAGGGCAATGTTCTCTGCCAGGAATGCATCGCTTCCCACTACGTAGAAAAGGCCATCTTTATCGTCAGCAAGGTATCTGACCCGCTCATAATATTCATCCCGGTTATCCACAAATTTTGAGATGAAGCCTTTTTCCGGTGCCGAATCGAAAATATCGGTGAAAAGATAATCTTTTGAGGAATCGATATTCAATGAATACAGATTTCCAACCTCATCCGGCCGGTTCATGTATTCCCGGACAAGCGGCCTGAACGTTGCCAGCCCGACGCCCGACGAAAGGAGATAGATATTTTTTTCCTCTCTTTTCAGCGGCACATTGGAGTGTGTCTTGAACACCGCCACAGAACTGCCGGCATCGAGACCTTCCAGTATATCTTTGAACTCGGAGCGCTGCTTTCGGATACGGGTCGTAATCCCTATGGATGTTTCATCCGGCAGTGTTGAGATGGACATATGGCGGACCAGACCTTTATTGGGCTTCTCTCCTGCATTGAATCCTTCAAGTCCGAGATGCGTGTGCGAACCTTCTTCCCAGGTGAACCCTTCAGGACAATCCAGCATATACGTCCTTACTTCCGGTGTTTCCTGAATCACTCTGTTTATCTTTGTCCAATGGATTTGCATATATTATCAGTCTCCCGTCATCATTTATCAATACTGGTATCAGTATATAACAAATGATAACGATTCTCAATTAAAATTCCAAGGCCATCAAAAAACGTCGTCGAAAACCACCGGTGCTGCTATCTCTACACGCCCAGTTCTTTTCTCGCCATCTTTTCATATTCCTCCATACCGGATTCCATCGCAAATTCCGCAATATCAACTGAAAACGAGGTCATGAGTTCAATCATATGTTCTTTCATACCCGGCCAATGATAGCCGCCGGCTGCCTTATAGGCCTCTATCAGATTATCGAGACCTTCTTCGCCGAAGACTCTGTAGTGGCCCATGAAATCCTTCGATATATCCGAAACTTTCGCCTCAGTCCAGTCGATGAGCCCTTTGACGTTGGATTCGCTATCCACCATGATATGGCCGGGGTGCAGATCTCCGTGGATCATGCCTGTTTCTTTCGGCCACAGTCCATCTGTTTCAACCCACTTCATCCAACGGTCCCACAGCGCTTCAGAAACTCCGAAACGGTCTTTAACCTTCAACATGCGTTCTTTCATATTCCCCCTCAGATCCCCGGGTCCGATGGCCTCTATGCCCGCCTCCCGGGCTTCATCAAGGGAAATACTGTGCAGATCCACCATCGTTTCAGCCAGTGTCCTGGTAAAATTTTCAGGCAGGTTCTGATTGTCAATTTCGAATATATAATTCTGTATCGCCGGGTCGATCGTTCCCGCAGGGACACCGGTCAGGCTCTGATAGGCGATCAGGTCCTTTTCATATATTTCCCATACAGGCACTTCAAAATCTACGTTCCGAACAATCAGGTCCAGTGCCCTCTTCTCAGGTTTCGTCCGGACAAACACATCTTCCCTCCTCGGTATTCTCAATACCCAGTTCCTATCCTCTTTGTCTGATCCGAATACCACCTGGAAATCCAGTCCTGAATTATTTTCCACCAGGTTTTTCGGATTCAGTTCCAGGCCATGTGAGCTGGCCAGTCCCACGACTTCCCCCATCGTTCTCCCCATGAAATCACTCCTTCAGTTTCTCGGATTCATTGTATAACTTTACCCACAAAAGGGTAGATTAAAAACAGATTATTTCAGGAAGGTGATTCCATGGAAGACAACCAAAACATCCAGCCGTCCGCCATCGTCATCTATGCAGCACTGGCTGCGGCCTTCCTGTTCATCTCCGGTCAGACCGGCAGTTATCTTCTGGAAAATACAGACCTGTCCCTAAAGCTGGTCCGCTTCCTGCAGGGCGTCCTGTTTACCGCCCTTGCTCTGGTTCTATTCTTCTTTGTACGTCGTAAAGACGGGGAGATCGTACGGAAGATAAAACTTGGCAGTCCCAAAAGTCCCGGAAGGATGAAGACAGCCATACTGATTCCTTTCATCCTCATCTCTCTCGGAATCCTCAGTGCCGATATATTCGGATTGGTTGAAAATACTTCCTTGAATCTGAAGACGTCCGTCATGATGGCGCTGCTGTTCGACACGGTTACAGCATTCCTGTATGAAGCGTTCCCCGAAGAGCTGTTCCTGCGAGGACTCATCTACGAACAGCTGAGAAGAAAATTCAGCTTCCTGGTCTCTTTGTTCTTTCAGACAATGATTTTCCTGCTGGTGGCGGTCTCAAGCTTCATGCTGCAGTCCGTCCTGTTCGGCGATCCCTTCTCCATCACACCGGACTACATCATACTGATATTCTTCTTCGGTCTCGTTCTTCAGCTGGCCAAGGAATATACAGGCACGCTCTGGATGAGCATCATATTCCATCTCATCTACCTTGAGACGGCGCGGTTTATCTCCGGTGCGACGAGTACAGGAAAGGAAGGGCTCATCGTATTCGATGAGCTGTTTCCCGGTGCACTGATCATCTATCTTTCATTCCTGTTCGTAGTGATGGGAAGCCTCATCTGCTTTTCCATACTGGTCTTCAGGCTTTCGAAACTCAATCGATGAATAAACACTGCATTTCAGTCATTTTTTACCGGCACCACTATGAATCCGTCTTCAGTATTGCCGAACATAGTGTCTTCTGCCCTGCCATGATAAATGCTGGACATGCCATAGGCGCACAAAAATGCATCAATCTTATCTTCGACGTGCTTATGCTCTTTTCGTGTGAGTGAAGACACGTCTACAGCGAGCTTTGAAATAAGTCCGCTGACATGACCATCAACTGTTTCTATTCTCTCAAATCTATTGAGCAGTATTCCCATATGCCGGCATGTTTCTTCAAAAGGCACCCTGGGCTTCCGTTTATACTTCACCGGGTAAATTTCCGGGAACAGCCCACAGCAGATGCCAGTGGGGAAGGTTTCGAGGAGGCTTTTTGAATCGCTGAAGCCGATTTCCATATCCGGGAATTCCTGCAGTATCATCTCCATAAGTGTTTCGCCGCGTATATCACCGAAAAACTTCATGAAGTAATTTCTGTTTGAATTGAAGGCGGACAGCCGGCACCCGTGAATTTCCGTCCGCATCAGTGCACCTTCCGCCCCTCTTGAGCCGGTCGCGTTTTTTACGAGCAGCGGTGCGTCGATGGCGATGCACATTCCATCCCTGTTGTACTTTTTAATGATCCCAAGTAAATCGCCGTTCGAATATACTTGGGAATCCAGGAGTTCCACCGCCCCGCTCTCACTGATCACACAAATACCTGACTCATTCTTATAAGTCCACGCCAGATCGATTCCGATGAATTTCATATTTCCATCCCCCTGTGTTCTTTACAATGATCCTTATAACCATTATATCTTTCTTTAGGTCAAAACTTTCAACTCAGGAAAATTCCAAAGAAACAATACATTTCAAAGAGGCGATCATATGAAAAGGATCACGTATATTTATCTGTCGAAGAATAAATTCATGGAATATTCGGTTACCGGATTGCCCGGATCGTATTCCACCCATACATGGAAAGGATGACATGGTCCATGCTGTCCATCATGACCCGCATCTTCAGCAACGAGGAAACTTCCGTGTGAAAATATCCGATATCATTCAACAGAAAAATATCGAATATAGGAGAGAATACCTCTGTAGGATAGTATTTGAAAGGATGGGGAATGATGCTTAAGACATTGAATGATGTAATCGATTATATCGAAGACAACCTGGAAGAAGGTATCAGGCTTGAGGATGTGGCAAAGTATATCGGAGAATCGGACTACCACTTCAGGAAGATATTCCAATACATCAGTGGCATGCCGCTCAGTGAATATATCAAAAAACGCAAGCTGTCACAGGCCGGCCAGGAGCTCGTGGATGGCAGGAGCGTGACGGATACGGCGTTCAAGTACGGCTATCAGTCCATCGACGGCTTTACGAGGGCGTTCAAATCCTGGAGCGGCTATCTGCCCTCTGAAGCTTCCAGGGACAAAGTCATCATTTCGTTTCCGAAACTTTCATTCTATATCGATGTCAGAGGAGGAGAAAACATGGAAGTACAGATCAAAGAGCTGCCGGCATTCACGATTGCCGGTGTCAAAAAGAAGGTGCCGATGCAGTTTGAGGGAGTAAATCAGGAAATTGTCAAACTGGCTGAAAGCATCACCGAAGAACAGAGGACAAAGATGCATGAATTGCAAAATATGGAACCGTCCCAGATCGTCAATGCTTCATTTGATGCAGATGAGAAGTTTTTGAAGGATGAGGGCGAATTGACCCACGCCATCGGTGTGTTGACAACAGAGACGCATACCGGTCCGCTGCTGGATACTGTGGAAGTTGAGTCCCACACGTGGGCTGTCTTCCCGAATGAAGGTCCTTTCCCGGAAACACTCCAGAATACGACGGCACGCACCTATTCCGAATGGCTGCCATCATCGGACTACGAAATTGTGGATGCCCCCTCTTTCTCATTCACCATCATGGATGAGGAGAAGGAGAACCATGCCTACAGCGAAGTATGGATGCCGGTGAGGAAAAACCACAGCCAATAAATCAGGAATCGATGAAATTTCATTTTTATACTCCCTCTTATTATAGTAATATTAGATGGACAATATCACCTTCCGGCTGGAGCCGGAATGGAACAGAGGAAGATTATGATGAAGAAGAAATCGAACGAACAGAAAGCCGGATGGATCGTCCGGGAACCGGCGGAACTGCTGAAGTTCCTGTTTGAAATGATGCCGTCGCAAAGCAGGAAATCAGTAAAAGGCATGCTTGGCCGCGGGCAGGTCACCGTCAATGACAATGTGATAACGCAATTCAATGAGACACTGTCAACAGGCGACCGCGTCGCCATCCTTTCCGAGGGTGCGAATCCCAAAGTGAAAGTCAAGGGTATTGAAATCCTGTATGAAGATGATGACCTGGTTGCAGTTGACAAGGAAGCCGGTCTGCTGACAATTGCCTCGGATAAGGAAAAGCAGGCGACCGCCTACCGGCAGCTTTCGGACTATGTGAAAAGCGGCAATCCGAAAGCCCGCATTTTCATCGTTCACAGGCTGGACCGTGACACTTCGGGTGTGATGCTGTTTGCGAAAAGCAAACAGATCCAGCAGCGTCTGCAGAATTCCTGGAAGGACAGCGTGCGGGAACGGACGTACATCGCGCTTGTAGAGGGCATTGTTGAAAAGAACGGGACAGTGACTTCCTGGCTGACAGAGGATAAGACACTCACGATGCGCTCAAGTTCCAGGCCTGATAAAGGGCAGAAAGCCGTGACCCGTTATAAAGTATTGGAAACAGGGCGTGAATTGTCCCTTCTGCAGGTAAACCTGGAGACTGGCCGCAAAAATCAGATCCGGGTCCACATGCAGGATCTCGGTCATCCGATTATCGGGGACAGAAAATATGGTTCCCGCAAAAATATCATCGGCCGGCTCGGATTACACGCATATGCGCTTCAATTCAAACACCCGACGACCGGAGAAGTCATGCGGTTCGAATCGAAAACTCCCGAATCATTTACACGCAGGATCTGATCTTGTAGAATACGACACTCAAACAAAAGGCAAAGCCCGGGAGGCTTTGCCTTTTTCTATGAAGCTAGTCTTTTTGCGAAATTGTAACCGACGGATAATTTCTGAGCAGCACGATATCCCCTTCTTCAAAAGAAGTGACGAATGACGACATACCACCGTACTCAGAGTCCCCCAGGGAATACCGCGCTTTGATGCGGTCCGGATGTGTGTATGTCTCCAGAGTGCCGAACTGCGAGCCATCTTCTGCAGTGATTTCGTATACGCCCGCCGGGAAGTCTTCACCGGCGACCCACATGCCTGTGAAGAGTTCTGAGACTTCCCCCGTTTCATGCGGTGAGAAATTCACATTTTCCAGACCGTCGATTTCAATGGACTGGCCCTCTTCCAGAAAAGCGATGACTTTGCCTGAACCATAATCCTCTGCTTCCTCTTCGCCATTGAGTGTCGTACTTAAGACGGTCGTATCTTCATCATTATTGATGAAGATATGACCTATACCGGTATCCGCCGTAATCACATATCTTCCTTCAGGAATGTCTTCTCCGACTTCATGAGTCCCTGATTCCAGTGTCGTCTCTTCACCTTCGCCCATCAGGCCGCTGTAATCCTTCGGCTGGACTTCAGTTTCCTCCGACTCCGAACCGCTGTCTGTTCCCTCAGACTGTCCTTCATCCGATGTTTCCCAACCATCCGTCCCGCTGGTGTCCTCCGATGTTTCTTCTTCAGCCGTCTCTTCAGCCGTTTCTTCAGCCGCCTCCTCAGTCGTTTCCTCTTCCGTCGACTCTTCCTGAGCAGAATCATCACTGTTCATCCAGCTGTTGATTTCATCCGCCAGAGAATTGAACGGATTGCTGCAGGCACCAAGGAACATTGCGCTTCCCAGAACCACTGTGGCAAGTTTTAATGATGCACTCCTGTTTTTCATACGAATAACCCCATTCACAAGTTTGTAACAATTCAACTTAATTATAAGGCTGTGCAGGAGAGCGGTCAAATTGTCTTCAGAAACGACGAATCCCCCGTCTGCATCCGGACGGGGGATTCATTGGCGTATCCATGAGGAACTGGGTTTAAAGCCATGGCCTAGGCATCATATTCGATCTGGTCTTCAATCTGTCCGCCATCATCATGGATGATGGCTTTGGTGCCCGCCTCTTCCGCCTGTCTTTTGGCTTCTTTCACAGCGTCGTCTTTGCCGTCAGAAGTGAAGACCGCTTCGTCTTTCCCTTCTTCTTTCACCGCCCATTGTCCATCATCCCCTGGTACAACATGATAGCGTGCATCTTCTGTACCTTCTCTTTCCTCGAAATAATTTCCGCGCTCATCCGCCATGCTTACACCTCCAGAAGTATATTGATTATATGCTTTTAATGTACCTCAGGGAGTGTGAAGCTAAACGTGAAAACACATCCAAGACAATGTTATTCTCCTGTATCGAGCGGCCAGTGAGAGAAATTAACTGTATGGGTATTACTGTGCATCAGCCTGATCTCATTATCATTTGCATCCGGAAAGAATCGGCATGTGAACACTTCTTCACCTGCATTTACAAAGATCTCCACGGATGAATGATCGAGATAGATTTGCAATCCTTCGAGACGATCAAGCTCAACCGTCCGCTGCTCCCGTCCGGCTTTATCAAAAGTGTTCCTTCCGACGATAAACTTCCCATCTTCAAAAACAATGCGGACGTCTTTTCTGATTTCCATTTCAAAACCGTTTTTCAGGGTTTTATCAAAATTGACAACAACTTCCGATGCCGGAGAAACTGTTTCCGTAAATATTTCCGAGGGCTGCAAATTCAATTCATATGCTGTTTTCGTTCCACGGAGCACTTCAAGCTCAGGGACAGGTTTCTGAAGAATCTTCCCTGCCTTTACTTCGAGCATCCTCGGAAGTGTCAGGGCATGGATCCAATTGCTCGCGATGGTGGGATGTCTCTGCTCCCGGTCATCAGTCATGCCCATCCAGCCGATCATTATTCTGCGGCCGCTATCATCCAGCATGGTCTGCGGAGCATAGAAATCGAATCCTCTGTCGAGTTCGTCAAATGCACCATGTTCAAAACTCCCTTTTTCTGCATCAAAACTGCCGGTGAAATATCCTGCCTGATACAAGTTCTGATAACGGTCCCCTTCTGCCTCAAGCCCCTGCGGACAGACAACCAATACATCTTCTCCATCGAGCCGGAACAGATCCGGGCACTCCCACATGTAACCGAAATCGCCGAGTCCGTTGATATTGCTTCCGGCAGCCGGTCCGAGGAATTCCCAATTTTTCATGTCATACGACTGCGCCAAAACCGCTTCGCCCTCCCCACTGACATTCCGGGCGCCGAGAATCATCAGCCAGCGGCTGCCTTCATCCCACACTTTCGGGTCTCTGAAATGCGGGGTATAACCGTCAGGTAATTTCAGTACAGGACCTTTCTTCTCAAAGTCCATACCATCATCCGAAACCGCCAGACACTGATATGTTGAACGTTCGTTTTGTTCATTCTTCACATTTCCTGTATAGAACAGATACATCTTCCCTTCATGCTCCACTGCACTGCCCGAATAGCAGCCATCTTTGTCATACCACTCATCCGGTACAAGTGCCGCTTCCTCCAGAGTCCAGTCTGTCAGATTCTTTGAAACATAGTGTCCCCACGACTTGCTGCCGTGTCTGGTTTCAAATGGATTCCACTGGAAGAACACATGGTAGGCACCTTTGAAGTGGATCAGTCCGTTCGGATCGTTCAAGAGGCCCGCCGGTGGCATGAGGTGATACCGGAGACGATGTCTGTCATTTTCCATTTTGTTCCTGTTGTCATAGACCGCTTCATCTATAGATTTCCGGTAATTCATATATTGAACCATTTAATAACTCCTTCTAGGCTTCTTCAATCTTTTCTTTCTGCTTGTCGGAAAAACCGAACAGCCACGTCAGTACGAAAGCGACCGCAATGGCTACCAGGTTAACAAGGATATACATGACTATCTGCTCATTCAGGTACAGCAGTGTACCTGGTATGACCGTGATTGCCATTCCGGTCGCCTCAAGTCCTGTGACGGAGGCGAGGAACCCTCCTGCTGCCCCGCCGATGAGACCCATGATGAAAGGTTTGAAATACCTCAGATTGACACCGAATATTGCGGGTTCTGTAATCCCGAGGAACGCCGAGAATGAGGAAGGCAGTGCCAGTGCTTTCAGTTTTTTGGACTTCGTTTTCAGACCGACAGCAAGCGTTGCCCCGCCCTGGGCTGCGATCGAAGCGGTGACGATGGCGTTGTATGGATTTGCGTCAAGTTTATCAAGCAGCTGTATTTCAAGCAGGTTGAAAATATGGTGCACACCGGTGATTACGATGATCTGATTCAATCCGCCAATGAGTATACCGCTGATGCCGAACGGCCATGCGAGTACAGACAGTGTGGCATCCAGGATGAGGCCTTCCACTGCATGGAAGACAGGCCCGATTACGAATAAAGCCAGTGTGATCATAATCAGGAGAGTCATGAATGGAGTGACGATCAAATCGAGTGCTTCAGGCACTTTATCGCGTATCCTTTTTTCAAGCTTCGCCCCCAATATCCCCGCAATGAAGGCAGGGAGCACCGATGCCTGGTATCCAACAACCGGGATGAACCCTGCGAACATGATCGGTTCGACACCTCCGCCGGCAACATCCCAGGCATTCGGCAGTGCCGGACTTACGAGCATCAGACCGAGGACCATGCCGATGATCGGTGTGCCGCCGAACACTCTGAACGTCGACCAGGCGACGAGCGCCGGCAGGAATATGAACGCAGTGTCAGTCAGCACTTCGGTAAACAGCAGGAAGTTGTCCGAAATATCATCGGATGATAACCCGATAAGCCCGAGTATCTCCTCCTGTACAACAAGACCCCGCAGCCCCATGAAAAGACCGGTCGCAACCAGTATCGGAATGATCGGCACAAATACGTCACCGAATGTGCGTATTGCGCGCTGGAACATATTTCCCCGCGTCCCCGCTTCTTTTTTAACTTCCTTTTTACTTTTTCCTTCCAGGCCGAACTTGAGCACTTCCTCATATATCCGGTTGACCGTCCCGGTTCCAAGTATCACCTGGAATTGCCCGGAATTGTAGAATGCACCTTTGACTTTGTCGATATCCTCTACGGCGTCCTGGTCGATCTTCTCCTTATCACTCACGACAATCCTAAGACGGGTGGCACAATGGGCAACAGACTCAATGTTGTCTTCTCCGCCGGCAGCTTCAATGATTTCCTTTGCGATTTTGCTGTTTACAGTCATTACTCTACACTCCTTTTTATGTGTTCAATATAGGGAATCGATTCCACATATGCTTCAAAAAAAGAAGATGAACAAAATGATTACGTTTTCATCCTCTTTATAAACTATCTCGCGATACCAGTTTGAAGTCAAGAGTTTTTTTCTCAGTTCCGTCATCAGAGCCATTTAAAATACTCAGAAGGGTTTCTGCACCTGCCCTGCCGGCCTCCTCGAATTCATATTCGATTGTCGTCATGGCAGGTTCGATGAAACGGGAAGTTTCAGATGAACCGATGCCAACAACAGCCACTTGACCTGGAACGGAAAGCCCCGCTTCCCGCAAGAATTTCCACACACCGATTCCCATGCGGTCCGTCGCCGCAAAAATGGCATCGACATCACCGGTCCCATCAGAAAACATGCGGGATGCCGCTTCATATCCTGACTCGATTGAAAAGTCACCGGTTTGTACCAATGACGCTCCGCGCTCAAATCCATGGCGTTCCATGACATCAAAATAGGCCCGCTTCCGCATTACACCGACTGCCTGGTCAGTTTCCTCCACACCAACATAGCCGATTTTCCTCCGTCCACTTCCAATCAATGCTTCCATCAATTTTACAGCTGCTCTATAGTCATCGAAGACAACTGATGGAATGCCGGAATCATCAGGGACTTCCTGGCCAATCACCACTACCGGCACTTTGGAGTTTTGCATTTCTCTGATCAGATCCTCATCGGTGTTTGTCGCGAGCAGCACAATGCCATCCACCTGCCTGTTCTGCAGAAGTCTCAGATGTTCTATTTCCTTCGCTTTGTCCAAATTTGTACTGGTCAGAAGAATCTGATAGCCTTTCTCACCGAACACTTCATTCATTCCGTCGACCGTCCTGGAAGAAGTGTCTGTACTGATTTTCGGAAGGATGACACCGATGATTTTGGTTTCTTTTGTCCTTAAGGATTTTGCATGCTGACTTGGTACATAACCCGTCTCCTCTATTACCTCCAGCACTTTCTTCCTCGCTTTTTCACTGACATATCCAGAGTCATTGAGCACTCTCGAGACCGTCGTACGGGAGACCCCGGCCATTTGAGCTATATCTTTGATCGTCCGCATCTGAAAATCACCTGTACCCATCTCTCAATTTAAATCATTGTCATTTATGACTATATCAGAATTGCAGCGTTTACACACCTTGTTTCACTGCCGCCGGGGCCGGTGAGAGATCTACAGTGGCTATCCCGGGTCCCTATTTCATTTTTAATCATTTAAAATATCCTGCATCGTTTCATGGACACTTGCTTTATAGATATCTCCGAACTTGAGTAGATGGACCATCAGAAGATACAGCCGATAGAAACGGATCCGTTCCCAGGCCCCTTCCTCCAACGGGTATTCTGCTTCATAGGCATCATAGAAGTCTCTGGAGAAACCGCCGAATACAGTGGTCGCCCCGAGATCGAATTCCCGGTCGCCGTACAGCGGGGACGGATCGAAAAGTGCCGGCCTGCCGTCAGAGAGGAACATATAGTTGCCCGCCCACAGATCTCCGTGCAGAAGGGACGGCTCGCTTGAATGTTCTTCCAGCGCTGCTGTCATGATTTTCCGCACTTTCATGTAGCTTTCTGCGTCCATGGCTGTCCACAGTCCTTTATCCACGATTGTTTCCCTCAGCACATCCATCCGGCGTTCGATGAAAAGCTCACTCCATGAATCCGTCCATGTATTTTCGAATGAAATATCCCCGCCTTCATGAGGCTGATCGAAACCGAACATCCCTTCTGTCTGATGTGCCTTATGCATCTTAGCCACCATCTTCCCGAGGTCTTTCTGGCTGCCGGATCCTTCCTCGAGGTACGTCAATAAAAGCCAGGCATCACCATCAATCTCTCCGCTGCCGAGCACCTGCGGGGCGGTGATCCCCGCCTCTTCAAATGCTTCGAGCCCTGCGATTTCCGCCGCATAGAACGCTTCATTCCGGCCGGGCTGGACAAGGAGGAATTTCGGTTCATCATCCGTCTCGACCCGGTAGGCATCGTTCACATCACCACCGGCTGCCGGAATGATATCCCTGATGCCATCCACCGGAAGTTTTTCAATCCACTCATGATTCAATATACTCTCTCCTTCCACTGCATTTGTATATGGAATTCTCTTCCCTTTTACAGGCAAACTTAAAAACGGCTGCCGGATTTCGGCTGCCGTTTTTAAACATCATCTTCTGATTCCTATTATGCGTCCCATCTCTTTGATGTTGACATCATTATTTTGCGTGCTGCAGTAATCCTCGACGCTCCGTGCGAAAAATTCCGGAAACGGTGCAGGACGGTTCGTCTTCCGGTCCATACCCATGTACATCACTTCGTATGCCGCACACTGGTCACCGGATGGATCATGCAGTGTCATGAAGACATGCAGACGTTTGTCATCATAATCATGGATTCTGATCCTGACGGTGATCTCATCGCCGCCGAACACTTCCTTCTGGTACACAATATGGTTCTCGAGTGTGAATATCGTATAGGAGATCTCCTCGATTTTCTCCGTATCAAGCCCCATCTGTGCCAGCCACGCCATACCGGCATCGCTGAACGCACGGCCGTATTCACCGTCATTCATGTGGCCGTTGTGATCGACCCAGTCCCTGGGGACGATCGTTTTGTACTCATACGTTTCCACTGTCATAGCTGAGCCGCCTTTTCATTTTTTCTCATTGCTTCAGTCTGAGTCAGCCAGTATTCTTCCGCCAGCTGTTTTACCTTCACCAGGAATTCATTGCGGTTCCGGTCGAGCTCAGACATCGTATAATCACTTGAAGATGATTCACATCCGCTTACAACATTATCATACAGGTTTTGGGTGAGTTCCGGTGCTTCGAGCTTCGTCCATGGCTTTTTAAGTGCCGGGCCGAACTGCTTCGGCATGTGGCGCATGCCGCCTTCTCCGCCGGCCAGGTGGAATGTCATGAACGGCCCGTGCTGTGCATAGCGCAGTCCCGCACCATGTGTGAACGCCTTGTCCACTTCCTCGGTTGTTGCGATGCCGTCATTGACGATATGCAGCGCCTCTCTCCACAATGCTTCCATCAGACGGTCTGCGATATGGCCTTCAATCTCCTTGCGCACGTGAAGCACATCCATGCCGATACTTTCATACACCAGTTCCGCTTTTCTCACGTTCCCTTCACTCGTCTCCTTTCCCGGCACGATTTCGACAAGCGGGAGTATATAGACCGGATGGAACGGATGTGCCACAACAAATCGTTCCGGATGGTTCAGGTTCTGCTGCAGTTCGGACGGCATGATGCCGGATGTGCTTGAGCCGATCAGCGCATCCGGCGGTGCATATGCATCGATTTCGCGCAGCACCGTGTCCTTGATGGCTTCCACTTCAGGCACATTTTCCTGGATGACATCCGCATCCTTCACCGCTTCGGTGAGATCCTGAGTGAATGTCAGGCGGTCGATGGAAGCCCCTTCACTAAGCCCGAGCTCCTCGGCATACGGCCAATTCTGCTGCACCTGTTTCATCATCGCTTCATATGCACCGTCGGCAAGATCCGTTGCGACGACTTCATGGCCGTGTGCGAGCACGCGCGTAATCCAGCCGGAGCCGATGACGCCTGTTCCTACGATTGCGAACTTCATCATTGGCCTCCTTTCGGATCTCTGAGGTTGTAAAATTCTCTTGCTTCCTGTGCTGTCATCGGTTCAACATCCTGTTCTTTCAGGATTTCCACAGCTTTCCCGACCAATGATTCATTCGTCGCTTTGACCCCTTTGGACAGATATATATTATCCTCCAGGCCGACACGCACGTTGCCGCCGCGTTTTGCAGCTTCCTCCACCGTCGGCAGCTGCATACGGCCGATGCCGAACGCGGACCAGTGGGCATTTTCAGGGAGGCGCGTCTTGAAGTATTCGATCGTTTCCGCATCATTTTCGGCACCCCACGGAATGCCCAGGCAGAATTGGAATAAAGGCTCCCCTTCGATGAGACCTTCTCTGATCAGCTGCTTGGCAAAAGCGATATGTCCGGTGTCGAAGCATTCCAGCTCAGGTTTTACGCCTGCATCTTTGACCAGTTTAGCCTGACGTTTCAGCCAATCCGAAGGACTCAGATAGACCGCGTCACCGAAATTGACACTGCCGCAGTCGAGTGTACACATTTCCGGCAGCAGTGCACCGACCGGCTCATGGCGCTCATCCGGCGTCTGTATATCAGAGCCCTTTCCGGCCTGGTACGGGTCGGCCATATCCGGGATGAAGTCACCACCGCCGCCCGACGTCAGATTGATGATGACATCCTGGTCGGATTCACGGATCAGACGGACCGCTTCACGGAACAGTCCCATGTCATGACTGATGCCGCCCGTCTTGGGGTCGCGCACATGCAGGTGGGCAACCGTCGCGCCGGCTTTCGCCGCGCTGAGGGCAGAATCGGCGATTTCCTGTGGTGTCACCGGCACATTTTCATTCTTTTCCACTGTATCTCCAGCGCCTGTTATCGCTGCAGTAAGCATTACTTTTCTAGTCAAAACTACCGACCTCCGTTGTCATTATTTTCAACACGTCGATTAGTGTACCAACTGGTCGGTGCTTTTTCAATAATTTAGATCCAATCTTTTTATTTTTCCGTATAGCTGCTCAGACGGTCGAGTATCTTCTCCCGCATATCGTCATCTATCGCATCCAGCCCGAATATCTCGGACAGCCACAGACCGTCCACCGCAAGGCGGATGATCGTGGCATCCACATTGTCGATTTCGTCCTGCTCGATCTTTTCCTGCCATTCGCTGTACGTCTTCTGCAGCGGTGCGAGCAGCTCACGGTTGATGCCCTGTGCAGCAAGCATGCCTGAAGTGATATCCGCATTATCCACCCGGTTCTGCCGCGTCGCTTCGATGAAGGCGCGCAGCCATCTGCCGTTGGATTCATCATCCTGTGCGATGTGCCTGTCCACATTATCACGGTACATCCGGTCGGCATGCTCCACTAGACCGTGGATCAGTGCATCCTTGTTTTTGAAATGATAGATCAGCCCACCCTTGCTCACACCGGCCCGTTCAGCGACGGCATCCAGCGTCAAATAATCACTGCCCTGTTCATTTACAATGTGGGCAGCCGCCTCCAGCATCTGCATCTTCTTAGAAACTCTTGCCATAGACAACCTACTTTCCATTACTGATTTGTATACTCATCTTATATTAAACGAAAGACAATTTGTTATTAAACATGATAGTCCATTCCATTTATCCCTTTTTAAGTGAACGATAATTCTTCCCTATATAAATAATGGGAAAATATATTATGTACCTGCGAAAACACAAATAACCAAGGAGCTATTCGAATTCCCCGGCATATATCCGGATGAAGCGGATTTCTGGCATGGAAGATATCTTTCGGGGAATGACCACTTTTTTGAAGTTTTTTTAAACCCGCGAAGGGTAAAATCAAGTATAATATTATATATACACTTATACTCATATAATTAAGAAGGATGTGTTATTGATGTACAAAAATATTCTGCTGCCCTACGATTTTGGAAACTCCTTCAGCAACGTGCCTGATGAGCTTGTCAAACTGACCGGTCAGAATGAGGATGCCGTCATCACAATCTTCAACGTGATATCGGAAACCGAACAGGCGGATAACGTAAAATACCACGGCAAGCATTTTGAGGATATATGCAATGACAAGATCGAAGACCTCAAGCCGTTCACGGACCAGCTGGATGAGCGTGGTCTGAATTACAAGACATCCTTCAAAACAGGACGCATCATCCCGGAACTCATGAATGAAGTAAATGAGAATGATTATGAGATTGTCGTAATGAGCAACAAACGTTCAAAACGCGACATCAAGCATGTACTGGGACATGTTACACATAAGTTGGCCAAACGCGTGAACATACCGGTTCTGATCATCAAATAATTATCCTTTTACAGATCACCCGCCAGTCTGCAAGATCAGAATGGCGGGTTTCTTGTCATGAGATTGTCCAACTGCACACACCGATAATACATATGGAGTAGAAACATAGGTTCCGGGGTAGAGATACATAAAGCGCTGAAGCGATGGAGGTCGATATATGTCGGTTAGAGAAGAAGTCCTGCCTTTGTCCGTGAGCGACATGGCCTCAGACCGGCTCATCTGGCATGGAACGGATTGAAAAGATCGACGTCCTCAGGGAAATATCCTGCCTATCATATGGACAGGAATAACTGGATGAGCGCCATTCTCGATTCCGCTAAGAATTTGGAAGACTTCAGAGACCTGATTGCAGAAATTACAAGCTGATTACGACTTCCCTTACCTTCCCCACTCTGGTATCATCGAGGAGTGAATACAGCGGATCATATTTATCAGTATAGTAGAGGCAGGACGTCTTTCAGACAACATTGATGCGTCTTGTGATTTCCATGACGGAAATATTCTCAAAGTCCTGCTGACAAAGCAGGCCGGTGAAAGCACGCTTGATTGCATCTATCGATTTCGCCACTCTTCTATCCGTCTGTTTCATAATCAGGAAATCCTTATCTCAAGTTATTACTCATTACAAGTCAATGTGAGTATTAATTCACAGTTTCATCAAAACTGATTATAGTATTACATGGAATTCATAGTATATATTATACACAAACGTGTAATTCGCAGGCGAAACGTAAAGGAAGACCCCATTCCTTTATACAGCCGGCAAGGAGGCAGTTATGAGAGTAGAATTGACGAAATTCAGGGTAAAGCCGGGCAAGAGCGGACGTGTGGATGAATGGTTCGAATATATGCACAACCACATGGATGATGTACTGCTCGGCCTCGAAGGTGAAAAGATGTATGTCGAGACGATTTTCCGTGAAAAGTTCGACAATCGCGAATATCTCTACTGGTACAGCGTACAGGATGATAAAAATCCGGAATCGATCGAAGATGCATATATCGATCAGAAGCACATTGATTTCATGGACGAATGTATCGACAAGACATTCCGTCCGGATGATATGGAAGCGGAAGTCATGATGTTGCCGGAAAAAGTACGCGAAGTAATGAAATAGTCTCAATCAATTCAGTCCCCTGCCCGGCAATCCGGTCAGGGGACTGAATATGTTTCCAGCCAAAATGGTTTTCATAATCAGGAAACATGGTAGACACCCTATATCAATGTACTGTTCGAATG